>Ga0326728_10007944_pt1 | contig 26712 bp, 22 predicted proteins | sample MB3enrmetagenome_FD_207602 | JGI IMG/M metagenome (GOLD analysis project Ga0326728, IMG submission 207602) | Lab enriched peat soil microbial communities from McLean, Ithaca, NY, United States - MB31MN | ecosystem: Environmental > Terrestrial > Soil > Wetlands > Peat | place: USA: New York...
CTTCGCTATTATTGCCATACTCGGTCAGTGCTCTGTAAATACAGGGGGGTTAGCCAATCAGGAGCACCCCCTCCAGATCACCCCCTCGACATTTCAAAATGAAATGTTTTTTGATAAATTCTCACTTTGACCTCTAAACAGAGGGCATATTCCCGGTTTAAAGGCAAAAGACGTCATCACAATGTTTGTTAAAAAATAAGGTTTTCGGCTTCGGGCGGATCATACGCGAGTTTTGCGCCGAGGCGCTGGAGGCGCCTCGGGACAGGGATTGGGAACCCAAACGCCGCCCTTCATTGCTGGAATTAAATAATCGGCGAGCAGATCCTGCCATTCAGAACAGGACCCACGAGGCCAGTTTGCCTCCCTGGAAATTAAATGCGATGCCAGGTAAGTCATAGACCAGCGTGAACCCCAGGGAAGTATCCAGAGTTCTGGTCGGGCCGCCATATCGGGAAACGACATCTGCTTTTGAACAGCCGATCCCAACGTCTTTGCCGGTTTTTCCAGTAAAGCCGTTTGATGCGACAATCATCTGAATCTCTTTGTTCTGTGAAACGGTCGTCAAGTTGTTGGGGAAAGCGCTGATTTTATAGGGATAGCGTTCCACGGGCACAATCTGGTTCCTGGGCTCCCCCCAATCCTTCGGGACCTCTTCGTCATAGGCGCCGATTTTTAACTCCCGGACGTTCTCCTTCTCCTGCCCGGCGGCCTGTGCCGAAGGGGGCGCGGGGCTTTCCATACCGAGGAATTCTTTAGCCACCACCGCCCACGAGCTTTTTGTGTCCAATTCGAGATATTCCGACCAGTATTTTCTGCACTCACTCTCATCGCCCAGTTCCAATGCCAGCCGCCCGAGATTGAACAGGGGCAGATCATAGGCGGGATCGAGCTTTAAGGCTTCAAGAAAGTATTCCTTAGCTTTGGCGGGATTCTTGGTGTAGTAGAACGCCACACCCAGACTGTTCAAGCAATCCTTTCTTGCCGGTTCGATCTTGAGGGAATCTATCAGCTTGGCTACCGCTTCATAGGCATCCCCTTCCCCGCCTCTTAAAATGAGTGCGCAGGCCAAATTATTATACGAATAAACATAAGCGGGGTCCTGCGAAATGGCTTGCTTATATAGATCGATAGCCGCTTGAAGATGTTCCGCAAAGGGGTCTGAGCCCCTTAAAACGATCCCGCCCGCCCGGGTCCGGGGATCGACCACAACTGACATCTTAAAAAGAGGACTCGCTGCTTTCCCCTTCCGGCGGTAGTATTTTATTGCAAGCTGATGATGGCTTGCGGCAAGATCGTGATAGACCTCGCGGCTCGGGAAATAGGTAAGAAACGTCTGGAAGGCGGGAATTGCCCTGGCAAACTGTCCCGTCTGGTAAAAAGCCAATCCCAGCTCGAAAATCTCCACATTCTTGAGTACCTGCCGGAGGCGGGCTTTCACGGTCTCGGCCCGCTGCTCGGGGGTGGGGTGGTCGGGGTCCTTTGGTGCAGCCTCCGAATAGGACGGGTCAACAGCTTTGAGCCATTCAGCAAAAAAGTTGACCTTTTCATCATCTACAATGGCCGGGGCATTGTAGCCTGCCATTGCGGCATAGATTATCCCGAACTCATCGGCCTGAAGCTCCTTTGCCAATACCTGATCAGTGGAACCTGCTATCTTCCTGAGTTCGGAGAGGGTTTTTGTGTCGGGCCACTTCTCGGTCTCGGCGATCTTAATGGCATTGAAAAACTTCATATGCCAGAAATCATCTTTGAGCAGATGAGCCAATTCATGCCCGAGTACGAAGGCCAGCCGGTCATCACCAGCCTTCGCATCCCTGAAGCAGATATCAATGGCCTTGCCTGAAATGATAACGGACCCGTCGGGTATGGAGATCGGGAGGGAAATATTCTTTGGTTCGGTCTTGGCGATGAAAAGCCTGGGCACAACGCCGGGACGTGTGCCGGCGGTTTTGACCAGGCGGTTGAAAATTTCGTGCGCTCTTTTTGCCCGCAGGTCGTTTTCCGGCTTTAACTCTTCGTACTGGCGCTGCCAGAAATCGATCGTCTCCATCTGGTTTTCAAAAGACCTGGAGGAGGAAGGAAAGATCAAAACCGCCAGCACCAAAAAAAGGATGAGCCGGAAAACTCGCATAATGATTACCTTGACCTGCGCAGGTATCGATGCACCACTTGCCGGAAAGAGGGTCCCCATCCGGGGCCCCCTAAGCCAAACTTGATTCAAAATACAATCAGCTAAGCAACTGTTCAATTTGCGTCACAAGCTGAAGTACCTTTTCCGTATCTTTGTCGCTGATCTCCTTCTTCTGTGATACTTTGTCTATCTCTGCGAGAGCTTCGATCACACCCTTAGGAGCATCCATCCTCTTGAACTCGAGGGTAAAGTAGTTCATCGTGGCCGGCTGCCTTAGCAGTTCCCTGTCTCCTGAGGCTGCGGTCAGGCTCATATTCACCAGCCATGCCCCGGCTCTGAAAAGAGTCAGCTTATCTTCGGACTTGGTTTTCGCATACTCTTCGAAAAAGGGCTCGAATAACGAGAGAACGGTAACGAGGTACTCGGGAGGATACTTCTCACTTTCGACGAGATTGCGCGTCTTTGTTATCAGATTGTACATAGGCGAGGGGGCCCCCATATTGATGAACTCCCTTTCGAGATATTCCAGCCGCTGTGAAGCAAGGTCCCATTTTTCACTGCGGATATATGCAAGAGCTTCCGTATAGATCGCGCCAATCATGAAGAACCGGGCTTCGTCGGATTTAGCCGCAAATCCGAAGGCGTCAGTCTTTTCGTGCAGAGGAGAATATCGCTTGGCAAGATCGCCCAGGTTCTGTGCTGACGTTATCCCGGACTGAAATGCCTGCGAGTTGAAATAGGGAGTGGAGGTATCCACCTTGATGCTGTTGGGGTCGAAATTTTCCTGCGCCTGCGAATAGACAAGGACAGGAACCAGGAGCAGGGCCGATAACATTGCTATGAATTTCAGACGTTTCATCTTTTCCTCCTACCAGACAATTTGGTAAGTCTTTAAGCCGAAGTTTACGGGCACATTATTGAAGTTCAAAACCAATACGGTGTATTGTGCCGCATAGTCGGAGCTAAGGAGCAAGGGAACACCTACATTCTGCTTTTTATTTGCGTAACCCTTGAGTTTATCCTGACTGTCCAGCACCACTATGGTTATGTTGCTTGAAGGGGACTCAACCAGGAATCCATAATCAGCCAAGTTAAGGCCCTGAAAACCGGCTTTCCACACGCCGGGCTCAAATTTAGCTCCCTGCGCCTTCGCGGCCGGGATCTGCCCGCTTACCCCGTCCAACTGCTTGGCCTTTTTTGCTATTTCTGGAAAACTTGGCGGAAAAACCTGCGTCAGGGGCACAAGCCTGTTGTATTTAGGATCTTCGAGCAACCTCCTGGCCTTGTTTATGGGAATGGCATAGTTGAACCCCGTGCCCCCGCCCACAACCGGATTCGTTGCCATGGCTGCATTGACTCCTATCACATCATTGCCCAGGTACAAGGCGCCTCCGCTGTTACCGCTGGTCATGGTTGCCGTGTGCCTTATCCCGTCGGTTTCTTTCAGGTCATTTCTAATAATCTGGCTGATAGCTCCTTCGGTAATATTGAGCCCCATCCCCAGCGGGTTCCCCACAGCCAGGACCTTATCCCTGAGGTCCACTTTGTTGGAATCACCGAGGGTACAGAAGGGGAAACTTTTCTCAGTGCTTATTTTCAGTATGGCGAGATCATTTATCGGGTCGTAGATCTTGAGGTTCCGGATTTCGAAACGCGAACCTTCCTGAAACAGCGCCTCCCCCTTCAAGGCCTTACGGGCTACGTGGTAATTTGTAACAATCGTTCCATCCTCATTGACTATGAAGCCGCTGCCTCCCCAACCTGATTGATATAATTCCACACCATCCCCGTTTGGCTTTCCGTTTGCGTCCTGTTTCAGGCCGGAGGTAAAATTGAACCCTGTTATGCTCAGCGCCACATTCCTTTCAGCGAGTTCCTGGTTTGATGGAAAGTCTGCAGCCCTTCCACTATTTAAAAAACCCAAATGGAAAATCAGCACCGAAATGGCTAATACAATTCCGAACCCGTACCTGTTCATTGATTTCCTCCTCATCATCTCTGCAAACAGCCGGCTGCACTATTGCGTCTATACACTCTGACAGTATCGGGAAAGAAAAGTTCCCGTCTTTAGCAAAAAAAATATTAACTCCACATCTCGTTCTTCATATCCGATCGCGCTACGTCCAATACATACTACCACTCATTGCTCTCGCAGCAGTACGCTAAAACCTAACCATCGATAAAGGCGCTTGCACCCGTGACAGGCCTGCGAAGCGTTCCGTCTTTCAATTCAACAAGCCATCCACCTTTGAGCCGGTAACAAACAGGGCCCGATGGCCGATACATGAGGTAGATTTTACGATGGTGGGCTCAGTTCTGCTTCGCCATCTGCTCCCGAAACCGGCCACCCTCTTTTTGAGAAAGTGATGCCCATGTGCCGGTTTCCACAATCCGGCCTTGTTCCAAAACCACAATACTATCTGCTCTTCGAACCGTGGAAAGCCGGTGGGCGATGATAACCATCGTCAGCTCTCCGTGAAGCCCTTCGATAGCATCAAGAATTCGTCGTTCATTTTCCGTATCAAGGGAACTGGTTGCCTCATCGAGAATCAACACCGCCGGTTTCCTCAGTAGAGCTCTCGCTAAAGCAATCCGCTGCCGCTCCCCGCCCGAGAGCCGTATGCCTCTGTCTCCAACGACAGTGTCGAGTCCATCGGGAAATGCCGCAACGAAAGTGTCGGCAGCGGCATGCCGAAGGGCTTCCCAAAGCTCCCCCTCTTCAGCGCCAGGCCTGACCAACTGAAGATTGCCGCGAATTGTATCGTGAAAAAGAAAAGTCTCCTGAGGCACATACCCGATGGAGCTTCGCCAGTTGTAAACCAATTCACCCGCGAGCGGTCTTTCATCAATGAAGATTGTACCATCGGTAGGTGCGATGAGTCCCATGATGAGATCGGCAAGAGTCGTCTTTCCGCTGCCAGACGGACCAACCACCGCAACCGTGCTTCGCGCCCGAATGACAAGATCTATCTTGGAGAGAGAATGGCGTCCTTCATTGCCGTTATAAGAGAAGGATACTTGACTGAGACGAATAGCGCTTCCTAGCCGCAGAGGCCGAACAAGGGACGGAGGCGGTGGTTCGCCCATCGCCTCGAAACGGCTCAGCATGAGAGTCGCCGCACGGTAGGCCGGGAGGCAGTTACTAATAAACTGCGTAAAGTGTTGGATAAGAGATACCTTTGGTGAGAGGCGTGCAAATACAAATACGACTAATATCAGGCTGGACGAAGGTATGGCAATGAGTTTTGCCCCGATATAGAAAAAGGCACTAAGAGCAACGGCTGCCCCTATCCGGTGGTACATCTGTGTTGCAGCGTCCACCTGAAGGAAGCGAATACCCTTTGCCGCAACCTGTTTCGTTATTGCAGAGAATCTCGTAGCGTGCTCTGATTCCAGGCCGTAGCTCCTGGCAACCTTCATGCCGCTAATATGTTCATTTGCCACGAAATACAAATTACTTGTCGCTGTCTGATACACCTCGCCTAAACCATACGCCTGTCTGTTGTAAGGTCGCAGAAGAAGAAAAATCACTGTGACGCTGGCTAGAACGAAGAAAGCCATAACAGACGATATTGACAGAACTACAACTATATATATGAGGGTAAGTACAACTACAGCAATGAGTTCAAGCAGCTGCCTGGTAGCGTACCCGATCCGAACCAAGTCGCTGGTTAGAACTCGGATTAGGCCGGACCCGCTCATCTGTGTCGAGCACAGCCACTCGGCTCTGGCAAAGGCATTATATAGACGGTCCTGCATGAATTGAGTATAGCCGAAACTCAGCCTTGCATTCAGTACTTCCTGGTACCGGCTGGCTATAGCATGCGTTCCAACTACGACCATGTAGGCGCACAAAATGGTTGCCAAAGTGAGAGGAAGGCCGGTCTTGTCGAAAAAAGCCCTCACAAAGAGAGATGTTCTGTCGGACGTTCCTCCCTCATCAAAGCCTATAAGGTGCAAGAGGGGGATCAACATGATCAAGCCGACACCTTCGGTAAGACCCAGGAGAACCACCATTGTGAAGTAGATCCAAGCCTTCTTGCCTGCATACTTGAGTACGGACAATAAAAAAGATTTTGCTGTGGAAAAGCTTGACAGCCCGGTTCCAGTCCCGGTTGAAATATGGTCCTGAGGGGGAAGGTCATTCATTCCAGGTCGCCTCCAGGCATTTCATCAACCACAGTTTGAACCTCTCAAAAAGGATCGGGACCGAGCGCAAACCTCAAATGCTCTCTCTCTGATCCCCCCTTAGCTGAACAGTGAGCCGGAGCAACCAAACACTGAGCGGGATAAATAGATGCCATGCCAGCCCGGCAAAACGCCACAGTCCAGAATCAAGCCTGCGAACGCGTCCATTGGAATAGCTTTTGGTGGCCCTGCCCAAAACGTCTCCTTGCGTAAAGGGCCCTTCACAATACTCCTGCGCATCACCACGTATAAAGAGCTTTTCGCCTTTCACTCGCACAACCCGATGCAAAACGTATCGTTCGCGGTCGGACCCGCACCGGACAAGCACTACATCTCCTCTCGCAGGCAATGAGTCCAGCGGTTCAAGCTCTACCACGTCGCCGTTATGCATGAAGGGAAGCATACTACCCCCCGTGGCCGTCAACCGAACGTGCTGCCCCCTCTGCAGGGCAGAGCAAATGATGGGCATCAGTTCGTGAGCGTGGACGATCATTGCAGTAACCCGGAGAGCCGGACTCGGATTCGAGGTAACAAGGAAAACGGACACGTTGACTTGATCAAAATATCGGCGATGCTAATGTCACGCGGGCTGCTCATAGCGCCCCTTTCGTGCTCGGGCGATATCGCACCAATAGGGAACGGGCTCTGTCAGCGTACCGGTCTCCATAAGTGACCACGCAGGGCATCGTCCGCAGTAGACTCTCGCATCGCAAGAGAGGCAAACCGACGAAGGTGCAGGTGCGGAATCGACATACTTTCCCACCTGCGCCCATGCGGCCTGAAAACCGCTCTCAAGAGGCCGGGCAGCCGGCACAGGTAATAACTGACAGGCATTCATATCCCCGGACGGGTTGATCGTAAATGCTGCCTTGCCTGCCTTGCAGTAGAAATTATCCTCATTCCCCGAAGGGTGTCCTCTGAGCGCAGCCTCGCTCATTTCGTTTGCGGAAGCCCGATCGGTGGCCTCCAGTTCGACACATTCCTCTGCCGACAATCGACAATTTTCAACGTCGGAGGGTTGGCCGTCGGGCCGCTGGGAAAGCATCCAGGCTCCACTGAACGTCAGACCCCAGTTGTGAGCCATCTGCCGCATTTCTTCCAGCTCAGCCACATTGTGCCGGGTGATGGTGGTTTTCAGTCCGAGCGGAACACGATTAGCCACAAGGGTTTCGATAGCCGCGCAACAGGCAGCGAAACTGCCGGCGACACCGGTGATCGCCTCGTAGGTAGCCGCTGTAGCCCCGTAGAGGGTGATCTCGGTGCGGCTCGGAGGGGCCTGGGCCAGCCGCTCTGCAATTGCACGCGTTATCAGTGTGCCGTTGGTAAACAGCGTAATGACAAGCCCCATGCGAGTCAAAGGCTCATATATGTCGAAGAAGTCACGCCGCAGGAAGATCTCCCCGCCCGTGAGAAGCAGGAAGAGCAAGCCGTTATCCTTAGCCTGCCGGGCAAGCTCCAGCCATTGAGCGGCCGACAGTTCCTTCCGACGAGCTTTCCTGTCACTTCCGGACTGCCGCACATAGCACATGCGGCAAGAAAGGTTGCAGGCAGAGGTCAGCTCAAAGGCGCCGTTAATGGGCTGGCGGAGCGTTGCCGCTCGTTCGTGCAACTCCGCTACCAGCGCACCGTATTCGGTAGGTACCCCGGTCATATGTCGATCCACCCCTGTCGACTTAAATCGTCGACGAATGCCCTGACGTCGGCGCCGGCCCGATCGGTTTCTACTTCGAACCGGTCCACGACTGCGGTTACCAGGTCTTCCAGGGAACGATCTTCAGCCAGGAGTTCCCATATGTAGCGTCCTGTGGGATTAAGCACTACCATGCCGTTCATGTCCAAGACCTTGGATCCCAGAGGTATTAGAAGGTGTTGACCGCCCACGTTCTGTAACAACAAGTCATCCTTGCGTTTCATATCCACTCCACGACGTATTCCGTTGTCGAGTATCCGGAAAATTCGTTTCACCCCGGCTGATAGCTTCGAGCGCTCACAATCCGATTCACAATTCCTGTGGTTGTTGATGGGAAGTTTGCCGCTAAGAGTGAGGTCATGGTCATATCCGATAACCTGTTCACAACACTTTCATTGCCAGAAAATCGAGGGGCAAATGCTGCATTCGCCCCTCATTTTCAGATCCCTCGCGTGCCCTGCAGGCCAGTATTTACGCCCGCGCCGCCAATCCGGCGGCCGAGTTCCCCGAGCGTGCGAATAAGCCCGCCCTCGCACCGGTACGATGCCTGTACGGAATCCTTGGAATGCCCCCCTGTAAAACTCGACAGGGTCCGCAGGGGTCGCATCTCACAACAGTTTCCCAAGAATCCAGGGCCAAAGCATCAATGGCCAAGAAAATATCACTGATAGTACGAATTTGAGCCGCAACCCTGCGGCATATTAAAACCACACCCCATTAACCGCTCTGAGAGCTTGATGGGAACAAAAGTCGCCTTAGGCGGCTCGTAAGGTACTCTCGGGTCGGCGAGTCTATCTTTATCCTGTCGAATTTCCATTTTTTCCACCTCCATCCAGTAGATAAGAAATGACCACGAGAATCAGGAACCCTTGAAATCAAGCCAAGCGGCTGAGATTGCTTAGATCCCCCACTAAGACCTTCCTCAAGCGGCGACTCACCCCCTTTCCAGAACGACTATCTTAAGATTCCACCGTTCCGACTGTGGCTTTCAACTGTCAGGTTCTCTCGTTACGTGGAAACGGATTATTTCCCCCTAAGTTTCATGTTGATCGGTTCCTGTCCCGCGACCCCGATCAGGCTAAGCCCAACCTGCCCTTAAGCAACTACTCCGCTGCTCTTATTTTTGGAGAGGACCACTCAGCTATTTGCGCGGTGGTAACCTCCCTGCCAATCTGTAAGGAGCTATCTCTCGTATAGTAAAGAGTTTCTTTATTTTGCTACGGGTGTCAAGTTCTTTCTCACTTGGCGATAACCATACCGTGTAATCATCCACCCCGATTCCCTTGTCATGAGAGCAATTGTTCAAATTGCTTTCCTCCCCGGCCCTGGATGCAACGGGCTCGTACTCGCCGATGCCAAGCGGCATTCCGAAGACTTCTGCAAATGCCACCCGGTCTTTTACGGCGTAATGCATGATTTGCTTATAATCATAAGAAGGTTACTGAAAGGTTACATCAAAACGTAGCGGAGGTCCCTTCCAGGTTGGCAAGCTCCGGAGAGGTGGATATTTTTACCTCACAGAACCTGCTCGGACACAAAACCGATGCCACGACAAACCGATTAGCACATTTACCGGATGAGGCTTTAAAACGAGGAATACTCGTTGCGGATTACGGTGAATGCTACTGCCAGGGCGGCGCCCCCCCTCAAAAGGGTACTCACAAGTCCGGCCCACACTTCCCGCTCGGATTGAAGAGGACGCCCGGACCGGCCGGATATTTCCGCTACAACTCCCGGCAGCCTTGTAACAGATCGTCCCCCGAGGATAAAGCGCTCCCGGCTGGTATCTATGGCGTATACGTCCACCGGAAACGGCACGGCGAGTACAAAAGGCAGAATCGCCACGCGATAGATCTCTGTTCGGTGACGCACTGCCAACACCTCACTCCATCCAAGAGATGCTCTACGCAACGGTGGCACTGGAAAACCGCGCCACCCCGGAACGGTAAGTTTTAGCTCGTGTTCCGTGATTTCAACCCGGGTAAATGCCGCTGCGAATCCATGCAGCAGAGCGACAAAACCGGCAAATATCAGGGGAAGGCCCATCAGGACGAACCCTAAAATGGGACTTTGGAGCACAAAAGGCAAAGCCGCCGCGAGACAAAGCGCGGACAGTCCGAGAGGGATGAGAAACGCTGCGGCAATCCGGCTGCTGTAGATATGTTTTATCGGCATGGAGATCCCCTTTAGCGAGTCCCGAACATAATCTATTGGCCGATACTTGTACATATCGAACCGGAATAATGCTTCAAGTTACACCCCATTTCATCCGAATCGCATTTTGGGGTTGGATTCCGCCCTAAGAAACTTTTGGCTCAACCCCAAAGTCCGCAACCCATGCGATTTTCCAATCGAACGAGCAAGTGACGGGCCAATGAGACTGCTGCAGACGAACCAGAAATGCCCATCGAGATCCATTGGAGATCAGGTTGATGCATCATCGGGATTAGAACCCTTCTATACCTGCACCCCCCTTTTGAAAAAAGAGATGGACTCGACGGAGTTTTTCGTTATGGAACACCCGGGGGATTTGCTAATATTGCTTCATAAAACAGAAAAGATTGACAGCAAAAGAAAAATTGAAGAGGCACATGAAAATCCAATTCGCCGGTCCTCTTGCTCCGAACCTGAAAAAGATTATATAGGCGAAGTCAAGAAGTCGCAAAAAAGGTCCGACTGTATATATGCGCGAGAGGAAAGAGAAATGACAATCGGGATACGCATTATCCTGACATGCGCGCTATTACTTGCCACGGCAGGGGTGGCCAATTCCACACCGGAAATCGAGATGGTTAATGTTGAAGGCGGCTGCTACCAGATGGGTGATACTTTCGGCGATGGTTCCGATGATGAGAAACCGGTGCATGAGGTCTGTGTCGATGATTTTTACATCGGTAAGTACCCGGTAACTCAGGCGCAATGGCAGTCTGTAATGAAGAATAATCCGTCTCACTTTAAGGATTGCGGCGGCAACTGCCCGGTGGAACAGATATTATGGGAAGATGCCTGGAAATTCATTGATAAACTGAACGAGCTGACAGGCAAAAAGTACCGTCTTCCTACGGAAGCCGAGTGGGAGTATGCAGCTCGAAGCAGAGGCAAACACGATAAATACTCCGGTGGCAACCGTGCAGGTAGTGTGGCCTGGTATTCAGGCAATTCAGGCGGCAGGACACATCCTGTAGGCACAAAGTCACCGAACCGTCTGGGAATATACGACATGAGCGGGAATGTGTGGCAATGGGTGCAGGACTGGTACGGTCCTTCATATTACCAGGAGAGTCCACGCAGCAATCCGCAAGGACCAGCGAGCGGTTCATATCATGTCCTTCGAGGCGGGTCATGGCTTGCCGGCGCGGGTTATGCGCGAGCTGCGTGCCGCGGTAGATTGATTTCCGGTTTCTACCGGATCAATCATTGTGGATTTCGGCTGGCGATGAGCAAGTAGTTCAGGAGAGCCAAAAAACCGGGGGAGACATCCGGTGTTGTGAGTAATGGGATCGGAAACCATGAAATATGTTTTAAACAGAGGGCTTCTATTCTGGGCAGTTTGGGCGATACTGGTTTTTTTCTCCCCAGTTGCGACTGCGGGCACTGCTCCGATTGACCGCAAGCTTTATTCCGAGCTTCTTAAATTTCCAACCGACAAAAAGATCGTCGAAGTGGATGGCGTGCCCTGTCTGAAGATATTTCTACCGCCGGGGCAGTCACTTAGCTACTTCTGTCGTTTCGTGCCATACTTCGACCAAAACTTTGACTTTTATCGCCAGCGAATCGCTCTCATAAACCGCCTTGAACCGATGGCGATTATTGACGGCACCGATACTTTGAGCACGGAAGTAAAATTCATCTATGTTCCGCTCAATTTTTCCATACGCCCAAAGATCCTGCCGGAACGTATCAGCAGTATTTCTCAATTGCCGCAATTCATGCTGATCGACGTAGGCCAGCAGTGCCTGGGACTTTATGCCTACGGAAGATTGACTCACCAGTTTCCAATTTCATCCGGCAAAAACGGAACACCGACAAGAAAGTTCGTCATCTTATCCAAAGAACAAGACCACTACTCGAGGAAATACGACAATGCCTGGATGCCGTATTCATTGAGACTCTTTGGAGATTATTTCATCCACGGGGGCATTCTCCCGAGCTATGCCGCTTCCCATGGATGCATCCGGATGATCTATGAAAATGGGGTTTTCGTGTACAATTGGGCAAAAGTCGGAACACCCGGCGAAATAATCAGTACAGCTTCAAAGCAAATTGGAATGCCCGGCGAAGTAATCAACCGAACAGCCTCAAAGCAAAAAGACGCAGTTCCGGATGAACAGAGACCGAAAATTGAGGAACCAGATATTAAAACACTATACTAACTTTAGCAGCTCAGGTGTAACTATAACTTGCCGCCCAGAACCTGTTATCAGGCGAATGGAACAATCTTAAACACAGCCTGCCAACTTGTTGGTTTAACAGAATATTAATGTATGAAATGGGGATAGTGAGTATTTTAAAGGCTCATTTATTAAGGTTCGGGAGAGCTAACAACTCTTCATGAAAGCGCTGAAGTTGATCCTGCGTGGCCACGAAATGGGTAGCTTTCTACTCCATACACCCAAAAGCACGGTGAAGTATCGATGTGGACATGGCCTGGATATCCTCCGAATTGTTGGATTGGCCTCAAGCAATACCGATCCAGGCATGTCCATTTTTTGTTTTCAATTATCCGGGTCCTCGTTTGTCGGAAGACCTCATTTTTTCATCAAGTGCGTCGTTGTATAACGAAGAACTATGCTTCCTTAAGGGCCGGGGGCTTACCGAAGCCGATGATGACAGTCCCCAATGCTGCTATGACCGCAGCCACCATGAAAGGCAAAAAATAACTCCCTGAGCTATCCTTTAAAAAGCCTCCAACCCACGGGCCGAAGAACCCGGCCACGCCCCAGGCCGTGAAGAGAAGCCCATAGTTGCTGCCCTGAGCCGTTGAACCATAATACTGAACGCAGGTAGCTGGGAATAAGGTGAAGATTGCGCCATAGTTCCAGCCGATCAGGGCGGTCACCAGCCACAAGAGCCAATAATGCCAGCCAACCTGGTATAGAACCAGTAAGGCCAGAACCTGGAGGGCGCAAAGTGCGGTAAAATACTTTCTTATGCCCATCTTGTCGACAAACAGACCGGAAAGCACCCGGGTCGAGGCGTTGGCGAAGGCTAGGGCGCTCACGGCGCCGGCTGCCTGCATGACCGAAAGGCCACTGTCTCTTCCGTGACCTGCTATGTGGCCAATCACCAAAAGGCCAGCGAAAGAACAACAGAAATAGGCAAGGTAGAGAAGCCAGAATTGTGGTGTTCTGACAGACTCGGCATAAGTATAATCCCGGGTCGCTCTAGAGGCGCTGGAGCCCTTTGCGGGGGATGGTGGCTTCCAACCCTTGGGAACCCAACCTGCGGGAGGAGTCCGCAAAAGCAATCCGGAGATGAGGGCCATAAGCCCCATCGCTATCCCGCAGTACCGGAATACGGATCTCCAGCCCATGGCGGGATCCTGCATGATATACGTGGCCAGGGGCGCCATAATGAACGACCCCATCCCCAAACCCAATACAATGGTGCCTGTGGCAAGAGCGCGCCTGTCAGGCCACCACCGGGGCGCCAGAGCTACAGGCGGCAGGTAGATCAACCCCGCCCCGGCCCCGGCCATGAGGCCATAGGTCAAATATAGCTGGAACTTGGACTGGATAAAGCCTGTCAGGACAAAACCGACTCCCAGCAAGATGCCTCCTACAGCCACTACACGCTTGGGGCCATATTTGTCGCTCAGTTTGCCGGCCGGAAAGCTCAACACGCCAAAAACCAGGCAGCAGATCGCGAACGCCAGAGCGATTTCAGCTCGGGACCAGCCAAATTCCGCGTTGAGCGGTTTGATGAATAGACTCCAGGAATACGTCGTCATTCCCACAGCGGCATTTATGATAAATCCCAGTACCAAAGGGATCCACCGTGGATACGTTGTCGTTGAAGACTGCTGTGCCATTGAGCACTCCTTATAGTATTGTGTAGGCAGGATCATGCAAAAGAAGGCACTAATCAAGATGCACAGTAATAATATCAAGCTTACCAAGGCAAACCAGGTAATCCAGTACCATCTATTCCGCTATTCTGCCATCATGACCCGAAGTGGCAGATTTGCAACGGAATGACTCGCATCGCCTTTTCCCCAGCCGTTCACGGGAAAGTTTCCGAAGCAGACGATTGCCTGAGAAGATGGGTTGTTCGAATCCATGTCCCATCGGGAAAACACTCGCGGGTTTGGCTTCTGGAAAAAAGCGGTCCACTGCTCATCGTTGCCAGTGAGTGCCGGACCGCAAGCAACTTTCTGCAATTGAGAGAATTCTTCGAGCAGACAGGTAACTCCTGTATCTCTCTCAGAAACCACTTTCCTGATGGATACTCCTACTTGCTTTTTTACTTTGTAGTTATCTGCGCACTGCCTTCCGCACTGGGAACATGGGAGCCGTCCACATTCTTCTGGAAGAAGAAATCTCCTCCTTCGTAGATGAAACTCGGCTGTTTAGCCTCATTTACAAGCAGCCTTAGAATGTGGGGGCAGGTATAGTGCCCGGCTACATCGAAATCGAAACGGGCTTCTTCTATCTGGCCCAGGTCAAGGTCAGCCACAAGGATGTCCTCTTGATCCCAGGCAGGTCCAGCTACGTATTCACCCATGGGATTGAAGATGGCGCTGCCGCCGCGGTGCAGCACCTCTGGCATATCCTTTAGCTCCTCGTAGCAGTGCAGGTCGGTTGGGTAGATTGATTTGGTGAGATATTGATTGCAGGTTAGCAGGAAGCAACGCCCTTCCATCGCAATGTGTCGCATGGAGTACTGCCAGCTGTCGCGGGCATCAAAGGTCGGCGCAAGGTAAATCCGCACCCCTTTGCCGTACATGGCTGCACGCAGCAAAGGCATGTAGTTTTCCCAGCAGATGACCGCACCGATTTTTCCGTATGGTGTGTCGAAAACCGGCAAGGTACTGCCATCGCCCTCTCCCCAGATGAGGCGTTCGGCAGCTGTTGGCTTCAGCTTTCGATGCTTGCCCAGAAAGGAGCCGTCGGGACCGAAGAAGGCGGCTGTACAGTAAACCGTGGAGGTGCCTTCTTCCTTCTCTATGACACCAATTATTACATAGGAGCCTATTTTCGCTACTGCCTTGCCTATCCGTTCAGTTTCGGGGCCGGGAAGCATGATCGCGCTTTCCACGTAGCGGCGGAAATCTTTGCGTCCTTCGGGGGTCCGCATGCCCACCCTCACACCGAGATGCATCCCCTTCGGGTAACCGGAAATGAAAGCCTCGGGGAAGAGAATGATCTTAGCTCCCATGGCTCCAGCCTTCCCTATAAGGTCAACGGTCTTGTTGACTGTAGCTTCCAAGTCAAAAATGGCGGGCATGGCCTGAACAGTCGCAACTTTTACAGAGTTTACTTTACTAGGCATTGCTGGTTCTCCTTTTATCGTATCGAATCTGAATGAAATTGAGGATTGATTCAGTAGCAGTTCAATCTGTGCCAGAACATCGATGATTAGATAAACCAATGAGAAACAGACAATCGTACGGGCATCCCTCTCTTATTGTCTTATAGGCAACCCTCCTGTCCATTTTATGCAGCTCATTGCGATGCACATGAAACCGTGTCATACAAATCCGGTTAAAGACCGTCCACGCCCGCCTTGAAAAACAACCGGGACAGCGACATAAGACGATTGTTGGAAAACGGTGATAAAAAATCGCTTTTGGAAATTTTTCAGATTTTTGACGTCCCTGAAGGTTGCTCTGCCTCAAGGACACTGTCAAAGTTGTCATCCTCTAAGTCTTTCCACGATTTATTGGCGACCAGAGTAGTGATTAACTGCGCGAAGAGAGTGGCCGCCGTACAACAAAAGCAGAAGCAGGGCGTGAATGGCTTCTGGAAATCCCTATGCTCTATGCAGACGAGCAGCGAAATACGGCCTCCCGCCCGCAACCCGCAGCGCTGGCTAAAGGGGGAAGGAAGAAGAGTAGGCTCCCCCGGGTGTTGGCTGTACAGCGATCGTGAAGCCTGATGGAGCTGTCCTATCAGCGAAGGCGAATGAGCGAAATGCGCCGAGGAGTTATGTCGTGTTGGTCTTAAATCCGTTCTTCCTGCAGAAGATTGCCGCGATAGGTTGTCTGGGGGGCATATCGTCATTCTTTAGCTCCCTCCGGGAAAGAGGCAACTGCGGGCAGACCGATCTACGCTTTTGAGACTGGCAAATGAGTCATATCTTGATACAAAACACAAACTTATGTAGCAATCATATTACGTTTGTATCGGAATGGCGTCAATCAGTAAATGTTTGGACCGATGCATTGTTTTATTGGGGTAGTCTATGGGCTTCCATACCTCCCATAGAGGGAAAAAAGCCGGAAGTGGATTGTGGTAAGCTTTCCATTTTTTACCAATCCCGAAATGGTCAGTTTGCCGCGAATCGGTAAACTGATGATTCGAAAATGGCGACGATTTTGGCGTCTAATTTCTCAACTACAAGGAGAGGTGTTTAAAGCTTCGGTAATCCTCGGACCAATCCATAGACTCGATCATCGGGCGGCTTATCAAGGTTGGAGCCAGAGTCGTTCACCATGCGGGGAGATGGTACGCCCACGTGGCGTCGGCCTTTCCCTTGGCTAAGTACTACCGCGCTGTGTCCGGGGGACGCGCGCAATGGAAGAAATGATTGACGCTGCAGCGGAGGGCGTGGTACGCTTAAAGAGGGGAAAAAGGGGGCGTTTTCATCAACATGACGAACGTTTTGCCTCTGTCAGGTCGCGTGGGACTCCCCACGGAGACCTTCTTGGGGTCAGCGGGACGACATCTCTGCCGCTCAAGGGTCCCAAGACAGTCAAAATTGCGAGACCGCAGCAAAATTCCTGAGACATATAAAGAGGTTGCATGTCTACCCTCATCGTCATGTCACTACTCAACGGTCTGACTCTCGGAGCACTGTTGTTCATAACGGCCAGCGGCCTGACCCTTTCGTTCAGTCTCATGAGGGTGGTCAATCTGACCCATGGGGCCTTTTACATGGCGGGCGGATTCATCGGCCTATCCGTTCTGAAGTTCAGCGGGAGCTGGTTGCTGGCGATGCTTGCGGGCGGGGTGGTGACGGCGGCGCTGGCTTTCATTGAAGAGCGGTTCCTGCTGCGTTGGGCGAGAGGCAACGACCTTATCGAGACGTTGATATCGCTGTCGGTCGCTATCATCGTGGGGGACCTGGTTCTCGTCGTCTGGGGGGGCTACCCCAGAACGATCAGCATTCCCGAAGCCCTGAGCGGCGCTGTTTCAATTCCTCTGATCCACACGATTTATCCAGTATATCGCATCTTCACGGTGGGCCTGGCCCTGGTCATTATCGGGGCCTTGTGGGTTTTCCTCAAGAAGACCCGACTGGGCGTCACCATCCGCGCCGGTGTAGACAACTTTGAAATGGTGTCGGCACTTGGCATTAACGTCAAGCGCCTTTTTTCTTTTGTATTCACGCTTTCCGGTTTCCTGGCTGGCGTGTCCGGGGTGGTGGGGGGGACCTTCCTCGTCCTGGTCGTGGGAGAAGATTGGAGAATCCTCACGCTGACCCTCATTGTCATCATCATCGGCGGCATGGGAAGCCTGGGCGGCACCATTGTCGGAGCCCTGATCACCGGGTTGATTCACAGCTTCTCGACAGCCTTCATCCCGCAGTTCTCTCTTTTTGTACTTTTTCTCCCAGTGGCCATCGTTCTGTCCATAAGGCCCCGGGGGCTTTTCGGCAAGGAAAGATGACAAAAGAACGCGGCTATCGTTTCAGGAGGGCGCTCCTCAGCACCCTTGTCGGCGGAATCGTCATCGCCATTCCCTGGATCACCTCCGAGTACTTCGTGATGATGTCCGTACGTGTGATGTTTTTTGGGATGCTCACGATGAGTCTGACCTTCCTGGCTGGTGAGCTCGGAGCGGTTTCTCTCATGCAGGCCTCATTTTTTGGGATTTCAGGGTACACGGTTGCTCTTTTGGAGTCCCGCTATGGATTCCCGTTTCCCATTCCCCCTTTGGCAGGGCTTGCCATTGCAGTCCTTGCAGCGGCGCTTTTCGGGTTGCTGGTCGTCAGGGTGCGCGGGATTTATTTCCTGATGCTCACCCTGGTCCTCGGCCAACTGGTCTGGGCGCTGGCCTGCCAGTGGTCCTCGATCACCAGGGGGGACACCGGAATCACGAACATTTACGCACCGACCGTTTTCGGAATATCGACTGAAAAGTCAAAGACGGCCTTCTACTTTTTCCAGCTCATTTTCTTTTGCGGGGCTGCGTCTTTTCTGGCGGCGCTGAAGCGGTCGCCCTTTGGCCTCATGCTGCGGGGTGTGCGAGACAGCGAGTCCCGAATGGCGATGTTGGGATTTCGCGTGCACCTGTTGCGCTACGCAGCCTTCGTTTTCGCGTCGCTCGTGGCTGCCCTTGGAGGTGTGTTTTTCACGTATTTCACCGGACTGATCAACCCCAACACGGTTTCCCTGCCCGCGAACGTGGAGGCTCTTCTGGCGGCAATTCTGGGGGGCATCAACAGCCTGCTCGGGGCAGTGGTCGGCACCGCCATTCTGAAGACCCTGGATGTGGTGCTCAGCGGAATAACCGAGCGCTACATGCTGATCATGGGCGTTTTGTTTATGCTTGTGATCATGTTCGCCCCGCAGGGTATCGTGGGAACCCTGATGAAGTACTGGAATAACCGGCTTTTCCCATCCCGAAACCGGGAGCCGGAGCGGAGGGCCGGAGGCTTCTCAAAGAAGCCTGACGTTGTTAGAAACCCCTAATCACGAAAGGTGGAGCGCGATGGCTAGAAAAAGGATTATTCAGTTGATGGTGGCTTTCTTCGTAGTCGCCTGGGCCTGCGGCTCGGCGCATGGAGTAGACGAAATCCGCATCGGGGTGATCGGGCCCACCACGGGATGGGCGACCATCTTCGGCCAAGACGTTCTCGATGGGGTCAAACTGGCGCTTTCCCAGAAGGATTACAAATTCAAGGGGACGCCAATCAAGCTTTTCACTGAGGACACGAAGGCTGACGTTGAAGTGATGAGGACCAAGATGGATTCCTTGAAGAACCGGGACAAGGTGCATCTGATCATCGGACCCAGCCTCGGCCACGAGGGAATGGCCGCGGTAGATTGGGCGGCCCGCAATCCAGAGGTGCCCATCCTGGTGGGGTACTCCGCGCCCGAGGACATGACCATGCGGAAAGCCACCTACAGTCTCGTTCGCCCGGGCTGGACCGGAGCGCAGGTCATCTTTGACTTTGGGAAATACTGCGCCAAAGATCTGGGGTATAAGAAAATCATCATGGTGGGGCAGGATTACGCTTATCCGTGGGACCAGGCCGCAGGTTTCATCAGAGGATTTCTGGAGAACGGCGGCGAAAAGGTTGAACGGATCTGGAGTCCGGTTGAGGCGGTGGACTTTAGCTCCATCATGGCCAGACTTGCGGGAATGTCCAAGGAATATAATGCCGTGCTCTGCAATATGGGTGGGGCTCAGGTGGTGGCCTTTTTCAAGCAGTGGCAGCAATTCGGCCTGGACAAGCTTTATCCACAGATCCTGGGGCAGGCCAACGTTCCCCTCGTCCCAATGTTAGCGGAAATGGGCGACACGCTGCTCGGGGTCTACTCTTCCCTCCATTACTACGATGGCGACCCCTCGCCGGCGAATGTGAAGTTCAGAGAGAGCTACAACAAAGCCTACGGGCATTATCCCAGCGTCATATCCGTCCAGGGATACGATGCCGTGAACGTGGCCTTCAAGGCGATGGAGGCGCTTAACGGCAAGGTCGATGACCCCAAGGCCTTTATCGCAGCTATCCGAAATGTAAAAATGACCGCGGATGAGTCCCCCCGAGGCCCCTTCTACTTCGACAAATATGGGAACCCGGTGCAGAACATTTACATCAAGAAAGTCGTCAAGCAGGACGGGCGGCTTATGAACATCGCGGTGAAAACCTACAAGGATGTTTCACAGTTCGGGCCTTATGCGGACATGCCGGAGAAATACATGGCAGCTCCTGCGACGACCCGCGACTACCCGCCCGGAGACAAGGCCTCCTACTTTAAGGAGATCGAAAAATACTTCGGGAAGGACTACGTCGACAAACTGGAGAAGAACAAAGGCTGGCCGGACTGATCTCCACCGCGACCAAAAAGAAGAAGTCTCCGTAGGGCTCGATCACATGCAGGCTCTCGTGCTGAAGAGGATATCCAAGTCCTTCGGCGGGATCGTTGCGGTCGATAAGGTCGACCTCACCGTCATGACGGGGGAAAACCGCGCATTGATCGGGCCCAACGGGGCCGGCAAGTCGACCCTTTTTAATCTGGTCACTGGTGAACTCTCTCTGGACGAGGGCCAGATTTTGCTCTTCGGCAAGGACATCACCGATGAGCCCGTCCGGAAACGAATTGACTCCCAACTGGGCAGAACCTATCAGACCTCTAACCTTTTCCGGCAGTTGACCGTCCAGGAGAATCTTTTTCTGGCTTCTTGGCACACGTGGAAAAGAAAGGCCTCTATCGCCGCCACGCTGTTTCGCGCCTGGCAAAAATTTCGGAACCAAAGCCGACACATCGCCGAGATTGCCCATCGGGTTGGATTGGAGAACAAGCTCGATATCGTAGTCGATGAGCTTTCCCACGGTGAGCACCGCCAGTTGGAGTTGGGCATCACCCTGGCTCATGAACCCAGGATACTGCTGCTGGATGAACCCATGGCGGGGCTTTCCGTAGCTGAACGGAGGTTTATGACCGATTTGATCATGAGCCTGAAATCAGAGATTACGGTGTTGATCATCGAGCACGACATCGATGTGGCATTCAGCATTGCCGACCGGGTCTCGGTGCTCCACCATGGCGCCATCGTTGCCGAGGGCACCCCCGAGCAGATCGAAGCCAATCCCAAGGTTCAGGAGATTTACACCCTGAGCCGGCATTCATGAAGATTCCAAGTATGCATGAGCCCCTGTTGAAAATAGAACATCTCGATGCCTACTATGGCAAAAGCCATATCCTTCAGGGAGTCGATCTATACGTCAATCCAGGCGAGCTGGTCGTCGTCGTCGGACGCAACGGCATGGGCAAAACCACTCTGCTGAAATCGATCGTGGGACTGCCGCCGGTATCCAGAACCGGATCGATCCTTTTCGAAGACCAGGAAACAGTCCATATGCCCACCCATGAAATTACCAGCCTGGGCATTGGATATGTTCCTCAAGGGCGGATACTTTTCCCCTCTTTGACAGTAGATGAGCACCTGCTTTTCTCTTGGCGCCAAAGCGGGGCGAACTCTTCGTGGTCGCCCGAGACGGTCTACGATCTGTTCCCGGAATTAAAAGAGAGAGCCCATATCTCCGGCACCCTCCTCAGCGGCGGCGAACAGCAGATGCTGACCATCGGCCGCGCACTGGTCACCAATCCGCTGCTGCTCCTCATGGACGAACCTTCCGAAGGCCTGTCCGCGTTGGTCATCCAACGGGTTGGGGAGGTTTGCCGCCAGCTAAGTTCCAGCGGCATGGCCATCTTGCTGGTGGAGCAGGATCTGGAGATGGCTCAATCGTTGGCGCATCGCGTCTACGTTTTCGTCAACGGCCGAATCGCCCGGGAATTGCCGGCCGGCGCTCTGGCGGCCGACCAGCACCTGCTGCAGCAACTGCTGGGGGTGACCGCCGGCAGTGGCGAACTCCCCGCGGAGCAGCCCGTGGGGCCGGAAGCAGAAGCAAAACCGGAGAAGCCCGCAGCGGAAGAGATCCCCGAAACCGTTGTCGGGGCCTCGGCCCCGACGTTTTGGAGCGGCGCCAGACTTCCGGACGTTCAGACGCTGCAAGGGAGTTCGTCCGCTCCACCTGCGAGCAAAACGCGATCGACGTTGCTGCAGGTGTCAGTGGCCGACACGATCGACAGGGCCGCCTACGTCGTCGGGACCTTCGACACCAAGTCCCAGGACCTTCTGTTCATTAAATCCTGCCTGGATCGGTTGCGCGTGCGAACCATCACGGTGGATTTGTCCACTTCCCGGAAACCATCGCCTGCGTCCATCGGTCCCACAGAAGTGGCCCGACACCATCCGGAGGGCGCCGGGGCCGTGTTTACCGGCGACCGTGGCACGGCAGTGGCTGAAATGGCCCTTGCCTTCACCCGCTTCATAGCGGGGCGCCGCGACGTGGGCGGCATCATCTCGGCGGGGGGCAGCGGCGGGACTGCCCTGGTGACCCCGGCGATGAGAAGCCTGCCGGTGGGCGTACCCAAGGTGATGGTTTCCACGGTCGCTTCCGGCAATGTCCGGCAATATGTGGGCCCTTCGGACATTTGTATGATGTATTCGGTCACCGACGTGGCCGGCATCAACCGCATTTCAGCCAGTGTGTTGTCCAACGCAGCCCACGCTCTGGCCGGCATGATCGGGTTTCGGCAAGATGTGGAGAGCTCCCGTCTGCCGGCTATCGGACTGACCATGTTCGGAGTCACCACCCCTTGCGTCCAGGCGGTCACCCAGGCGCTGAAAATGCGCTTCGACTGCCTGGTCTTCCATGCCACCGGCACGGGTGGCCAATCCATGGAGAAACTGGCCGAATCCGGCATGCTGGCAGGCATCATCGACGTGACCACCACCGAAGTGGCTGATTTCCTGGTGGGGGGTGTCATGAGTGCCGGTGAGGATCGCATGGGGGCAATCATCCGCAGTCAGATCCCGTACGTCGGTTCCTGCGGGGCGCTGGACATGGTCAATTTCGAAGCCATCGACACCGTGCCGCAGAAATATGAGAACCGTAACCTTTATCAACACAATCCCCAAGTCACCCTAATGCGCACGACTGCGGAGGAAAACCAGTCAATTGGGCGCTTCATCGCCGCCAAGCTCAACCAGATGGAGGGGCCCGTGCGGTTCCTGCTGCCCTTGAAGGGAGTTTCGTTAATCGATGCTCCCGGCAAACCCTTCCACGACCCGGCGGCCGACCGCATGCTGTTCGACACCCTGGAAAGCGAATTTCGGCCGGGGCCCAATCGCCGGCTGATCAAACTCGACATGAACATCAACGATCCGGCCTTCGCTCAGGCGCTGGTCGATCACTTTTTGGAAATTGTTTCTTCCGGTTCTTCCGGACACTGATTTTGAGGAGATTTCCATGGCCCGCTTTACTCGACAACAGATCCTGGATCGACTCAACGCCAAAATCCGTAGCGGACAGCCCATCGTCGGCGGAGGCGCCGGCACCGGGCTTTCAGCCAAATGCGAGGAGGACGGCGGCATCGACCTGATCGTGATCTACAATTCAGGCCGCTACCGCATGGCCGGCCGGGGGTCGCTTGCCGGGCTCCTGGCGTATGGCAACGCCAACGAAATCGTGATGGAGATGGCCCGCGAAGTGCTGCCGGTCGCCCGTAAGACCCCGGTGCTGGCGGGCGTTAACGGGACCGACCCCTTTTGCATCTTCGACTCCTTTCTTGACCAGCTCAAGGCCGTTGGGTTCGCCGGAGTGCAGAATTTTCCCACGGTGGGTCTCATCGACGGCATCTTCCGGCAAAACCTGGAGGAGACCGGGATGGGCTACGGGCTAGAGGTGGACATGATCCGGATGGCGCACGCAAAAGACATGTTGACCACTCCGTATGTGTTCTCTGAAGATGATGCCATCGCCATGACGGAGGCCGGCGCCGATGTTGTCGTCTGCCATATGGGGCTGACCACCGGCGGGGCCATCGGAGCCGACACGGCCAAGACCCTGGACGATTGTGCGGATCTAATCAATGCGTGGAGCGAAGCGGCGCTGAAAAAGCGCCGGGACATTATCATCCTGTGCCACGGTGGGCCGATCTCCATGCCCGAGGATGCCGAGTACGTTCTGAAGCGCTGTCCGGAGTGCGACGGGTTCTACGGCGCCTCCTCGATGGAACGGCTGCCCACCGAGAAGGCCCTCACCGCACGAACAAGGGAATTTCTCAACATCAAGCGCCGCTGAGGGCCGCCCGGAGAGAGCGTTCGATAGAAATAGCGCTGATGCAGAGTCGCAGGATTAGCCGGCGAGAGTAAGAGTGTAGCCAATGGGAGGAATGCCATGACTATCTACGCGTGGTTTATTTGGGCGGTCATCATCGCCGTAATCCTTATCGTGGTGGGGATCTGGTTTATCCGGGCCTTTTATCGTCGATCGTCCAAGGAGATCGCTTTTGTTCGCACCGGACTGGGGGGGCAGAAGGTCGTCATCGATGGCGCCGCCTTCGTTATTCCGATTTTTCACGATGTCACGGAAGTCTATCTCAGCACCCTGCGCCTGTCGGTGACATGCGACAAGGAGCAAGCGTTGATTTCCAAGGACCGCATGCGCGTGGACGTGTCCGTGGATTTTTATATTAGTGTCCGAAAAGAGGTCGATTCCGTCACCATCGCAGCTCAGACCCTCGGGCGCAAAACGGGAAAGCCCGACGAACTGCGCGAGATGATGAAAGGCAAATTCGTCGATGCCCTCAGGGCCTCGGCCGCCGGCTTGACCTTGGAAATGCTCCACGAGCAACGCGGCCAGTTCATTAAGGCCGTGGGACAGTCGGTGGCCGAGTCTTTGATTAAGAATGGGTTCGAACTTGAATCCGCCAGCTTGATCGACCTGGACCAGACCGACATGGAGTACTTCAACCCTTCCAATGCGTTTGATGCCGAGGGGTTGACCCGTTTGACGGACGAGATCGAAAGACGCAAGAAAACGCGCAACGACATAGAACAGGACACCATGATCCAGATCCGTTCCAAGAACCTGGAAACAGATAAACTAAGCCTGGATATCGAACGCGAGAGCGAATACGCCCGCCTGTCCCAGGAAAAGGATCTGGAGTTCCGCCGGGCTTGGCAACAGGCTGAGGTGGCCCGCGAGCGTGCCGAGCGCAAGCGCGACGCACAGGTGGCTGACATTATTTCCAGCGAGCAGATCGAGAAGGCCCGAATTGCTTCCGAACGCCAGTTGAAGCAGGACCGCATCGAACAACAGCGCGACATCGAGGCCATGGAGATCGAGCGGCGCAAATTGATCGAACTGGCCGAGCACGCCCGGACTGTTGCCGTGGCCGAATCCTCCGAGGCCGAAACAGCGGCGCGTGCCAGCGCCGATGAGAAGCGTGCGGCCGCCATTTCTGCGGAGGAGGCCATCTTTACCGCACGGGAAAGGGCCCAGGCGGATCGAAAAAAGGAGGTGGAGCTGATCATGACGGCCCTGGAGGTGGAAAAGGATCAGCTCCGGCAAAAAACCCGGATCGTCACTGAAGAAGCGGTGGCCGCCGGTCGGGCGGAAATCGCGCGCATCGATGCCGATGCCTTTGCCTTGGCCGAGGAGACCCGCTCCAAGGCCTATCGGATTCGGCATCAGGTCGAATCCGAGGGTGTCAGGCTCATGGCCGAGGCTAACAACATCGCCAGTCCGGAAGCCCGGACTTCAGCTCTGCGGTTGCGCCTGGTGGAAAAACTCGACGCGATCATCCGCGAGAGCGTCAAACCCATGGAGAAGATCGAAGGGATAAAGGTGGTCCACCTCGAAGGCCTGACCGCGCCGGCCGGCGGCGGATCGCCGGAAGGCGAAGGTGGTCTCACCGATCGGCTTGTCAGCAGCGCCTTGCGCTACCGCGCACAGGCGCCTATCGTGGATCACTTGTTGAGTGAAATTGGTATCAATATCAGCGATCCAAGCAAGCTGGCGCTACTGCTGGACAAACTGCAGAAGGACCGCCCCGAGGGGGCCAAGGAGAAGTAATCCATGGTCAAGGTGTATCGGTCTACGGTCTTGGACACCCCGGCAGATAGGGTGTGGCGGGACCTTCGAGATTTCAATGGGATGGCCGGTTGGCATCCGTCGATCGTATCGAGCCGCATCGAAAATGGCCAGCCGGGTGACAAGGTCGGATGCGTGCGAAACTTGCAGCTCAAAGACGGTGCCCGGGTCAGGGAAAAACTGCTGGCCCTGTCGGATTACGACTACACCTGCACTTCTGCCATCCTGGACAGTCCTCTGGAACTGAGCGATTATATTTCTTCCTTACGGCTGTTTCCCGTCACCGAGGGCAACCGCTGCTTCATCGAGTGGTCTGCGGAATTCGATTGCCCGCTGGAAAAGGTGGCTGAGCTATCTGAGACCGTCGGCAACGGTCTGTTTCAGACCGGGCTCGACGCATTGAAGAAAAGTTATGGAAAAAGATGAAAGTCTCCGTCATTCGATCGGCAGTAATTGACGCCCGAATCGATGAGGTATGGGCGGCGCTGCGTGATTTCAAAAGTCACGACCGGTGGCATCCAGCCGTGGCCCGCAGCCGGATGGAAAACGATCTCGACGGCGACGTCGTCGGAGGTGTGCGACGATTCAACCTCACCGACGGCGCCGAGTTTCGTGAGCAACTGCTGCGCCTCAGCGACCGCGAGCACACATTTAGTTACTGTATCCTCGACTCATCCCTGCCGCTTTTTGACTACGTGGCCACGGTTCGACTCAAGCCGGTGACCGACGGCGGCCGGACCTTCTGGGACTGGCGCTCGCAGTTTCGTGCCCCGGACCATCGCGCCGCGGAGCTGGAAAAGATGGTTGGCCGGAAAATCTATGAGGACGGATTTTCGGGGTTGCGGAGGTTTCTGGCCGAGAAAGAGGGGCG
>Ga0326728_10007945_pt1 | contig 26710 bp, 20 predicted proteins | sample MB3enrmetagenome_FD_207602 | JGI IMG/M metagenome (GOLD analysis project Ga0326728, IMG submission 207602) | Lab enriched peat soil microbial communities from McLean, Ithaca, NY, United States - MB31MN | ecosystem: Environmental > Terrestrial > Soil > Wetlands > Peat | place: USA: New York...
TGAAGCCTAGTTCTCCTCTCGCCCGCGCTTCCCACTCTCGTTCTCCCAGCCCATGGGCAATTACCTGGGCTTCTGTCCAGGCTCGCTTCGCCGATGCCGGATTAATCTCTAGGTCGGTGTATCCCTTTACCGCTAGGCACCAAAGCCGCAATTCTGGGTCACTCTTCACAACCGGAATCTCTAGCTGCCGTCCCAGCATCTCGGAAACATCAACCCACGACATGGTCTCTGACTGCGCTCGAATCCGGCCCACGCGGGCATATATCTCGTTCCGCGTGTCGCCTTTCTCCCGGAAAAGTTCCTCTGCCCGCGCGTAGAGGGGTCCAGCCTTGGGCCAATTGAAAAGCCAAGCGAGGCGGTTCGCTTCCGCAAGAAGCGTTTCAGGATTCTTGGACGCTTCAGCGTCATGCAATAGATCGGCAACAGGCGGCCTCGCACCAGGCCTTCGCGATACGTAGAGCCAAATGTACTTTCGGGAAATTACAGCCACGGAAGTAAAAACGAGAAGAACCGAAAGAAACACAACAAGCCAGCGCTTGGAAATACCCATGTGGACGTTTGAGCCCCGTCTTCTTCTCTGCGGAAGATCGCAAAACGCCAATGTCTGGAGGTAGCGGGGAGTTACCTCTGTGGGAACGTACTGACTGAGGAGATGATTCTAGAATAGATTAAGGCTGACAAAAAGAGGAAAAAGAAGCGCTGGCTCAGTCTCCGGGGCACCGACTGTTCAGCCGAGCGAATTGCGAAGTCAGGCTGCCTTAAACGGTACGGTGATCTTGCACTTGCAGAACAAGAATTTAACAGCGCGGGCTTCGTTTGGGTTTGCTGGTCAGGATAGTTCTTCGGCGAGCTCTTTCGAGCCGGTCGGAATACGTTGATTCGCGATCTTGGTCCACAGTCGGTGGTGCATAAGGAAGAGCATCAACATAGAAGTGCGCGACTGCTGACGGCGGTGCGGACTTTCGGATCTTCTCATACACTTGCACCAACTCTTGGCTGAGTTTGGGCTCTAGAGGCTGCCTACGCGATCTGAACCGACTTGAAAATCTTCCCAGCCAACCGCCGCGATCGGTCAATTTCAGGAAGCGTTTGAGAAGGGGGAAGGCGGTCTGTCCGTCATGGTCAATCAGCACAGGTGCCGCTGAATACTTGAAAGGCATTTCATGGGGTTGCCAGATTGCTTCGCACAGACTTCCGTGTTGAGCGATCTTTATTGGGGGCGAGAGATAGACCAACCTCATGCCCAATTCTCCGCCTTGGGCAAAGGCGAAACGCACTCCATTCAACTCTGACGACTTCCTCGGGTTCATCAAATTCTTGGAATGACATCCGGTTAAACCAAAGCTTCCGAACTCCCAGAAAGGATCTGACCGCATTTCCTTGGGATTTGATGAGTGTGGTCTGCGGAGATGCACCACGACAACGTTTGTTTCCGGCATGTCAATTATTCCTGTTGACGAGCTTTATCGATTGGCGTCTGAACCAATGATAGAAACGCTTTGCATTGTTGAACGTGGGTGGGACTGCGCTTCTCTGAATATAGCCGTCCTTGACAGATAAACCACCCCATGCTTGCAGCAAATCCTTTCGAACGCGGTAAGCTCGATCTCGCCATTCGCCAATCGGAATGCATTGTTCCAAACGTCCCGAGACTCCGGGTTTGGCCCTTACTACTATATCCGGCTCCCCTATCTTCAGCTTCCTTGTGTGAGCATTGTGATGTCTGAGATTGTCGGGTACTTTTCGAGCCAATAAAACGTCGCGTACAACGTAGAGGCCGACAAGCGCGTAGATGAGCTTGTCCTTTGTTGGACGAATCGGGCGGAGTCCAGAATAGAAAACAAGAAGATCGCCTTTCTTCAGCTTGCTGATTCCTGCACCTCGGCGGTCGCCTCGGTCGCCGTAGGTGAGGTGCTGGAAGTCTGGATCGAGATGCATCTGTCGCTTGCGCAATTCCTTGGGGAATCGCAGATCGGTATACAAGTGGCGTGAGAATCGCTGACAGAACTTCCTCAGTGGGGGCATGACTTCATCGTACTCACGTGCCAAACCGGAGAGAAACTCGGTGCCATCCTTCTCTGGAATCGGCACGAAAACGAACTCACGCGATTTAGGGTCGACGGGGGCATTCCAGGCCCCATACGAGTGGTCCACGGCTATGCGAACAAGGATCGCTCGCATGGCTCACACGTCGTCGGCTGAAACGACAACATCAAACGGAACGCCGATAGCGTCAAAGTGCTTTTCACCGCAGCGAACCTTGTCGGCTTCGCTCGTGCGCAGTTTCAGGTAGTCTCGTGTTCCCTTGGTTTCGCGCACCAGGTACAAAGCAAGCCCATCTTGCTTGAGAATGGCCCAATCGGGATTGTACTTACCGATTGGCGTGTCGACCAGAAACCAGTTTGGTAGTTTAACGAAGAGTTTGATGTCATCGCGCTCGTTCAGGCGTTTAGCGAATTCACGCTCTATCTCTGAATCGTAGACCACATACTCGTAAACTGATTTTTCCACCTGAAGCGCCTTAAGGTAGTTGATTAGCTCTTCGTCCTTGAAAAGTAGCATTTCCCACTCGGCAACCGATCCTCCGCCGGGAATTCTCTCGTACTTGATCCCGTCTACGAGAAGACGATGAAGCTCATTCTTGAGAATGGTTGCTACTGCATCCATAAAGCGTTGCGGATTATTGAAGAACTCGCCTAATTTTCCGGATTCTTTCAGAACGCGAACTAAAGTCGACCGGGTAAGCTCGGTCTCGTTCTGAAGATAGGCCAGCAAATCCGGGACCGGCCCGCCGTATACCACCTTTTCCTCTGCGACACTGACAGCTTCTGCCGTGACGCCGCCTTTTTCCACGCCCAACCTTCCAGCCACGAGGCGAATGCGGGGTTTCTCGATTCGCTCCATTTGTTTCAAAGCATAGACGGCTCGTTGGATCAACACATCGGTCGCGAATTCAACCCTGTAGGTAGTCTTGGGCTTGATTCGTTTCCATAGTTCCGCGAACTCAGGGGTTAGCGTGACCTCTTTCCTCAGCCGGTTTGTTCCTTCATCACGCGCTCTTCGTATGTGGCGTTCGATCTGGAAGGATGCCAACAGGTCAACAACGGCCGGGGCCAAGTCCATCTGGCCTTCTGGCAGCTCGACTTTGAAGTCGGGACGTTTGGGGTCAAAGGCCGGCTGAAGACGACCATCGCCGTCGAGCATCTTTTGCTCAACTAGCGCGGCCTGGATAATCCCCGCTGCCTCACGGCCAATGGGTTTCTCCTCGCCGTCGACAACGCGTGTCAGCTTCGCAATTGCAGCGAGCGAAATCTTGCCGAAGGTTACTCCGCAATCCTCTTCGTACTCGTTCTGGAGTGCCTTCGCGAAGTCTTCATAGCTCTCGTTTGCCATCACATAGAGCTTGTTGATTGAGTCATCGAAAACGCGCAAACCATTCTGGTCGACTGGCAATCGCAGGCCCCGGCCAATCTCCTGCCGCTTCTTAAGCGCACTTCTAGTCTCGTTCAGCGTGCAGATCTGAAAAACGTTTGGATTGTCCCAGCCTTCGCGCAACGCTGAGTGGCTGAAAATAAAACGCAGCGGCTCCTCGGATGAGAGCAAGCGTTCCTTTTCCTTCATGATCAGGTTGTAGACATCGTCGTCGGCCTGCGTATCGCCGCTTGTGTCCTTCAGGATGCCCTTTCTGTCTTGGGCAAAATATCCGTTGTGCAGCTTCTCCACGGGTTCCTTGAGCCAAGGAACGTCCTTGAATCGCTGGTCTTTCGCCCAATTGGCTAACTCAGCCTCAAAAGCCTCGGCGAATTTGCCTTTCACTGCCTTCCCGTCGCCATCGTAATCGCGGTAGTTCGCCACGCGATCAATGAAAAACAGCGAGAGAACTTTGATGCCCCTCTCTCCTGCCGACTCGCGAACCTGCAACTCTTTCTCCAAGTGTCGTTTGATCGTCTCTTTGATTTGGGAACGCCACACATCCTCTCGCAACCCCCCGACCTCCTCGCCAAGCCGCAGAGTGCGGCCACTGCTGAATCGAATGTACTCACGGCCCGGTTCGGCGTTAATTTCTGTCACCTCGAAACCGGTCCTGTAGTTTGCGCGCTCCTCCGACAGTACAAAAAGATCAGCGCCTTGCTTCACCGTAATCGATTTCTCCTTCGGTCCCTGTGGTGTCTGAACATGAATCCGCAGCTTGGCCTTGATGCCGTTCTTATATTCGATCTTCTCTACGCGCACGAAAGCATCATTCGCCGCCCCCTCTGCCTTGGCGCTTCCGACGACAATCTGCTTGACCAGTTTCAATTCGAAGGCGCGTATCGGATCGAGTCGGTAGAGAAGATTGTAGGGATTTACGTGAGTGGCCGAATATCGCAGCGTACACAGAGGATTGAGCGCCTTGATAGCCTCCTGTGCTTTATCCGTCCTATCTACGCTCTGCGGTTCGTCAATTATCACGATGGGCCGCGCCGCTTGCACGAATTCAATCGGCTGACGTCCGGAAAGCTTGTCACTTTCTTTGTAGATGACGTTGCTTTTTTTCTCCTCTTCCGTTCCAGTGAAGTTCTTTCGAAATGCATCGATGTTGATCACAAGAATCTGAACGGCATTACCTGTGGCAAACTGGCGGAGCCGGTTGACTTTCTTTGCGTCATAGACGAAGTGTTCGAATGGCAGGTTGTTATAGAGGGCGCGAAAGTGTTCGGTCGTAATTTCGATGTTCTTCAGAACACCTTCGCGAATAGCAACACTCGGTACAACGATGATGAACTTCTGAAAGCCATAACGAAGAGAGAGCTCGAAAATTGTTCGGAGATAGACGTACGTTTTTCCCGTACCCGTTTCCATTTCCACGGAAAAGTGTGGGCACTGGCGCGAGACGTTCGCCGGACCGTCAAAAAGGTCCCACCCTTCGAGTGGGCGATTCTGGTCAGCCACTTCTATTTCATTGCGGGCTTGAATGGTGCGCGCATTTGTTAAGAGCGAATCTTCCGCCAAGAGCATGCGATTACCGACGCCGAGTTCTGTTTGCTCCTGACCCGCAAACAGGGCACCCAGGCCGCCGATGTTTATAACGGCGTACTCGGGTGCGCCTTGTGGCTGACCTTCAAAAAGATCAGCAACGGCTGCCACGGCGTTAATCTGAAACTGCTGGTCCGCATCAAATTGAAGCTTCAAATGCGTCTCGCCTCATACAGTTCTGAAACGCCTTGCGTCGCTCTTAGCTTCGCGTCTGTCTGTCGGCTCGAAAATGTGCGCCGCATTCGTTTTAAGCTGGTCATTCCCAGCGAATCCTTCGTCTAGGCACACCACACGTTCCGGTTTGCGTTCCGCGATAGCACGGATCAGTTCCAGGGTCAGTTTTCGTTCCAAGCAGATAAGAAGCTGTCCGCCCGCCACGCTATGCACGGTCTTGCCGGCGAGCACGACGGTTTCAACTGGCGTCGCAAGCGGATAACCGCTCTTGAGAAGAACCTCGTAAAGGATGTCCTGGTCTGTTCGCCCGTCCCGAACGTGACTGATGTGCAGTTCAAGCTGCCGCTCCAGTGCTGGCGCGTCGTGAGGTATATCTGCGTTCCAGGCTGCGAAGTTAGATTCGGCGAGTTTGAAAACCCTAAAGCCTCGATCCTGTTCTGGCGCGTCGCCAAGTTTCAGCTTGCCTGCCTGCTCTTGGTTTAGGTTCTTTATGACTCGGCGGACGCGTTCCTTGGTTATCTCGGCGATTGTGGAGAAGTCCGTTCGGTCAGTTTTTTCGGGAAGCTGAATCAAGATGAATTGTCGCCTTCCATGATCTCTCGCGTTCATTTCAAGGACGGCTTGAGCCGTCGTTCCACTCCCGGCAAAGAAATCAAGCACAATCCCCTCATCATTGCATGAAAGCTCAATCATCCGCTGTATAAGGCGCGTTGGTTTGGGCGACTCAAAGACAATCGCACCGAAAAGCTCCTTCAGTTCAGTGGTTGCCTCTTGCGTATGGCCGACGTCTTCATATCCCCAGATGGATCGGGGTACCACCTTGTCCATCTCAGACAAGAAAAGCTTCATTCGGGGGAATTTAGCGAATCCGTCAGCCCCCCAATAGAGCTTATTTTCAGCGATGTATCGGTCGGTGACATCCCTGCCATACTTCCAAACAGCCGTGTCCTTCGGCCATACTTGCTCTCCTGTCGCAGGATTTGTTATCGGATAGTACAGATTTGGGCGCTCATCCTTCGATTTGTTACAAGTGTACGTCGCGGAGTTCCAAGGGCCCCGGGGATCGTTATCAGGGTTCTTGTAATATTCTAGTTGTTCCTCAGTTCTTTCCAGCTTGAACGGCCTCCACACCTGCTTGTTGCGGGCGTATACGAGAACATAATCGTGATCGCTGCTGAACCATTGGGCATCGTTGGCAGGAGACACCTTTTTTTGCCAAACGATAGAGGCGACAAAATTTTCCTCGCCGAATACTTCGTGACACAATTTCTTAAGGTTTTCCTCTTCCTGATTGTCGATGGTTATGAATATTACCCCGTCTTCTCGTAGTAGATTTCTTGCCAGATAAAGGCGTGGATACATCATGTTGAGCCACTTGGAATGAAATCGCCCATCAGCCTCTGTATTTGTTCCGAACTTCGCGCCTTCCGCGTCGACTTGGCCGGTGTATTTCAGATATGTCTGAAGGGACTCTGCAAAGTCATCCGGGTAAACGAAATCATTGCCAGTGTTGTAGGGTGGATCGATGTAAATCATCTTGATCTTGCCCAAGTAAGACTTCTGCAAGAGCTTCATCACTTCTAGGTTGTCGCCCCCGAGGACTAGGTTTCTCGTGGTATCGAAATTGACGCTCTCTTCGACGCACGGGAGGAGCGTCCCGAGGGTCGGAGTTTGAATCGCCTTAAAGCAGTCGGCCTTCCCCGGCCAGTTCATGCCATAGCGTTCTTTGCCGACATCCACCGCCTCGCCGAGGGCAAGTCTTAACCGATCAAAATCGAGTTTCTCACCCTCGGTACGAATTTCCGGAAACAAGCGCAGCAATTCCTGCCGCTTGTCCTCAGCAATATCGTGGGAGCGCAGATCCAACTTCTGGGGAAGTTCTGTCATTCACACTCCTTCGCTTAAACTGCTACGCGTTTTCGTTGCCATTGCCCATTTGACGTTCAAATGATTGTCGGACCAGCCCGATTACGTACGGCAATTCTTCGACGGAACTGAGAGCAACCTCCACGTCGCCATTTCCCCATCGACCGAGGCCGGTAACGTCCCTGCATATCCCTTTAGGGTCGGTAATTTCTGCAAACGCCATATTGAGTGAAAGGCGAAGCCGCTTTGCTTGCGGAACAACATCAACGAAATTGGTCTCCGCTTTGTAGGCCACATAAAGCTTCAAATATTCTTCCATCACGCATGGATCGAGCGCCAAAACCTGTTTGCGAAACTCCATGAATAGTTCATGCATTGGGCCAGTCGCCAGATGAGGATGGTCGCCGATAGCATAACCTGCCACAGCCCCCGCTGGCTTATACGCATTCAGGATCGTTGCCTCAACTAATGGAACTGGCCAGACACTCGTTGCTTGCCCTGCCAGTCGTTCACTTCGCCGGCGGATATCCTCTTCGGTCCAGTGTTCGAGTTTGCCGAGACCCTGATTTAAGCGAAGCGGGCTCTCTGCGAAGCCGCCCTTCATGTCGCGCTTTTCAGCAAAACGCCGGTCACTGTACTCGGAGTTGTAGCGGGTCAGCGTCAAATTGCCCAGGGCGTGCAAGTAAGTTTGCCAGACACGTTTCCAGTCAGGGCCAAGTTCAGTCTGCCACTGAGCGGGGAGTTTTTCATTTTGCGGCATGATGTGTTCGATGGTGTATTCGTCAACGGAAACCCGCTCCTTCCGATCATGATTTTCGAGTCGGCGAAGCCAGTAGCTGCGGCTGCGGAAATTGTAGAGATCCTTAAGCTGGAGGTCGCGCTTGAATTCATCGTCCGTTGGAAATCTTCGGTAGGATGGCAACAAGAGAAAAGTTGCCTGAATGCTCTCTAGATATCGGTCCTTCTTTAGGGAGCGCGCAAAGGTTGCGAAGGTCTTGTTCATTGAGTTCGTCGGAATGCCACAAACCGCACGACGGAATACATAACTCTCTACCAGTCTCGCGGCGTGTAAAAGCTCGCCCTTGCTCAAAACCTGGCCTACATAATCGTGATAAAGCTCCAAGAGGAATGGAAACGCAACATCAACCTTGAGTTCCCGGATGTCGTGGAATGCTGTCTTGAGTTCTGAGTCCTGCTCAGAGCCAAGAGTCATCGCACAGTAGTAACCGGCAAATGTGCGAATGTCTGCGACAAGAGCTTCCACGCCCGTTACCTTTGGCGAGCGGGCGTATTGTTTGAATGCTTCATATACCTCGCGCACGTTAGGGATGTCGCCGGTCTTAACCGTCAAGTAGTGCCGCATGAAACTGTCAAAATGGGTGGCGTACCCCTCTTGTCCAAACTCAACCTCCATCGGTCGCCAGAATTGTTCGTAGAGCTTCGTCTGCAATTGGGGCTCAAGTCCCATCAAAATGAAATTTCGAATTAGATCAGCTTGGCTCAATTCGCGGCCCGTCGAGTTGAGGCTTTCGAAGATGAGCTGGGGATTGTCTTGGTCGCGGTTTAACGAAATGTCCACGATTACGAGCTTGGCCAGCCCTTTGCAAAGCGGAACCAGATCACCGTTTAATGCAGTCACCCACTCTTGAAAGAGGGCAAAGTTCCCCTCAATGCGCAGCGAATGATCATGGGGCTTAGGCTGCTGGTCGAGAAGGGCCTTCAGGGATGTCTTGTCAGTTTGGGAGAGCACCAATTTGTAGCGCCTGTCTCCGTCTTCCAGTGGGTTAAGGAGGTAATAATTGCGAAGCTTCTTGGAAGAGAACCCGTCGAGCGGTTCCTCAGCGCCCAGCGCTCGCGACAGCGCTTCGATCAGCAAACTTACGGTGGTTAATCGTTGCTGTCCGTCTATGACAAGTAGGGGCGATTGGCTAGAAACTTGGTACAAACCCTTTTCGACATAGACGATAGAGCCAACAAAGTGAGCAGAGATCTTCTCGTTCTTGCCAGTCCGCAGAATGTCATTCCACAATTGGAGGCATTCACGTTCTGTCCAACTGTACGTGCGCTGGTAGATCGGGATCACGAACTGCGGCGACTTCTTGAGAAACTCAAGGAACTTTGCTTCAGTAGCCTTCATGTGCGATTTGCCTCACTACTCAAGTCACATGCCAGCGCAACGTAAATAGCCGTTCTTCTTTAATCTGCTGCTCAAGCCGATGGCTGACTTCGTCGAGCAAAGAGTCTTTCTGTCGGTCAATGTCGCGGCTGGCCTCATCATACGCGCGCCAGGCCTCCTCGCGCTTCGTTTCGAGTGTTCTCGCAGCGCGTTGCCTTTCCAGTTTCTCCGGTAGCGTCGGCGCGAGACGAGCGGCCTTCTTGGCCTCTTTAAACCCCTCATCCAGCTCGTCTAATTCTGCTTTCAAAGAACTGCGGCGGTCTTCAGCCCACCGGTCGAGTTTTTCTATCTCAGTCTCAAACCAGCGTCCATTGCGACTCGTCGTCTCGTCCAACAGAGTTTGCCGACGTTGAGCCTGGGCAGATTCTAAGGTCGAAGCAATCGTCGCAGGAACAGTACAGCCTGATTCCACACTGGCTAGGAGGTCGAACAGCCGACGACATTGTACGTCGTCCAAAGAAGTACCATCCTCGGAAAAAGCAGAGAACACAATTACGTCTTCCGTTTCCAAAGCCGAGACGGTCATGCGCGAACAGGAAAGCCACCCCTTCTTGCCAACCAAAGGCTCCAAGACTGTGATCTTCTTTCCGCTTCCGCTGTACTGGAAGTGGACTTCGGCGGGAGATGGAGTGAGGGCCTTGCCTCTCTCTAACACTCGTTGGGCGAGCGGATGGCCGACGCGATAGGTGTTTGCGTCCTCTACGACCTTTCCCATTCGGTACGGTCCCGGGTGAATCTTCTCGCCCGGAAACGGGTTCGAGTGCAGCATGAAACTGTAGCCTTGCTCGTCGAAACGGGCAAATTGAGCGAGGAGGTGCCGGGTCAGATTCCAAAGGTGCTCATTGAAGCGATCCAAAATGTTGCGGCTATCCACGCGGACCTTTTCTACGACTTCCTGGTCAAAGTTATCAAGTAGCTTTTCGCGGGCATCGCGTTGGCCCGCAGCTATATCGGTTTCCAGTTCGTGCTGGAGCTGGTCGAATTCGAATTGTATCTGTTCCGTCGTGCGGCACTTCTGGTAAATGGAGGCGATGCGTCTTTCGAAATCTACTCCTGATTCAATTGCCCCGAGAACCTCGTCGCTGGCCCCAAACACCCCGCTGAAAAGCTTGAACTTCTCGGCGAGCAAATCGTAGACGCGTTTATCGGCTGCGTTCTTCTTGTTGAGAAAGTTCACGACAACCACATCAAACTTCTGCCCATACCTGTGGCAGCGACCAATTCGCTGTTCGATGCGTTGAGGATTCCAGGGCAGGTCGTAGTTGACCACCAAATTGCAGAATTGAAGGTTGATTCCTTCTGCGGCAGCTTCTGTAGCAATCAAGATGGATGCGTTATCGCGGAAGTTTTCTACGAGGGCGGCGCGCATGTCAGCACTGGGAGAACCCGTAATGCGGTCTGTTCCGGCGTGCTGCTTGAGCCATTGCTGGTAGATTGCCTTTGATGTGGGGTCGTTATTCGTCCCATTGAAGAGCATGACCTTCCCGGCAAACTCCGTCTGGGATAGCAAACGGAAGAGGTATTCCTGGGTGCGTCGGGATTCAGTAAAAATCACCGCCTTTTGCTGAAAGGTTGCGGCCCCCTGTTCTTGCTGAGCCTTCGCTGCAATTTCAAAACCACGTCGAAGAGCCGTGAGAAGAACTTCGCCTTTTGAGTTCCTGACAATCGACTTGGCTAGAGCATGAAACTCACGAAGCCGGGCCATTTCTTGCCGCAGCTCGGCCAGTTGCTCCAGCCCGAAGCGACTGGTCTCCTGGTGCGGAGATTCGGCCTTCTCTGAGTCCCATTCGTCACTCAGCTCGTCGATGTTCTCCCAATCTGTTGACAATTCTTCTGGAGGAGCGTCAATGGCGGTCGCTGCTACTTCCGCTGCCTCAAGCTTTCGGGCGAGGCCGTCGAGTGTTCCTGAGATAGCGTAGGTGGATGACGCCAACAGCTTGCGAAGGATCAACGTCATTAGTTGCCGCTGGCTTGCGGGGAGAGCATAAAGAGTCGGTTTCTGGAGATAATCCGAAACCATGTCGTACAGTCGTTGCTCTTCTTCAGTAGGAACGAACTCCTGCACGAGCGCATGCCGATTCGTGTATTTCACATACTCCAAGACTTGGCGGCGGAGAGTGCGCTTGCAGATGGGCTTTAGGCGCTCTTTTAGTTCCGCAAAATCACCATCACTGCCCAAGCGAGCGAAGCGAGCGCGATAGCTCGCCAAATCGCCGAAGGCGTGGTCATCAATGATGCTGACCAGGCCGTATAGTTCCAGCAGTGTGTTCTGAAGAGGCGTGGCAGTGAGGAGCACCTTCGGGAACGGAGCTACAGCTTGCTTAATGGCGAGCGCAATTTTGCTGGAAGTCTTGTAAACGTTTCGGAGCCGATGCGCTTCGTCGATTACCACCAAATTCCATGGAGTTTGCTGAAGGTATGGCTCCTTCGAACGGGCGAACTGATAAGAGCAGATGATGACAGCATCCTGCTCAAACGGATTGAGCTTGCCCGACCGGATAGCCTCGTTAAAAGTCTTCGTCTCAAGAATGCTAGATGGTAGGAAGAACTTGTCGGCAAGCTCTTGACCCCACTGCTTTCTCAGATTCGCGGGCACAACTACAAGTAGATGGCGTTTCCGTTCCGCCCAATTCTGAGCCAACAACAGGCCGGCCTCGATAGTTTTCCCAAGGCCGACTTCGTCTGCCAGGATCGCCCCCTTTGAGAAGGGGCTTCGGAAAGCGAAAAGGGCAGCCTCCACTTGATGAGGGTTCAGATCGACTTGAGCGTCGGCGAGTATGGACACTAGCTTCTCGACACTGTCCGACGCACAGCGCTTTGTGAGATCGTGCGCGAAGTACTTTGCGTGGTAGTCGGTCAATTGCACAGCAGCAGGAACCCTTTGCAGAGCCAGTGCAAATCCGAATCCGGATGGCCTCTTGAGAATATATCCGGTGATTGCCGGAAAAGGAAACAGAAAGCGACTTCCTCACGTTCCGAACACCTCATCACAACCGATGTACCGGGCCAATGCAATCCTTTGGCTGAAAGGATTTCAAGCGACGCCATTCTGGGAGATATCGCAAGTCTTCCCTTCGGCTGCGTGTCGTGATTGAATGAAGCGTGCCCAAGATTATTCTACGACCGACATTCAGTAGAGATTTGGACGGTCTCCGTCGGTCGTCGCGAAAGCACTATCAGCGGGCATCCGAAATCCTTCTCGAGCTCCAGCGCGACCAAGAACCTTCCGCACCTCGGCGGTCTGAGTCTCGGATGCCGAACTGCGCGAAGTTCGAACTCCCGGATGGCTACCGACTTGTCATGCAGCGCACGGAGAGTGGGGACTCGCTATTAGCGCTGGCCGTAGGTACTCACGATCATGTTGAGTCATTTCTCGACGGTCACAAAGGCTATGTGTTCGACCCTGCCAGCGGGCGCGTGCGCGAACTGCGACTTGCAACTTCGAGCGAGACGGCAATCACAATTGCCCCCTCTGAGAACCTGGCTGCGTCGAATACCGCGGAGCATGCCGCTATGGCGCGGCTTTTTGCTGAGTTCGCGGACACTATGCTCTCGAATCTAGGCGTGCCAGAAAGCTACTTCACCGAGCTGCGCAGCATTTGCGATCCCAACAGCCTGGAATGCATGTCGCTGCTACAGCGACTTGCGGACACCACGCCTCGTGCGGCTGACGCTCTATTGGCGTTCGCTACAGGGAACTCCGATACCCGAAGATCAGTTTTGGACATGGCCGCTGGGCGTGCGGTTTATTTGGAACAGTTCCCAGCTTCTGAAAATGTAAATGCGACTGCTTCTTCGGAAGAGTTCGTTACTTTTTCTGATCCCACCGAACTCGAGCGGGTTCTCGAACATGGAACACTAGAACAGTGGCAGCTTTTCCTTCATCCCGATCAGCGAGCTCTTGTTGATCGCACTTTCTCCGGTCCCGCACGGCTTCGTGGAATCAGCGGGTCTGGCAAAACAGTAGTAGCTCTGCATCGTGCACGACGGCTAGCTCAAGATGCTCATGCGAGGGGCAAACGCGTTCTTTTTACAACATTCGACAAGGGCCTGTCCGGTGCTGCGGGCCGCTTGCTCGATCTACTGTGCGGCCCTGAGCGGGCTGCAATCGAAGTCACCCACCTTCATCGGTGGTGTCTAGATTATATCTCTTTCCGAGGTATTCCTCGGCCGAGGTATTCACCCGAAGCAAGTCGGGAGGTTCGGGGGCAGGCGGCGGCTGCCCTAACAGCACGTGATCAGCAAGCTCTAGCCTCTATTCCGCATGATTACCTTTGGCACGAAGTTGATTTCCTGATGGGGCGCTTTTTGCATGAAGATAATGAGGCCTACCTTACGACCGATAGGTCGGGACGGGGCCGGGCCTTAACCAATGATCAGAGAGGGGCGGTACTCAATCTTTATCGTGCTTATCACAAGCGGCTTTTTGATCGTGGATTTGTCGATCCGGCAGAATTTGTGCGAATTGCCTACCGACAGAGACAGATTGGAGATCAGACACAAGCGACATATTCGGCGGTAATTGTTGACGAGGTCCAGGACGTGTCGGAGATCGGTATCAAACTTCTGCATTCTTTGGTTGGCGACGCGACGGATGGACTTCTTCTTGTGGGAGACGCCACTCAGAGAATTTTTACGCGGGGATACTCCCTGAAAGGTTTGGGAATCGACATCGCGGGGCGAGGTATCATTCTCAAGAAGAATTACCGAAATACGCATCAGATTCTTGAGGCAGCCTTCCCGTTGGTAGCAGATGAATGGGAAGCTGATGTTACCCAGGCGGGGATAAAGCTGTCTGACACTAGTCCGGAATTTAGTGTTCGGGAAGGCTGTAAACCTATCGTTGTCCGATGTACGGACGAGGAGTCAGAGGGACGATTCATCGCGTCTGAAATTGCTGCACTTCTCCGGTACAAGCACTACTCTCCTCGCGATATCTGCGTTCTTGCCCGCAATAGACGGTATCGCGAGCTAGCACTCCGCTGTCTGCGAGGCGCTGGAATTCCGGTGTTCTCGTTTGACAGAAATGCCATCGGCGAGGTCACATCGGATCAGGAGGCTGTTCAGATCAGTTCGCTACACGGTGCAAAGGGACATGAGTTTGGTTCTGTTTTCGTTGTAGGAACTGTGGAAGGGGTAATTCCGCAATACGCCGCAAAAGACGCTGACGCATTATCCGGGGAGGCAGCTGTGCTTTATGTCGGCATGACACGGGCCCGCGACCTATTGTACTTGTCATACAGCGACATTGACGGGAATGGACACCACACTGTGCGGTCATCGTTCATAGACCGCATGAGTAGTCATCTTGATTTCGTAAATTTCCTGCGCTGAGTGCAAAGGTCAGTCTACTGGGCCCCGAACTCCTGGGACTTCATGTGACGGGCGGCCACTGAAGTAAATGTTTGGCTACGTATTCGCCACTCTTGCGAAGGTTTTCTAACGGAAATTAGGGGACAGCCCGCGCTAGGCGGGCGGCGCGGAGATTCCCTCTGCCCCGATTGCATCGAGGATCTGGACGGCTGTCTTCTGGATGTGCTCCAGGCTGGCCGTCAATAGCTTCGCGTCACCTTCGTAAAGCTGGATGTAGTCCTGAGACGCTGACCCCGTTTCTAGGCCGATGGCGTGGCAGACCACGAACGCGACGGCCTCAGCCTCAGTTTCGCGGACACGCTTGGACGTAGTGCTCCGGCGCTCGTCTCGATGCATCATTTCGTGCGCGAGTTCGTGCGCTAGTGTCGCGAATTCTTCCGCCGGAGACTGTCCGGGTAGCAAGGTGATTTTGCCTCCTGCAGAAGTGCCCCGCGCCGGAGCGATGTCCTCCGAATATTCAAGAGCGATGGTTTGGTCAGCGATAAACTTGCCGAGCCGCTCGCGATATTCGCAAGGATTGCCATTCACACTGCCGATTTCAGGCAATTCCTGGCCGTCCGTCTGACTGATGTCGAAGACATAGGCTGTGCGGAAGCCGACAGTTGTTGATGATTCATCGGTTTCGTCTTGCTCGGCGCGTTCGTTCTTCTGCCGAACAATCGGGGCAAGAATCAAGATGCCTTTCTCGCCTTTCTTCACGAAGCGCCCCAGTTTGTGCCAAGCGTGAAAGCCTGCGACGTGCGTTGCAGATGGTTTCTGTGATGCGATGAGCATCACGTTTCTGAGACTGTAGCGATGGAAACGGCCAATTGCTGCAAGGTACTGCGTCAGTGTTTCGCTTCGGCCCTCGTTGAGCGCCGTAATGAGTTGCTCGATGGCTTGATTTGTAACTTTCTTGATGTTTTCTGAATTCATTTCCTTTGTCCTTTCGGTGAGTTGAGAGTTGGTTCCCTCAACCAGACAGGGGAACCAAATCGCAACGGACTCACTGAAAGGACAGAGAGCGAAGCGGTCTGATATTTGCGGCTGGAGCGGATGGCAACGGGCGTGACAGGTCGCTGTTCGCCTGGCGCGACCGTGTGCGAGAGAAGGCCGCGTAGATATTGGTCTCAAGAACCGCACCGCGATCAACTGCATATAATCCGTGAGCTGGGGGGCCAGTATTCAGCGGCGTAGTAGAGTATGGATTGTGTACTTGGATTGGGATCGCGGTAGCAATGGCAGACAACGAACAGCGATCGTAATTCTAGGAAGGTTCTGTTAAGATTCGTGTCGTGGCGACCAACGATCATAGCACTCACGGCAAGAGCATTTTGCCGCAACAGTTCCTCAACGGCGAGGTTCACGATTGGTATCGAATCGTTCACGGCTACTCGGATCATCTGGTTACGAAATTGCTTCAGAAGTTTCAGCTTTCGGGTAACCAGAGGGTGCTTGACCCATTTTGCGGTGCTGGCACTACGTTGGTCGAGTGTTGTAAATCGAAAATAGACTCGGTTGGAATTGAAGCAAATCCATCCAGTAGCTTCGCAGCGCGGGTAAAAACGGACTGGCACCTGCGACCAACAAAACTCTTGAGTCTGGTCCCCCAAGTGGCTGCTTCTTACGAAAAGCTGTTGGCAAATCATGCTTCGCTTCAGCAAGATGCTACTTATCGTTACCTCTTTGATTCCGGCATGGTGGATCGCGGATGGATCAGTAATCAGCGTCTACTAAAGGCCATTGCGATCAAGCTTGCAATCAAGAAACTAGAGACACCGGACGCCTACAAAAACGTACTCCATCTTGCGCTCGTGACCGAGGTGGTGAACGCGGCGTCGAATGTTCGCTTTGGCCCTGAGCTTTACTGCGGCCAGCAACGAAAAAGGATCAATCTGCTCGCCAATTTCGGGCAACGAGTGCGACTCATGAGTCGCGATCTGGGAATTGTCCGGGATATGGTCGGTGCTACTGCGAGAGTCATAAGCGGCGACGCGCGAAGCTGTTCTGCGTTGCTCAGACGCAAGGGGTATCGCCGCTTTCACGCAGTGATTTGCTCACCACCGTACCCGGCAGAACACGATTACACGCGCAACTCACGGCTTGAACTGGCGTTTCTTGAATCTGTGACCGATCGGCGGTCATTACAGAAAATCAAAAAAGGGATGATTCGATCGCATACGAAAGGGATTTACGTCGGAGATAGTGACGGAGAGCTGGTAACGAACTCGAAGAGAATTCGTCAAATTGAGTCCATAATCAGGAAAAAGGTGAAGAACAAACGCCACGGCTTTGCGAGGCTATATCCCAAAGTCTTGGTCGAGTATTTTGGAGGAATGAAAAGACATTTTGAGGACGTCATGAAGATCCTGGCTCCAGGGGCTCGCTGTGCGTATGTCGTGGGTGATCAATCCTCATACCTGCAGGTGCTCATTCCCACTGCTCAAATCTTGGGCGAGCTCGCCAGAGAGGTCGGATTCCGCAACGTGCGTATCACCCGTTGGCGATCTCGGTGGTCCACGACCACGTCGAGGCGAATCGATGAGAATATACTCCTGATGCAACGGCCTAAGAACGTCACCGTAACCAGTCGACGGGACAGGCGGGAGAAGCACTATGTCGGCAAGCGTTAAGTGGGAACCGATTGTTCTATCCGCGAAAGTGTTCGGACACATCTCCCAAGGCCTGTATCGCACGCCCGCCGGTGCGATCAAGGAGCTTGTTTCCAACGCATACGATGCTGGCTCTGATTACGTCAAGATACGCACTGGGTTCCCTTTATTCAGCTCGTTTAGCTGCGAAGATAATGGATCGGGCATTTCCTTGGACGAGTTCGTCAGCCTAATGCAGGGTGGGATTGGCAACAGCTATAAGCGACGACCTGAAAAGTATGCGGTGAAGTACGATCGTCCCGTCATCGGGAGATTGGGTGTCGGGCTTTTATCGCTAGCTCAAATCTGTACGCAATTCGACATAATCTCGCATCACGAGGAGTCTCAGAAGGCTCTTCGTGCCACGATAAAGTTTCCTCCCTACACCCGCTTAGAGATCGACAAGATTCTGAAACACCAAGAAGGCACTGGCAAGGAAGAGCCGATAAAGGGTGGCGAATATTCATTTGAAGAGATTCCGTATCTGCAGAGCAAGAAAGGCGTCAAGGTATTCACGAAACATTTGCGACCCGGCTTTACACGGCGCATGAAGGATCTCCAGCGGTACGGCAATCTCAAAGCCTCGAAAAGTCCCGGCCCATACGAGGATTTCGATGCGTTCATTAAGGCGACGTATTCTCTAAAGACGAAGTCTCTCTTTTTCCTGTCAGACTATGACCAGCTCATCTTCGGTTTGGCTGTGGCCAGCCCGTTACCCTACCTCGAGACGGGACGAAGCACGGTGCTGTTGCAGTTTCCCCTAATCAAGGCGTATCAGGAAAGGGTGAAATCCTATAATTTCAGCGTCTATGTTGATAACCTCGCGCTAGCTCGTCCCATCAGCGTACCGAGTGACATGTTTGGGACAAAGACGTCCGACTGCATACCTGCTTCGGAGCCCGAGATCGTTAGTGTCAACTTGGAGGACGGCTCTTACAGCGAGAAAGTTCAGGTTAAAAAGTATGAGATTACGATAAAGCGATCTGATTTGAAGTTCAGGTGTTTTGAGCTCGGCTACGACTCCGAAGTCAATGGTCAACGGTTGAATTTTAGCGGCTATCTTTTCCAGCAGACGGGGCGACTTTACCCGAAGGAGATACAAGGTGTGCTGGTGCGTCTGCGCAACGTTGCCATTGGTAATTACAGCGCAGATGCGCTCACATATCCATTTGCGGAAGGCCCACGCTTTACTATGCTGACGTCCGAGGTTCTTGTAAATGAGGGCCTGGAAGACGCACTAAATATCGATCGAGATAGTTTCAACACGCTCGATCCGCATTATTTACGCATACAAGGTTATTTGCATTCGCTATTGCACCAAGTAATCTTTCCAGAGTCATGGGACGAGGAGAAATCGCGCAATAAACGGAGGCGCGAGAAGGCGGCTTCCGATAGTGAACGGCGGTTTGTTAAGTCGCTCAGCAAGACATCTACAAAGCAGTTCAATTCGATCAGTCTGATTAAGCGTGAAGAGGCTCCGACGAGGCCGGACAATACCCCGATACAATTCGATAGCAAACGCGCCACAATCGAAATTGACACTGCGCATCCGCTGACCGTGAAGGTCTTCAAGCGAAAGAAGTATTCGCAATTGGTAGCCCAGGTGCTGGTCGCATTCGAGCGAGTAAATACAGAACGCGATGCAGAAAAGAGGCGCACTCTGTTTTACCGTCTAATCCAAGATATTTTCGGAAACTAACTCGATATGAATTTCGACAAGTGGTGGCCGTGCCTGAAAAAGCATACGAAGAGGGTTAAGCATCTTCTTCCGTATGCCAAGCACATCAAGGCGAATCTCAATTCGGCGCGGCCATTTAGATATTTCACTCTATGTGCCCCACCGATGATAGATGTCTTCATGCTTACGAAAGAGGACGTTCTGGACTACGACGAGGCCCGCCGCGCAATCGATACAGTAGTGTTCTGTGAGTACAACCAAGAACACGTGCCGATGATGCGCGAGTTAATTGGTCGTGAGGACTCCGGGTTCCAAGGCAGGTTGGAGGATCTCGTGTTGTTCGAAGACGACGACCTAACAGCGACGCTTCCAGATTTGCGCGCAGTCGAGAACTACATCAATCAAAAGGGCGAATCCCTTGGCGACAAGCGTGACGTGTTGCAGAAAAAGATTGATCACCTAGAAATGCAGAGGTGCTTCCCATTCGATTTCATCAATTTGGACTTCTGCGATCACTATTACCCAGACCCTCCAGATATCCTGAAGGTGAACAAGACGGTTGACCGCATGTTGGAGTGGCAGCGACGGGTGCACCCTGCAAGTACCTCGAGCAAGACGGCCCGGAAGGTTGATGAATTTATGATGGCTATCACTTGCCGGCACGACACGAAGCTACCCCATGAGGCCCAAGAGCGGCTGTTAAACATCATCCGTTCAAATTGCGACGAATTTCCGAATTACAAAGATCAGCTACGTGCCTCTCACGCAGGCGAGATTGAGGCATGGGCAGAGTCGTCAAACTTGGACTTCTTTCTTACTGGTTGGCCCAAGGAAATCGCACATCTTGCTGATCAGCGACAGTGGGATATGGAAATCATCGACTATCTACACTACTCCAGAGTTAGCGATGCAGGCCAGTCATACGAAATGATTTGTCTTGTGTGCGTCTTCAAGCGAACGGAATTCAGCAAGACCTACCTCACCGTGTCCATGAAGGCGCTGGATGAGAATCAGAGAATCATAATTAGTCGAGTCAACCGGGAGGATGAGAACGGCAAGGCCTTGTTGAGTGATCTGACGAGTATCGTGGAACTCAGAAATGTGCACGCTGAAAACGCCAAGCGAGATGTCCTGCCAATGCCTATAACCGCGATCGAAGAATTTGAGGCGCAGGGCGTCCAGTATTAGACCTGTTCTTAGTTGGTTGAAAGCTGATCGAAATCGGCGTGCTATTGATAGTCTTAGATGGGACCGAGGCTATACACAATACCTCAAATAAGTTGTAGTATTGTGCCATGGGAAAAGGGCGCAAAGCGGCTGCAAAGCTCCTCTACGACGTCGCAGAGGGCCAAGAGGGCTTCTTTACTACGAAGCAGGCGAAGGTTGCCGGTTTTGCGGAGAACACGCATCCCTACCACGTTCAAGCGGGAAACTGGATTCGTGAGCATCGGGGAATCTATCGGCTCGCCAGTTTTCCACGACGTGAGCGTCCTGACCTGGTGCTTTGGTCGCTTTGGTCCAGAAATCGGGCAGAGGCCATCCAGGGAGTCTACAGCCATCAAACCGCTCTGAGCCTTCATGACCTGTCGGATCTGATGCCGGCCAAACTGCACATGACTGTCCCAATGAGTTTCCGGCGAAATAGTCTAATTCCTCTCGTGCTCGTTCTGCATTTCGCTGATCTCCCTCAGAGCGACATCGGAATTGCTCATGGAGTTCGCGTAACAAGGCCCATGCGAACGCTTGTTGACCTGATGGCAGGTGGAGACGTGCCGCTTGGGACCCTTCGGCAAGCGCTACGGGAGGGGCTACGTCGAGGACTCGTTAGGAGAAGCGAAATTGCAGAGGCTAAAGGACATCTTGCTGATAGCAAACAACTGCGAACTCTTTTTCAGAAAGTGGCGACCTGATGGAGCCTAAGAGATATGTCTCTCACGACGACGGCAAGACTTGGAACAATTTTGATTCTGCCGGTAAGGAAGTCCCGCGATACTCAACCGTGAAAGAAGTCCACATCGGCTGGGAGAGGAAGGGAGAATGATGAAGAAACACACTCTGATAGCGGCGTTGTTTTCGGCGGTGCTAATGTTAGTTCAACAGTCGGCGGCTCAGTCGACGACGCCACAGCCGACGGCGGCTGAACAACCGGCGCAGCCTGCAGCGCAACCGGAAGTGACCGGACATGTTCTGAGTGCCGAGACGCACAAGTCACACCACACGACTTCCGTCTACAACTCATCTACTGGTCAATACAGTCACGGGGGTGGTACTTCCGTAGAACGTGACACCGAGATTCAAGTCGGCAATCTCGTGTACGAAAGTTCACAGATTCACAAGGAAGTTCAGGTGGGCAAAGACTACGCCGTGAACCTCGAAACGGACAAGCACGGTGTTGTGAAAAAGCTGGACGTGATTGTCGGCGAGAAAAAGTACACCTATAAGATCACAGGCACACGGGAAGCCAAATCAAGCTAATCGCAGAGCCCTAGAATTAACGAGTCGATCCGGCGGCTGTTCGCATAGGGGCATGGAAAAGGCAGCACACTGCTCACAATACCTTGACGCAAGAATTGAAGTGACCGGGGTTTTTGTACCAGCGGAAGTGGGAGGACACTCGTGGATTATATTGAGAAGAACCTAGTACCTGGCGAGACTCTTGTATACAAAACTGGATGCCACTGGATTGTGATGTTCTGGCCCTTGCTTGGAGGAATTGTCCTAGGCGGCTTTGGGTTTGCATTTTTCGCGGGAGGATGGCTCGCGACGCGAAACGGGGCTTCCTATCAGGGCGCAATCGTCGAGGGGGCATTTGCGCTTTTCGCTGCTGCCGTGCTAATCAGCGGCGGAATCATTCGGCGAGCCGCGACCGAAGTGGCTGTCTCAAACAAACGCGTTCTCATCAAGACCGGCTTGTTCTCGCGGAGGAGCGTCGAAGTTCTCCTACCGAAGGTGGAGAGCATTGGAGTGAATGAAACGTTTGTGGGACGCATCCTCGGATATGGCAGTGTAGTTGTGAGAGGAACTGGCGGAACGTTCGAGACATTCGACAGAATCAGACAACCAAACGAGTTCAGGCGGGAAGTCCAGGGGCAGATCAGCGGCAACTGAGATAAGTTGGTCGGGGGGATATCAGCTGAAGAAAGCGCGATTCATACCTGGGCAATTCGTGGCACTACTGGAAGAGTCTCTGCAAGGCATTTCCGAGGAGGTGTTGTATCGCGATGAGCGGGGCTTCCAGGGGGCCTTGCTTCATGAGTTGAATGCGCGCATTGGCAAGGGAGTGTTGCCAGAAGATCCGATCATCCAACAGGAATACCAGAAACGCTTGCGTCATCACGGCATCAAAATTCGGCCGGACATCATCGTGCATATCCCGTTTGAGAGAGGTCTCGCGGAAGGGCGCGACGAAGGAAACTTCGCGGCCATGGAACTGAAGCGGCGTGCAACGGTTAAGAGCGCAAGAGCCGCTTTCGCAAATCTGGCCCTCATGAAAAGAGCGCTGAAGTATCCGCTCACGGTCTTCATTAATGTCGATTCCGAAGAAACGCACGCTGCGGTCTGCCCCTGGAGCATCGCGGACCAGACCGTGTGCTTCGCCGTCCGGCTCGAAGAAGGAAGGCCCGTTCTCAAGGCGGCCAGGCCAGTGCACCACGCGGAGAAAAAAGTCACCAGTGAGTAGTGTGGACCTAACCGCCGATGACATCGCATGGGTAAGAGCCCATGCGGCCGAGGTGCAGAAAACCTTCGGGCAGGAATTCGCAGCGGCGGCAGATCGCTTCAGGGACGGCAAGGTACTGCTGGATCGCTTCAACGCGGCAATGGAGGCCGTCCTGAAGAATGGGCGCGGTCAATTTAGGGCCGTGGACGAAGCTCACAATGAGCTGTGCATAGCGAGTGCTCTCCTCTCAAACACGAACTTGAGATTCATTCGTCTGGAATATGAGCCTCCCGTCCCCGGGTGCACCAAGACGATTGATTTTTGGGCGACGGCTGAAGACAGGCAGATTGTTTATGTCGATGTGAAAACGATCAAGCCGGAGGATACCGACCGTTGGGAACAATTCGAGAGGGCGAAGGCCGAGGGATGGTTTCCGGACAACGTCATTGTTGGTATTTCACAGGAATGGCTTGGTGGTGAAATCTGGCACGCCTCGTTTGCCGCGCGGGCCAGAATGCTGGAGTATTCGCTGGAGTTAGAGCAGAAGATCGAAGAGGCCCGATTGCAAGCCGACAGCGCAGTTTTTGTGCTGGCACTCTGCGGTGACGACTCCCGCTGGCACCAGGATCAGCTCGAGGACTTTGTCGCCTTGTATTCCACCGGGGTGTATCGTGCGGACGATTCGTTTTCGCAGGTCGAACGTAAGTACATGACGGATAAAAACATTTCCCTGAAGCGAACAATCTCGCGCTTTGCGTATTTCCAGCGCAAGCAAGGGGAAATCCGTCCAAACCGCGTGAACTGGCACGTTCGGCCGCCCCGCGATCCGTTCTTCTAGGTGCATGGCAACGAAGGAGCAACTATGTCGAAGCGCTCTGCTGCAAAAGACCTTTTCGGGAAGCCCGTCCGACAGCGGCGCCCGCGATACGAAGCCGCTCTGGAAGAGCAAGATAAGAAAACGCGGGTGGACCGTGCAGGACGCGTGCGCTGGCTCTCCGACACTATTCCCAAGAATTTGATGTTCGGTACGTCGGTAGAAACCGCGCTTGTATTTGAAGAGGCAACGGCTTCATTTGTATACGGCAATTTCGTCGCTGCGGTTGTTCTTGCAGCCGCGTTTGTCGAGCATTGGTTTGTCGCAAGTCTTATTGCGCGTGGTTATCAGAAAGAGGCTTCTCAAGGACTGGCTGCCGCGATCGGCTGCGCGCGCGCCAACAATCTGGTAAGTTCGTTGATTCTGGACAAAGCTGACCGTCTGCGACTGATACGAAACCCGTTTGTGCATCTGAAGTCATTTGATCACCAGCATGGGATTGGGCAACGTATGGCGAAAACGCGGAATTTCGACATACGGGCGCTGCTGGAGAGCGATGCTGAGGAGGCGATCATCGCCATGCATGGAGTCGCGATTTACGCCTTTGGACGTAGATCACATGCCAATTGAATCAAAGAGCGTGGTGCGGTCCTTGAGTGGAATGTGGTCAGCGGAGAAACTGAAACGGGTCGTGAGGTGAACTGCATTATCACAAAGCGGTTCGTGCGCCGCGCCAGCAAACTTGCTTCCGACTTCGGTGTACAGCTATCTGCAACAAAACTACAGCAGGCGTACAGTCGGAAGTGGTTCACGGCCGGCGCTTCCTATACGACGTAAGCGGTGTCTTACCGCAGAGTGGACATCGCCCGCTCTACGATAAGTTGGAATCGCTGCTTAGATCTGAGGTGAAACAATCCCTGATTGATGAGACGTTCGGACTCGGCTTTGCGAGCCATCAGGCCGCCTCAAAAGAGTATCCTTAGCCGCTTTTTCTAACGTCCAATGGCCGGTCTTAGGGGGTCGCCTTCCGCTCGCCGTGTTACGATGAGCGGGCGAGCTTCCCCGACAAATTTCCCCACAGGGGCGTCGCCGAAGTATCTGTAAATGTGGCCTGTCGCCCCGGCCGGTCCGCCAGAGTCATTCTTTCCGAGCTTCACCGTGTAGACAACGGAACGATAATCACGCGAAACAAAGAATTCGACATGCGCAAGAATTTCATCGTCGCGAATCTCGGCGCACAATACATGCGCGATCCAGCCATCTGGGCGCCCGCCATCCATCATCGGCGTAAGTAGTGGCCTTGATCGCACGCCCACAAATTTGTTCACACGGTCAAGTCCCCCAGCGTCATCGATGATGAAGCCGCGGATCGCTGCGAAGCACCCCTCCGAGCCTGAGTACTGCGGAAATTGCGTTAGGAAATAATGAAATCCGATCTTCGCGATCTCCCTGAAATAGCGATCCGTAAGTTGCAGCTCTACCACGGGCCCTTCATAGTTCATCGCCCCCAAGCCCCTCTCACTCAGAGAAGCCGTCGGCCAAGCAGCCTTAACTAGCGGTTCTAACCACTCCCGCTCTGAAGGATCGAAAATGAGCCGAACGTCGGCTGGTTGAGCAACACCCAATTTTTGGAAGGAGGCGCGCAACTTTTCGGGGTCTCGTAAGTCTGAGGTGATCGGCAAATGGTGCGCCTTGCCTTCCGTGTCGATTACGACCATCTGGCAGCTCTGGCGCACCTCACCCTTCTGCACGATTTCGAGCTCCACCTCCATTCCCATAGCGTTGTCGTAACCCGTCATCCGCAAGCGACGCCCTCCCGCGCTGCCCCTGTAGTGAGGATTGACTGCCTCGTGGCTGTCGCGGCCTTTTATACCGTGGTATCGGCGCATCACGGCTTCAGGGCCGCAGCGGGCGAACTGCTCGTCAAGCAGCCCCAGACGCGTGTTATTACACTGCCGGCAAATCCTGTCCTCTAGAACTGGTGCATTCTCGAACTCGCCGAACGCAGCGGGAAGAGGGTGCTCCACCGAGTTGGCTGGATTTTCGCAGTAGAGGCAGGTGGTCATGCTTTATTTTACGACGGAGCAAGACAGTGCGTCATTACGCAGAGAGGTGTACAAAGAAGTAGAATGGCTACTATGACAAAACGCAGAACGGTGCCACAAGCCTTGAAACGAATCGAAGCAGAAATAGCGCATGAAAAGTCGGGCCTGTTCGAGAAACTTGTCGAGTCGGTTCGCCACTACACCATTGCGTTTGTCCGTATTCCAAACACCAGTGCGGAATCTCCCTCCCCCTGTGGTACGGCTACGCTCGTCATTGTGGACGGCGAGCATTACTTCCTCACAGCCCAACATGTGTGGCAGGAAATGCGGAAGTTCCGACACGTGGGTATCACACTCGTGCCGAAGATTGATCAGTGCTTTACGATTCCCACGCAGCTCCTTCTCGCGACGGGGCCTCGCAAACCAGCCGCGCAAGAGAATGGGCCTGATATCGTCTTTCTGAAAATTCCCGCCGCGAAACTGGGAGAGATCAAGGCTAGAAAGAGTTTTTACCCGTTGGTGCCCCTCGCCAAGAAACTGCAGGTGGACGTGATGGCCATCGAGGTGCGGATTCTCCTGGGCGCTCCGGGCGAAACAGCTACGTTAACGACGCCGACGAATCTGGACATGACGATTCAGGGGATCATGGCGGACGGCCACCCGAAGTCGTTCGCGAAGGGCCGATATGACTATGTCGATTCGAAAGAGTTGTTCGGCGCACATGGATTTCCAAAGAGCTACGGCGGCTTCAGTGGTGGCGGGCTATGGCACGTTCACGTTTACCTGGATCGGAAGACAGGCGAACGCACAGAGCGAAGTCGCCTCGCCGGTATGGCGTTCTACGAGTTTCCGGCGAAACGGCGGTATAGAGTCATCCGCTGCCACGGCGCGCGAAGCATCGACATGGTAAAGAGATCGTTGCGCGCGGTAACAGCCAAGAAAGCGAAGCGAATTTACCTCGCCTAAGGGTGGAGGTCGTGGGTGCGGATAGGGACGGAGCCGTCCGCTTCGGTCTGCCCCGCAAGACATTTCGTGCGTGTCAAGTCCTCGATCAGAGATGGCGTTGAAGTGCAGTTCTGACGGGATGCCGGACGCGGTCTATGAGTGGGTGCAGGTGTGGGTGCAACTAAGGAAGGGAAAATGGCTCCCAATTTCGCGTAAGCGACATCTCTAAGAATGCCGACGCTGTCAAGTCCTTGTTTAGAGTTCCTTTGAACTTTTCTTTCCACCTTTTTTCGTTTTTTTGGCACACCGCTCCCCGTACTCCGAAGAGTGATCTT
>Ga0326728_10007946_pt1 | contig 26710 bp, 16 predicted proteins | sample MB3enrmetagenome_FD_207602 | JGI IMG/M metagenome (GOLD analysis project Ga0326728, IMG submission 207602) | Lab enriched peat soil microbial communities from McLean, Ithaca, NY, United States - MB31MN | ecosystem: Environmental > Terrestrial > Soil > Wetlands > Peat | place: USA: New York...
AGGGCCCGGTGGGAAGCCGGCAGGGCTGGGTGGGAAGCGGCAGGGCCCGGTGGGAAGCCGGCAGGGCTGGGTGGGAAGCGGCAGGGCCCGGTGGGAAGCCGGCAGGGACCGGCGGGAAGCCGCCGGCGGCGTGGGGCTTCAGGCGCTCCGCGCGATGCGTGGCTCCGGAGGCGGGTTGGCCACCGGCGGCCGAGCTAGCGAACGCACCACCAGGGTGACATCCGCCTGGCTGGACGAAGGTGGGCGTTCTTATTGTGCGCCGGTCTCCGGAATGTCGGGGATGACGACCCGGATCGGTTCGGCGCTGAACATGCCCGGATGGGAGTTGCGAAATTTCTCGATGAGTCCGGCAGTGACCTCCTGTCCGCGGGCGACGAACAGAGTGCCCTTGGTAGTGCGGACATCCTGGGCTAAAACCATTCCGGAGGCCAGGCTGGTGAGCGGCAGGTCGCGTACTGTCGAACGGTGGCCGCTCTTGCGGGTCTCGGACAGAGCGGCGAGAATCGCCGGGTCGTACCAGCCTTCCCGTCCGCGCAGCGTATCGACAGCGAGCGACGGGGATAGCCCCCCGGTCTCCAGGGTGTCGAGATCGATGACCGCTTTCAATGCGCGGGCGCCCCAGGGAATGGCCTCGCCGCCCGCCATGCCATCCGGTGGGCCGGCGCCATCGAAGCGCTTCTGCTGGCAGCGGAGGATCTCCATCACCGGTTCCAGCCTGGGGATGTTCCCCAACACCTGCTCGGTGACGGAAGGGACCCGCTGCACCATCTCGAGTTCCGCCCCGGTCATCTCCTCGCCCTGATACGCCTTCTCGAGGGTGGCGGTTGGGAGCGTGATGCTGCCGATCTGCGACAGCATGGCCGCAACCTCGATGTGCCAGCTCTCGGCGATCTTCAGCGCCGCCGCCAACGCGGCAACCGATTGGCGGAGGCGGGTGGCCCGGCCGAACGCCAGAGGGCTCGCCAGCCCGAGCACGTCCGTCAAGGCTTTGATGCTTCCGCGCAGCGTCTGTTGCAGCAACTCGCGCTCCGCCACGATCAAGCGGTGCTGTTCCACGGCCCCTTTCACCGTCAGGGCCAGTGTCACGCGGGAACAGGGTTTGGTGACGAATCGGAAGATGGCGCCCTCGTTGACCGCCGCGACGGCATTGTCCAGGTCGGGTTGGCCGGTGAACAGCACGCGGACCGTATCGGGATAGAGTTCGCGGGTGGTGCGAAGCAGCCCTATCCCGTCCATCCCGGGCATCCGCAAATCGGAGACGATCGCGGCGAACGGCCCGGCCTTCGCCATAGTCTCCAAAGCCTCGACCGCGGAAGACGCCGTGGCCACCTTGAAATGCTCGGAGCGGAGGTTGCGCGCGATGGCGGCGAGCAAATCGGGTTCGTCGTCAACGAACAGGATTCGGGGTTTCGACTGAGGCTGCATGTTTAACAGCTCCGGCGGCGGTCCAACGCCTGCGTGGCCACGGATTTCCATTCGGGGAGTTGGCCGGTTACTCCCAGAGACTCGACGTACCCGGCGTTCAGGAGACTGTAGGGCGGCGGCCCGTTACCCGACCGTTCCCACTCCGTTTCGAACGCCAGCGCATCGGCGATGTGGGTGATGGCCAAGGCGTCAAGTTCCGTCACGGGCCGATCGGCCAGTGGCGGTTGGTGGTGCCCGTACACCGCATTGACGATTGCCGGCGGAAGGCCCCACAACCCGAGCAGGTAGGCGCCGATCTCGGCATGGCCGACCCGGCTCAGCTCCTTTTCGACGGCATGAAGGGGCCGGTTCTCCTTCTGGGACGTGCGCAGGGCTAGTTCGAACTGGCCGGGGAGCCGGGAAGCCAGGATGAGCTTGCCCGCGTCGTGGAGCAAGGCGGCCACTACCGCGGCGGAGGAGACGGGCTTTGACGCCGGCAGCACGGCGGCGATGCGGGCCGCCAAATGAGAGTGGCGCTCGAAGGCTTCCAGATTGAATCCAGGGATCGAGCGTTCCACGCGGAATGTATGGAAGACGGCTACCGACAGCACCAGATGTTGCAGGGTATCCAGTCCCAGAACGCCGACCGCCCCGCGAACCGTGCTGACCTCGCAAACCAGGCCGAAGAACGCGGAATTCACGAGCTGCAGCACCTTGGCCGTCATGGCGACATCCCGTTCGATGATTTCGCCGATCTCACCCAGCGAAACGTCCGGATCCCGCAGGGCCGAAGTCAGGGACGCGAAGGTGGTGGGAAGCGATGGCAGCTTGCCAACAGCCCCTACCACTTGGCGGATAGCATCGTCGGGCAGAGCCGACGTCAACGAGCACGAGCGCTCCAGCGCGGCCGACAGCACCTCGGGGTCGCAGGGTTTGGCGAGGAACTGATGGGCGACAGGGACCGCCCGGAGGGCCGCCTCTCTCTCCACGTACCCCGAGAGGACCACGCGAATCACCCCGGGAAACCGTTCCTGCACGTGCTCCAGCAATTCGGCGCCATCCATTCCTGGCATCCGCATGTCGGTGACGATCATGTCGAACCGGCTCGATTCCAGAATCGCGAGAGCCTCCTGTCCGCTGGTTGCGAAGGCCATTTCCCATTGCTTGCGCCGGGGGCGCAGCAGCCGCTGCAGACCCTCCAGGAGCTTCGGTTCATCGTCTACAAACAGAATCCGTTTCACTTTCTTTCTCCGGACCTTCTTTGGCACCCGGGCCGGCCGCCAGTCCGCCCGCCGCCGGCGGCGGACTGAGCGGAATGGAGATGTAGAAGATGGTCCCCCGCGGCTGGTTCGGTTCGAACCGGAGAGTGCCTCCGTGCTTTTCGACCACGACCGACCGCGCAATTGCCAGACCCTGGCCGGTACCCTTTCCCACTGGCTTGGTGGTGAAGAAGGGGTCGAAGACCCTGGTGCGGATCTTGTCGGGGATACCGCACCCGTTGTCGCCGATGGCGATGACGGCCTGGCCGTCCGCCTGCCACGTCCGGACGGTTATCTTTCCCTTCTCCTTGGTGCGCTGCATGACATCGCCGATGGCGTGCGCGGCGTTGATCACGAGGTTCAGGAACACCTGGTTCATGTCGGCGATCAGGCACACCACCGGAGGCAGGTTGCCGAAATCGGTCTCCACGTCGGCCACGTACTTGTACTCGTTGCGGGCCACCACCAGAGTGCTGCGGAGCGCCTCGTTGAGATCCGCCGCGGCCTTCTCCTTGTGGCCCGGATGCGCGAATTCCTTCATCGCCCGAACGATGGTGGCGACGCGCTGCACGCCGTCGAGCGATTGCGCGATCGCCTTGGGCACCTCGCAGTTCACGTATTCGACGTCGGCATCTTCGATGGCCTGCGCGAGTGCGGCGAGCATCTCCCGCGTAACCGCACCGCGTTCCGCCGCCTGACGGAGCTGCTCGTACATTCCAACCACGGCGGTCCTGTCGCGGAATGCGTCGGCCATGAACCGCAGATTGTCCCCTACGTACTGGATTGGCGTGTTGATCTCGTGCGCGATGCCGGCCGCCAGTTGTCCAACCGATTCGAGCCTCTGTGCATGGTGAAGTTCCGTCTCCAGTCGCTTCCGCTCGGTGACATCCTGCGCCACCACCACGACCGCGCTCCGTCCCCGGAATTCGAGCGCGTGGGCGCCGATTTCCACGTCCAATACCCGCCCGTCTTTGGTCCGGTGCTTCCACCCGCTGCGGGTTTGGCCCTCCGGACTTCCGGAACCGAGGGCCTGGGCCAGGCGGCCGGGCTCCTCATCGGCATAGATGGCGGGCATTTTCAGAGCCAGAAACTCCCCGGCCGAGTATCCGTAGCGCTGGACGGCGGCCGGATTGACTTCCAGGATCTCAAGCGTCCGGGCGTCGTACACCCAGACTGCGTGAGGGATGGCCGCGTACAGATAGCGGAAGGACTCCTCGCTTTTTTGCAAGGCTTCCAAGGCCGCTTTCCAGTCCGTGCAGTCCCTCGATACGCCGACGATCAACTGCACCGAGCCGTCCGCGTCGCTCACCGGCACCTTCGTGGACGTCATCCACCGCGCTCCGCGCTTCGAGCTGACTCTCTCGACTTTCGACACCATGGGCTTCCCCGACCGGACGATTTCCCGTTCGTCCTCGTACGACCTTCGCGCCATGTCCTCGTCGAAGAAGTCGAAGTCGGTGCGGCCAACCGCCTGGTCTTCCGTCCGGATGCCCAGCAGAGCGCATTGCGCACGATTCACCCGGATGAACCGGCTGCCGGCATCCTTGAAGTAGATGGTATCCGGCACGTTGTCGAGCAGAACACGCAACAGGTCGCGCTCATGAGCGAGGTCCGCCTGCGCCTTCATCAAGGGGCGCATAATAGCGTGCCGAACGGTCAGGTTGACCAGCACCGCGGCGGCCGCGAGGGTGAAGAGCAGGACCACCAGGTTCAACCTCCGCTGCCTGAGGGACTGGGTTTGCAGAAGGCCAAGCTCCCGCCGAAGTTCTCCGGTGAGGCGATCCATCAGTCGCTGTAGAGATTCCCCGATCGAAAGGCTTCGGGAAGCGAGATCCCTCGTCGTTGTCAGATCGAGGGCCTCCATACTGGGGGGCTTGCCGGCGGCGGCTCCATAGGTCGCCGCGCAGTCGGAGAGGAACCGCCCGATCTCGGCGTGAATGCGCCCGGCTTCGGACTTGTAGGGAGGGGACAGGCCGGGGATCGCCGCCAAGGCTTGCAGGTTGTCCTTCGCGATCTGGCCCTCGGCCGCCGCCCGGTCCATCTCGGAAAACTCCTGCATGACCACGGCGTTTCGGAGCGCTTCCTCGGCGTGCTTGAACGCGGCTTCGGAACGCTGCCCGCGAAGCGCGGCAGGGAACAGCACCTCCGACGCGGCCCGGAGCCGCCGTTCCGCCCGCAGACCCTGGACCTGATCCACGGCCGTGCTGAAGACGAAACCCAGTACGAAGATTCCGATGCTGAGCCAGATCTTGCCCGCCAGACTAAAACGGCCCACCACCTGGCGCCCGAGCTTGGCTAGCGGGATCATCTCCAACCCTGATATCGGCTGGTGCGGGGATCTTCAATAGAGTGGCGATGCGCCGCCTGGGCGCTCGCCTCCGGTCCGCGGCGCCGCGGACCCCTACCTGCGGGATCCCGCCCCGGTTTGGCGGCTGGTGTGCATATCCGACGGCGCGCTCGCCGGACGTCCGGGAAATGGCCGGTTTGGAGGCGGCGGCTTGTGGCCGCGCGGACCCTCCTGTGAACAATCGGCTCAGCCCTGCGGAGGGAGGGCGGTGCGTGCTTTAATGGATGTTTACCGATTCTCCGCGTTTCCAGATCATATGGTTCGTCTTACGCGTTTTGGATGCCTCATCTGGGCCGCGTCGTCCATCTGGGCGGCCGGCCGTTCGCACGTCACCACGTCGCCGGTAGCGGCGGCGCGGGGGCAAGCCGCGCTGGCCCGGCTGCCGCTGCGCTTCGAAGCCAACCAGGGGCAGTGGGATTCCTCCGTCCGCTACCGGGCCCGGGGGGGCGGGTTGAACCTGTCGCTGACGCAGTCCGGCCCGGTGATCGGTCTGGCCAATGCGGCCCGGCTCGAGATCTCGCTTCCCGGTTCCAATCCGGGCGCGGTCATCGAAGGGCTGGATCCTCTGGCCGCCCGCACCGACTACTTCATCGGGTCCCGCCAGGACTGGCGCACGGGCATCGCCAACTACGGGCGCGTGCGGTATCGCGGGGTGTATCCCGGCGTGGACGTGGTTTACTACGGCAGCGCAAGCCATCTGGAATACGATTTCGCGCTCGAGCCGGGCGCCGATCCGGGCGCCATCCGCCTGGAATTTCGCGGCGCCGGCGGTCTGCGCATCACCGGGGGGGGCGATCTGGCGATGGAAACCGCCGCCGGAACCTTGATCCAGCAGAGTCCGGCGATCTACCAGGAAGACCCGGCCACCGCCCGGCGCCAGACGATCTCCGGCCGCTACGTGCTGCTCGCCCGCAACGTGGTGGGCGTCCGCCTGGAACGGTACGACCGCAAACGGAAGCTGGTCATCGACCCCAGCATCGTCTACTCCACGTACATGGGCGGATCGGGGACGGACCAGATCAACGCCGTGCAGTTGTCCTCCACCGGGCTGCTGTATATCGCCGGGCAGACCACCAGCGCCAACTTTCCGACCACCAATGGCGCCTACAGCACCGGTCTCATCGCGCTCTCGGACGTTTTTCTGGCGGTCATCGACACCACCGCGAGCGGCAATTTCGCATTGGTGTATGCCAGCTACATCGGCGGCGCCGGCGCGGATATCCCCAACGGCCTGGCGGTGGATGCCAACGGAAACATGTATGTGGCCGGGTCCACCGGTTCCGCCAACTTCCCCATGGCGGGCAATTCCTTCGAGACCACTCCCCCTACCGGCAGCTACACGGGGGCTTTCGTGCTGGAGCTGAATCCGGGCATCTATGGCAGCGGTTCGTTGTTGTATTCCACGTATCTCCAAGGCACCACGGGCAGCGACACCATCAATGGCCTGACCCTGGACGCGCTAGGTAACATATATGTCATCGGCACCGCCAGGTCCTATGACTTTCCGGTAACCGGTTCGGCGTTCGCCACGAATCCGTACGGTTCCCAGGACGCGTTTGTCGCCGAACTGAATCCCAACAGCGCCAGTCTGCTGTATTCCACCTATGTGGGCGGACAGCTCGACGACGTCGGCCAGGCCATCGCGTCGGTGGGGCCTCCCGGCCAGGTTTATGTGGCATTCAACACGCAGTCGCCGGACTTCCCTATGGCCGGCTACTCCTATCAGAACGTGCGTTTGGGGCCGGTTGACATGGTCCTGGGGCTGATGGATTTGACGCAAAGCGGCACGAACTCCCTGGTGTACGCCACTTACTTCGGCGGGTCGGACATGGATGAAGCGCGCGCCATCGCCGTGGACCCCAAAGGGAACCTGATCGTTACCGGTTACACGATGTCGAGCGATTTCCCGGTCACGGGCGATTCGGTGCAGAGCGTGTACGGCGGCAACGGCGACGCGTTTGTCGCGGTGGTGAACCCGGCTGTCCCGGGCTTCGTCCTGTACTCCACCTATCTCGGCGGCAGCGATGGCGACGTGGGCTATGCCGTCGCCAGCGACGCGGCGGGTTATATCTACGTGACCGGCTATACGCTATCCGGGGATTTCCCCACCACGACCAACGCGCCGCAGCAACAGTGGGGACAGGGAATCGACGTTTTCGTAACCAAGCTGAAGCGCGGCGTGGCGGGCCAGGCGGGTCTTCAGTATTCGACTTACCTCGGCGACGAGAACGTCAACGTCGGCCGTGGGCTGGCCGTGGCGCCCGATGGGACTGCTTACGTGGCCGGTTCCACGGAAGGGGTGTGGCCGGTCTGGCCCAACCCTTCGCAGGGCACTTACGGCGGCGGATCGAGCGACGGATTCGTGCTGGTCCTATCGAAGAACTAACCTGGCGGCGGGCGGCTGGCGTACAGCGCGCCGGCCAGTATCGCAAGATCCGGCGTTCCGGCCGGCCGGTTCCGAGAAGATTCAGGAACGTGGGGCGGCGCCGACCTTCCGCTTGAAGCGGTTTGGCTTATACTGAATAAGACTTGGAAGTCCAAAATAGAAGCTCCGGATTGCAGGACCTCGAACACTGAAAGGAATGTGAAGACGTGCGCCTGAAAAGATTTCTCGCGATTTCCGCCGCAGCCATCGTCCTGGCTGCCGCGGCCCTGGCTCAAACCTTGCCGCAAGGCGTTCAGAAGGTGACCTCCATCGAGGGAGTCACGGAATATGCTTTCCCGAACGGTCTGCATGTTCTGTTGTTTCCGGACAACTCCAAACCCAAGATCACGGTCAACGCGGTTTACGTGGTCGGCTCGCGTAACGAAGGCTACGGCGAGACCGGTATGGCGCACCTGTTGGAGCACATGGTGTTCAAGACCTCCAAGTCGGGTAGGGAGCTTTTCAAGGAGCTCACCGACCGCACGGGCGGCAACTTCAACGGCACCACTTCCTACGACCAGACGATGTACTTCGAAACGTTCAACGCGAGCGACGAGAACCTGCGTTGGGCACTGGGACTGGAAGCCGACCGCATGGTCAACATGACCATGCTCGAGAAGGACCTGAACACCGAAATGACGGTGGTCCGGAACGAAATGGAAGCCGGCGAGAACAGCCCCGTGAATGTCCTCATGGAACGCGTTCTGGCAGCGGCCTACAACTTCCACAACTATGGAAAAACCGTCATCGGCAACCGCACCGACGTCGAAAGAGTGCCCATCGCCAACCTGGCGGCTTTCTACCGGAAATATTACCAGCCCGATGACGCCGATCTCATCGTCGCGGGACAATTCGACGAATCGAAAGCCCTCGCACTGGTGTCGGAAACGCTCGGCGCCATCCCCAAGCCGCAGCGCGTTCTGACCCAGCCGTACACGGTCGAGCCAACCCAGGAAGGGGAGCGCTCCGTGATTCTGCGCCGGGTGGGAAGTAATCAGGCGGTCATGGCGGTCTATCACATTCCGGCTGCCCTGCATCCCGATCTCCCGGCCCTGGAAGTGATGGCTCAGGTGCTGGGCGCTTTCCAGACGGGCCGGCTGTACAAGGCGCTCGTCGATACCAAGAAGGCCGTATCGGCCAGCATGAGCGCCGGCGGAATGCACGATCCGGGGTTTGCGCTGGTATACGCGCAGCTCAAGCCGGATCAATCCATCGACGAGGCCCAGCAGATCCTGCTGAAAACCGTCGAAGGTCTGGCCAACGAGCCAGCCTCCCAGGAGGAGGTGGACCGCGCCAAGGCCCGCATCCTGAAGAACATCGAACTTGCCCTGACGAATACCGAATCGATCGCCAGGACGCTCGGTGGATACGCGGGCGACGGCGACTGGCGCTCCTTCTTCCTCCGGCGCGACGAGGTGAGCAAGGTCACCGTGGACGACGTGGCGCGCGTGGCGAAGGCCTACCTGAAATCCTCCAACCGCACCTTGGGCGAGTTCATCCCGACGGCCGCTCCCGATCGCGCCGAGATTCCAGCGACGCCGGAAGCGGCTGCGCGGTTCAAGGATTACAAAGGCGGCGCGGGCATTCAACAGGGCGAGGCGTTCGATCCCACTCCGCGGAACATCGAAGCCCGCGTGATCCGCGCCAGGCTGCCAAACGGGTTGAAGCTCGCCATGTTCCCGAAGAAGACCCGCGGCGGCACGGTGGTGGCCGTGATGAACGTGCGGTTCGGCGACGAGAAGTCGCTGTTCGGCAAATCCAACGCGGCGGACATGGCCGGAGCGCTGCTGATGCGCGGCACCAAGAACAAAACCCGCCAGCAGATCCAGGATGAAACCGACCGCCTGAAAGCGCAGATCGGCGTGTCGGGTGGCGCCGGCTCCGCTTCGGCGAGCATCCGGACGCTGGAGGCGAACCTGGCCGATTGCCTGCGCTTCGTCAGGGAACTGCTGCGCGAGCCCTCGTTCCCCGAAGCCGAATTCGAACTGGTCCGCCAGCAACGCATCGCCGCCGCGGAGAGCGAAAGGACCGAACCCGGAAGCCTGGCCTCGCTGGACATGAACCGCCACTTCAACGCCCGCTACCCGCGCGGCGATGTGCGGTACACCCCTACCATCGATGAACGGATCGAGGATCTCAAGAAGGGGACGCTGGACGAAGCGCGCCAGTTCTACGCGCAGTTCTACGGCGTCGGCGAGGGCGAGATCGCGATCGGCGGACAGTTCGACCCGGCAACTGCGCGGAAACTCGTCGGCGAACTGTTCGGCGATTGGAAAAGCGCCAGCCGCTACGAGCGGATCGGCAACCCTTACGCCAAAGTGGAGCCGATCAACCACAAGATCGAAACGCCCGACAAGCAGAACGCCGTTTTCCTGGCGAGAATGCCCATGAAAATGGACGACGGGGATCCCGACTACGCGGCCCTCACCATCGCCGGCATGGTCTTCGGCGGCTCCCCCAACTCCCGCCTCTTCCAACGCATTCGCGTCAAGGACGGCTTGAGCTACGGCGCTTCGGCGTGGTTCTCCGTGCCCGCCAAGGAAGACGGGGGCAGGCTCTTCGCGTCGGCCATCGCCGCGCCGCAAAACATGCCCAAAGTGGAGGCCGAGTTCAACGAGGAGCTGGCCCGCGCGCTGAAAGACGGCTTTACCGCCGACGAGGTCGAGAAGGCCAAGAAAACATGGCTGGACGAACGCTCCGTGGCGCGCGCCGAAGAGTCCTCCATCGCCGGTCTGCTGATCGGCCGCGACCGCTGGGACCGCACCCTGCAATGGGACGCCGATCTGGAGGCCGCGGTGGCCGCCCTGACGCCGCGGCAAGTGAGCGAAGCGTTCCAGCGCCACGTCGACCCGGCGGCCATCTCCATCGTCAAGGGCGGCGACTTCAAGAAAGCGGGTGCGTACCAGTAGGTTGGTATACCTGGCGGTAAGTCCTTGGCGCCGGCAGCCGGGATGGATACCCTCCGGCGCCGTAGCGATGCGGCCGCGGAGGCCCGGACACGGCGGGAACCTTGGCGCGCTCTCACCTGGATCGAGTTCAAGTCAATGACGAGGCGCTATTCTCGCGCGATCCCCAAAACGCGTGTTTCGGCCCGGCGCGAGACGGTAAAGCCGTGCGCCACGTTGGAGGGGTCTAAGACTTCGGGCGCTTGGTGCCGTATTTCGATCGGCTCTGCCGGCGCTTCTCCACACCCGCCGTGTCCTTACCCCCTCGTATGATGTGATAGCGGACGCCGGGAAGGTCCTTGACGCGGCCGCCTCGGATCAGCACGACCGAATGCTCTTGCAGATTATGCCCTTCCCCTGGAACGTAGCACGTGACTTCCATCCCATTGGTCAATTTGACGCGAGCCACCTTACGTAACGCGGAGTTGGGCTTCTTGGGGGTCTGGGTGAAGACACGCAGGCACACCCCCCTTCTCTGCGGACATCCTTCCAGCGCGGGGCTGGCGGTCTTGTTACGGGGCTGCTTGCGGCCCTTTCGGACGAGTTGATTGAATGTTGGCAATCAGGTTCCAAACCTTTGCTTTGAGAGAATAGACACAGCCATCGGCCCCTCGCGGAGGCGGATGCGTACATCCAGCGTATCCCACCGCTCAGCGCCCTGTCAAGAACCGGCGGAAGCCGAGAACCGGCTCGCGGCCGGCGCTGCATGCCGGCCCGTTCCTATCGCCCCCGTCTCGAACCGTGCCGGCGGTATTTCCGCACATGGCCCGTTCCCCTCCGCCCTGAAATGAAATTCCGGTATCTGCAAGAGCGGTATTTCGGCCGCGAGATCGCGGATCTGAGTTTTGGATATGGCAGATCGCGCCCGCCATCGCGGAACGAACCGGTTTTCTACGTCCAACACGTTGGAAAGGCCGATCTGGACGGATTGGAAGCGGCAGGTCGCTTATGACATCCGTTTCGTCCACTTCTGCCTGCAACCAGGTCTTTGACCGCGTGATTTGGCGCCATGCCGGGCCGCTCGGGACCCCAAGTGGGTACCCCACTCGCGGTTCCGCACGGAACCGCGAGCGTGAGCGAGCGGCCCGTGGCAAAGGAACAGTATCTCGCAGTCACGGCACTACGCAACCTCAGTAGGACGGGTTCGGCGTCGGATCCGAAACCCCTGGCGTCGGGACGGCGGATGTATCTTTGTACGCCGAGCGAATTCCGATGTACCATGTTTATGTGATATCTCCCCCTCGGAGACGAGTGAAAACCGAGGGGTTGACCTTCGAATTCCACGGCATTGTTTCGAGGTCCGAATGGCCGGAAGCTTATCGCTTGCGTTCGCCCTGTTAGCCGGAATAGGCATAGCTCCCGTTTGTTGTAACTCGGCGCCTCAAGACGCCTCTCCAAGCCCTGAAACGGTCTTCCGCAGCACCGTGCGCGAAGTACTGCTGGACATGGTTGTCCGCGATGCGCACGGCCACCTCGTTACCAGCTTGAAACCCGGCGAGGTCACTGTCTACGAGGATGGTGTGCGCCGGGATGTGCGCTCCTTCCGCTTGGTAGCCGGCAGCGAAGTCCGCGCCGAAGACGAGAAGCAGGCTGCCGAAGCGCAACCTGCCGCGGCGAAGCTCCCCGGTTCGAACGCGGCGCACCCCCCGTTCAACCCCGTTCGCACGGTGAATCTGGTTTGCCTCATCTTGAACGATCTCAACCCGGAGACTCGGGCCTTTGCGTTCGACTCGGCGCGGAAGTTCGTGAACGAAGAGTTGCGGCCTAACACCTTTATTGGGGTGTTCAGCCTGGATTCGAGCGGCCTGCGGCCGGTCTTTCCGTTTTCCAACAATCGCGAGCGCCTGCTGAAGGCCGTCGAACTGGCCGCGGTCAATCAGCTTCCGGCGGTCAACCTGAGTGTCGCGTCGATGCTAAGCGGCCTCGGTATGCCGGTGATCGGGAACGTTACGCCGATGACGGGCGCAGTGGGATTCGCCGATGGCGCCAACGTCAAAGACCCGCTGGGGCTGCGCGGAGACATGGGCTTCTCAACCAATGCGGGCCTCCGTGAGATCGACGCGTTAATCGGTCTCGTGCGGCAGCTCAGCCCGCTGCCTTTTCAAAAGACGGCAATGCTGTTGACCACGGGCCTGACGCGCCCGGCCGATCCGGCCGAATGGGATTCGCTGATCCATCAGGCGATTGCGGGCGGCGTTGCGTTTTACGCCATGGATGTTTACGGGCTGGGTGTTTGTCAAGGAGACACCGATCCGGATTGTGTGGCCCATTCCGCCATGGCGTCAGCCGAGTCGATGCTGGCTTTAGTCGGCGGCATGAGCGCGGCGCAGGGCACGGCAAGCCAGGGAGGCCAGACAAATTCGGGTGTAACTACTCACAGCCAGGGCGGCGCTGCGGCTGCCGCGGCCGGCGCAGCGGCAGCCCAGGGACCGTCTTCCACGACAAACACCGCAGTCACGATGGAACTGGCGCACCAGGATGACTTTTTGAAGTTCGGCGTCGCCAGCGCCAACCGTCAGGAGGCGATTCGCGAACTTGCGGAGCGCACCGGCGGATTCCTGATCGCCAATACCAACAATACCGACAAGCTTCTGCGGCACGTCATGGAAGAGGTGGACACGCATTATGAGGTCACCTACGCCCCGCTGTCGGACAGGGAGGACGGGCGGTTCCGAAAAATCGAGGTAAAGCTGCCGCGGCCCGATTGGCGTGTGGAAACCCGCGGCGGTTATTACGCCGTGCCGGAGACCGGCGAAGGCCCATTATCCGCTGAAGAGATGGCCGGTATGCGGGCGCTCGATACGGAACCCCGCCCTCGTAATTTCGACTTTCTCTTGCGGGCTTATCGATTCCACGAAGCGGGCGGCATGGCCCAGTACGCCATCGCGTTTGAGCTGCCGATTTCCCACTTGACTGCGGTGCCGGCCGAGGACCCTTCCAAGCGGCGGCTGCACGCCAGCTTACTCGCGCTGGTGAAGGATTCGCAGGGGCAAATCGTCGATCGGGTGAGCAAAGACGTATCGTCGGAGGTTGCCGCCGATCGCCTGTCCGCCGTACAAGCGGAACTCATGACGTACGAACGCGCGGTGAAGCTGGCGCCGGGACGCTACTCGGTGGAAGCGGCCGTGGTGGATCGGGAGGGCAACCGGGCCGGCACTGGCGCCTTCGAAATCGACAATCCGGAGCGGCGTGAAACGGCGATCAGCGACATTGCGCTGGTACGGCGGCTGGTGGATCTCGACCGCACGGCGGACGCCGCGGATCCATTCGAGTTCGCCGGAAAACGCGTGCTCCCGTCGTTAAAGACCGACCTGCCCGCGGACACGCAGCCGGCTTTCTACTTCGTGGTCTATCCGCAGCCGGGAAAGGCGGCCAAACCGAAGGTGCGCGTGCAATTGCTGCGAGACGGCCGCGCGATCGGCACAAGCACGCCCCCGTTACCGCCGCCCGGCACATCGGACGGCATCCCAATGGTGCTAACGGAAAGCCGCGATCCGGGCAGTTATGAGCTGAGGGTGATGGTGGCTGACGCAGGTGTGCCGGCGGAGCGCAGTTTCGCTTACACGGTCGCCGGCAAGGGTGGCGTCGCGGGAAACGACCTGACCGGCGAAACTCGAAGTGAAAGCACAGGACCGAACCCGCCGAAGAACGATAGAGAGGCGGAGGAGGAACCTGCCGCGAGTGCGGGTCCAGGCGACCTTGGGTTGGCGAGGTTCAAAGACAGAGCCCGGCAGGAGATGACCCGCGTTCCCAACTACACCTGTCTGGAAACTATCGAGCGCGCGAAGCGTCCGTTTTCATTGCGCGACTTCCTGCCCATCGATAAGATCCGCCTGGAGGTCTCCAGCGTGGATGGAAAAGAAATGTTCGCTCGGCCCGGCGGGAGCAGCTTCGATACTAAGGACGTAACATCCTTGGTAACTGACGGTCTGATCGGCTCCGGGATGTTTGCGAGCCTGACAAGAAACTTGTTCCTCGAGGATAAAGGAACGCTCAAGTACAAGGGTAAGGAGAATCTGGACGGGCATGTTTCCCTCCGTTACAGTTTTCGCCTCAACCAGCGGGAAAGCGGTTTCAAGCTCCTGGTCGACAATCGGCCGGCGCCGTTGGCTTTCAAGGGATCGCTCTGGTTCGATCCCGACTCCTTGGACCTGGTGCGCGTGGAGGCGTTCGCAGATCGGCTGCCCTTCGACCTGTACGTCGAGGAAGCCGTCATGCGGACTTCGTACGCGCGAACGCATATTGGAAATTCCGACGCCCTGCTGCCGAAACGGTCCGAATTGTCGGTGACGTATCTTTCCGGTGTAATAAACCGCGATGTGATCGAGTTTTCCGGCTGCCGTGAGTATGGCAGTGAATCGACCATCAGGTTCGACGCGCCTTCCGACTATCCGGCGTCACAGGCTCGAGCGCGGGAGCGCGAAATCGATCTGCCGGCCGGCCTGCTGGTCCCGATTGAATTGGAAACCCTCGTCGATTCGCAAAAAGCGGCGGTGGACGATTCGCTGCGTGCGCGCGTCGTCGAAGACGTCCGGTATCGAGGAGAAACGGTTGTGCCACGAGGCGCCATCGTCTCGGGCCGTATCCGCAAACTGGAGGGCACTGCCGCGCCGGAGCGCTTCGCGCTGGAGATTGAGTTTGCCGAGGTCGGGTGGGACACCGGGCGCACTACCTTTCAGGCTGAACTCGTCGATGTCAACCGGCAGTCGGCCGGCACGAGCCATTTGGTCTCAATCGACGGCACCGTTGCCGGCGTCGCCGTTTTCCATATCGACGGAGGGCAGTTTCGTATCGAGCCCGGCTTTCACATGGTGTGGCGCACGCTCGGGCGTCCGCCGGGCAATCTGCCGTAGGCATTCGACTGGTCCGAGGTTGTGAATGGCGACATACGCCAAAGCGTGTTTGTTTGGAGCGGCGGGGCCTACAGCAGCACCGTGTCGATCCGCGCGTCCGCCTTCGCCGCCGGCGCCTGGCGCTCCGCCGCCGCGGCCGTGGCCATCTCCGCCGCGCCCAGGAAACGGACCAGATCTTCCGCCGAGCCGCCGAAGAAACTGTCCACCAGTTCCCGCACCGCCACCCGCCGCATGGCGTCTTCCGACATGGTGGGCGCGTACACGAAGGCCCGGCCCTGCTTGCGCCGCGTCAGCTTGCCTTTGCGCGCCAACCGCTCCAGCACGGTCATGATGGTGGTATACGCCAGCGGCCGGGTCTGCGCCACGGCCCGCTGCACGTCCTTCACATTGCCTTCCCGAAGCGGCCAGAGCGCCTTCAGGCACAGCAGCTCGAGCGGTGGGGGGACATCGCGCGCCGTCTTGGACATCAGGATTCCTGCTCCCGCGCAGCGGGGTTCAACGCCTGTTTCAGTTTGCCGGCGAACGGCGAGTCGGGCCGCGGCGCGAGCGGAGGATGCGCGGGCGGCGCTGCGGTTGTCTGCTTGCCTCCGCCGGTATCGGCCTTGGCCGCGGGCGCCGGCGCCGGGTGCTTCGGCGCCGGCTCATCCGCCCAGTAGCGGTCCATCTTCAGCGCCGGACGCTCCAACGCCGCGTTGTACACGGTGAAGCAGCCTTCCACTTGCCGGTCGTTCGAGATCAGCGCCCGCATGCACTCCATCTTGGAATCCATGTCGTCCAGATAGTGCAGCAGCAAGGCTTCCGGAAACTGCGGCAGCTTCGGCGACCCGAACTCCAGGTGGCCGTGGTGGCTCACGATCATGTGCTCCACGAGCGTCCGCAAGCGCGGCGGAAAGTCCGCCAGGCCGTGCAGTTTTTCCGCCACCATGCGCAGGGCGATCTCGATATGTCCGAGCAGTTGCCCGTCGGTCGAGTAGGAGATGCCGCGCTCGTACTTGAGTTCGTAAATCTTGCCGATGTCGTGCAGCACGACGCCGGCGAGCAGCAGGTCGCGATCCACGTGCGGGTAGTGCTCCGCCGCCACTTTGGCCAGCGCGCACAGCGATAGCACGTGCTCGATCAGCCCGCCCAGGTACGCGTGGTGAACGGTCTTCGCCGCCGGCGCCCGCCGGTACCGTTGCGCCACGTCGGGGTCGTCCAGCACGGCCTCCAGCAACGCCTTCAAGTGCGCGTTGCCGATGCCCGCCGTGACTCCCCGCAACTCCGCCCACATCTCCTCGGGATCGCGCGCCGACGACGGGAAGTAATCCGCGAAGTCCACCTCGCTGTCGTCCATCCGGCGCAATTTGTGGATGGTCAACTGCGGACGGTTGCGGTACACCTGCGCCATGCCCTTGACCGTCACGAAGTCGTCGCGGTCGAACGTGTCGATGGTCTCGTCCACGTTGTCCCACATCTTGGAGTCCACCTCGCCCGTGCGGTCGCTCAGTATCAGCGAAAGGTACAACTCGCCGGACTTCTTCTGGCGGGTTTCCTTGGACTGCACCAGAAAGCTGGCGGTGATTACCTTGTTGGGCTCCAACTCGTTCACATAGGGAGATTTCATTTTGGGATGGGGGCGGCAGTGGCTGCGCCGGGAGCCGCCGCGGCCGGAGTCTCTTTGCGTTCGGCCGGCGCCGGCGCACTTGCCGGCCGGACGGGCGTCTTCCCGCCGATCGGAAGGAGGAACAGGAGTTTCTTGCGCCTCCGGCTGGCCATGACTTCCTGCTTGGTGATGGTCTGCGCCTTGATCTGCGCCACTTCGTGCCAGGTCGTATCCTTTCCAGGCGCGGCGGCCGTGTCGATGTAACCCTCCTTGATTTCCAGATAAGCTTCCTGCCGCAGCCGGTTGAGATACTCCTGCATCTTGGGCCCCATCATGGGGCCGGCCAGAAACTCGTGAATCTGGTCCTGCACTTCGTCGAAGGGCGCCAGGCCTTCTTCGAAACGGTCGTTGACTTTCAGGATCAGGAAACCCTGCGCGGTCTTGATGGGATCCGTAACCTGACCCTTCTTGGTCTTGGCGAGGACGTCTTTCAGTTCGGAGCGCAACTGGTCGGGCTGGATGGCCGGCAACACGCCGCCGTCGCGGGCGGTCGCCGGGTCGTCGGAATTCTCCGACGCCAGCTCGCTGAACTTCTCGCCCTTGTTCGCCCGCGCCGCCAGGCTCTTGGCCTTCTTCTCGGCGGCGTCCACCTGCTCGGCGTTCTTGCCCTCGGTCGAAATCAGAATCTGGCTCAGGTACACTTCCGCCTTGCGCACGAACTCGCTCTGGTGGTCGTCGTAGTACTTCTTCAGTTGCGCTTCCGGGATGTTGACCTTGGACCCCACCTCGCCGCCGATCACCTTGCGGGTCAACATGGTTTCGGTCAACTGCAGCTTGTAGTCCTCGAACGTCATGCCGGTCTGCTCGTGGACGTAGTCGTGGAACTTTTCGGTGTCGGGGATCTTGGACTCGACCTGCATCTTGGCCAGGCTGCGGTTGACATCCGCATCCACGTTGATCTCCAGGGTCTTGGCTCTCTGCACCAGCAGCCGCTGGCTGATCTGGTTGGACAGAATGTCTTTCTCCTGCTCGCGCACCGCCGCCGCCAGCGCCGCCCCGGTCAGGTGCTGCTCCTCGCGAAGCTGCCGCTCCAGGTTCTTTTTCTGGTCCTCCAGATCGCCCCTGGTGATGATCTCGCCGTTGACCTTGGCCGCGATCTCCTCGACCACCCGGATATCGGCCGCAAACGCGAAAGGCGCCGCGCAGAACAGCGCGGCTGAAACGAATACTACAAACCGGCGAATCATAGTGTGACACTCCATCTTACCATCCACCACCCCCCGGAACCGCGAACGTGAGCGAGCGCCCCCCTCACGCCTGCAACTGCCCGAGCTTCTCCCCCAGGTGCCGCAAAACGTCTCCGGCCGGCGATTGCCCGTCCAACGGCAGGAGCAATACGCCTGCCGGAGTGAACTGCGCCCCGCGGGTTTTCTCGACCAGCCGCATCAGCCGCCCCGGATCCACGCGCGTCTCCTTGTGGAACTTTATTGTCAATAAGTTATGCCGCCTGTCGACAGCCTCCACCCCAATCCGCTCGGCCAGCGTCTTGAGCGCCGAGTACGCCAGCAGGTTGCGCACCGCCTCCGGGACTGTGCCGTATCGATCCTCCAGTTCCTTTTCGGCACGCTCCCGCGCCTCCGCGTCTCCCGCGTTGGCGATCTGCCGGTACGCCCGCAACCGCTGGTTTTCGTCGCCGATGTAGTCCGGCGGTATCCGTATGTCCAAACCCAGGTTCAAGGCCGAGTGAATCTCCGGGACGATCTCCTCGCCCTTGAGTTCGCGGACCGTCTCATCCAACAGCCGCACATAAGTGTCGAAACCCACCGAGTTGATGTGCCCGTGCTGCTCGCCGCCCAGCAGGTTCCCCGCTCCCCGCAGTTCCAGATCCAACGCCGCGATTCTGAAGCCGGCCCCTAGATCGCTGAATTCCTTCAGCGCCGCCAGCCGCTTGCGGGCGATTTCCGTCAACTCCGTGTCCGGCGGCACCAGCAGGTAGGCATACGCCCGGCGGTTCGACCGCCCTACCCTGCCCCGCAATTGATACAGTTCCGACAAGCCGTAGCGGTCCGCGTTTTCCACCACCATGGTGTTCGCCAGGGGAATGTCCAATCCATTTTCTATAATTGTCGTACAAACTAGAATATCGAACTCCCGCCGCATGAACCGGAGCATGGTTTTCTCCAGATCCGCCTCGCCCATCTGCCCGTGCCCCACCCCGATCCTGGCCCCCGGCGCCAACTCCTGAAGCATCGCCGCCCGCATCCAGATCGAGTCCACCCGGTTGTGCAGAAAGTAAACCTGCCCTCCGCGCGCCAGTTCCAGCTCGAGCGCCGACCGGATCAACTCCGGACTGAATGGCGCCACCACCGTGTGGATCGACAGCCGGTCCTTGGGTGGAGTCTCGATCACCGACATGTCTCGCAGCCCCAATAACGACATGTGTAGAGTTCTGGGAATCGGCGTGGCGCTCATGCTGATCACGTCCACCGCCTTCTTGAGTTGCTTCAGCCTCTCTTTGTGCTTCACGCCGAAGCGCTGCTCCTCGTCCACCAGCACCAGCCCGAGGTCGCGGAACTTCACATCCTGGGACAGCAGCCGGTGCGTCCCAATTGCGATATCCACTTTGCCTTCAGCCATATCCGTGATCGCGGCCTTAAGCTCCCTGGGCGTGCGGAAGCGGCTGAACATCTCCACCCGAACCGGAAACGGCTGAAACCGCCGCTTGAATGTCTCGAAGTGCTGAAATGCCAAGACGGTTGTAGGAGCCAGCAACGCCACCTGCTTCCCGTCCCCCAGCGCCTTGAACGCCGCGCGCATCGCCACCTCGGTCTTGCCGAACCCCACGTCTCCGCACAGCAGCCGGTCCATGGGCTGCGGACTCTCCATGTCGCGCTTGATCTCCCGCATCGACGTGATCTGGTCGCGCGTTTCCGTGAACTCGAAGGCGTCCTCGAACTCCCGCTGCCAGTTGCTGTCGGGCGAGAATCCGAAGCCCTCGGCCATCTTGCGCGCCGCGTACAGCTTCAACAACTCGTCCGCCATGTCGCGCATCCGGGCCTTGATCCGCGTCTTGGTCCGCGACCATGTGGCGCCGCCGATGCGGTCCAGCGCCGGCCGCGCCTCGCCCGCCCCGCGAAACCGCTGCACCAGATCCATGCGCGTCAGCGGCAGATACAACTTGGCGCTCTGGGCGTATTCCAGGAGCATGTAATCGCCCCGCGCTTCCCCTTGCGCAATCTCCCGCAGCCCCAGATATTGCGCCACCCCGTGGTCTTTGTGGACCACGTAGTCGCCCGGCTTCAGATCGATCAGGTCGGCCGAAAACGTGGCTAGCGCCGGCTTCGAGGCCGGCGCGCGCGCCACCATCTCCGACGCATCGAACAGATCCTCCGACCCAAATACTACAAGCTTCGCATCACGAAACGCGGTGCCCTGCCGCAGCCGCCCTTTGATCAGGTAAATGCTGGCGGCATCGCCCGCCATGTAGGCGCGCTCCGCCAGATATGCCGGCGTCGATTCGCTCCGGTCCAGGCCGAGCTGGTAGGATACCCCGTACTCGTTCAGGATGTCCGCCACCCGCTCGACTTCGCCCGCCGACGACGCGAAGAACGCCACCCGGCTGCCCGATTCCACCAGCGTCCGAGCCTCCGCAATCGCCACCCGCATGTTGCCGTGGAACTTCACCGAGGGGCGCGTCGATAGATGTAGCTGTTCGCCGTCATCCCCCGCCGCCCACTCCACCTCGAGTTCCTTCAGCGACACCTGCGGCGCCTCCGCCGCCTGCCGCTCCAGTTCCTCCCAGCGGAAGAAGATGCGCTCGGGGTCATAGGCGGGCGAGGCCTCGATCTGCTCCAGCCGCTTCCACAACCGCTCGGCGGCCCCGCGCACCTGCTCCGGTTCATCCCACAGCACCACCGGGCGCTCCACTAGCCCCAGCACCGAACCTCGGCGTGGCCGCAGCATGGGCGCCAGCAGTTCCCATCCCGGAAACGGTTCTCCCGGAGGCGGCAGGTCGCGCCCCGGAAAGCCCGCCTCCCGAACCAAGTCCGCTAGGCGCGCCAGCAGTTCCCGCGACCGCTGATACTCCGTCAACGGTAGCAGAGTGCATTCCTCGATCTTCAGCACCGACCGTTGCGATTCCACATCGAACCGCCGGATCGACTCCACCAGGTCGCCAAACAGGTCGATCCGCACGGGTTTCTGCGCTTCCGGCGAAAAGACGTCCAGGATGCCGCCCCGCACCGAGTACTCGCCCACCATCTCGACCGGCTCGCGGCGCTCGTACCCGATGCTTTCCAGGTGCGCCACTACCTCGTCCAGCGGCAGTTCCTCGCCCACCTTCAGCCGCAACGCAAGCTGCCGGTAGAAACCCCCGCCCTCGAGGCGCAACAGCGCCGAAGTAACCGGCAGGATCGTGATCGGCACTCTCTGCGTGGCCAGCCTCCACAGCCCAATCGCACGCTGCTCGCAGATTTCGGCGTGCGGCGAAAGGTTCTGCAAGGGCAGAACATCCGGAGATGGAAGGAGTTGTGGCGCCAACCGGTCGTCCGCCGAGAGCAGTCCAAAGAGCGTCTCGACCGCCTCCGCCAGCGCTTCGGCTTGCTTGTTACCATCTACTATGAAAATCAGAGACCGGTCGCAGGATTGCGCCAGGAGCACCGCATAGAGGGCCTTCGCCGTGGTCGTCAGCCCCGACAGGCTGGCGTTTCCGCCCCCCGTGACACGCCTTAGCGCCTCCTGGTAGGCCGGGTGCTTGCCCAAATCCAGCAGAAGATCGCGGACCGCGGGATGAATCAAGGCTGCCCCAGAAGTTGCGCAACTATATTAGTAGTAGAATAACCGGGTTCCAGCGGCACGGTCAGAACTCTCCCGCCAGCCGCTTCCACTTCTTCTTTTCCGGCGACGAAGTGCGACCAATCCGCACCCTTGACCAGAACGTCGGGCAGCAGCGCCGCCACCAGTTCCCGGGGGGTGTCTTCGTCGAAGAAGGTGACCGCATCGACGGCTTCCAAGGCGAGCGCGATCTCGGCCCGCTCCCGCTCATCCAGCAGCGGCCGCGATGGCCCCTTGGTCCGCCGCACCCCCGCATCGGAGTTGAGCCCCAGAATGAGAACGTCGCCCAGCGACCGCGCCCGCTCCAGCAGCCGGACGTGCCCGGGGTGCAGCAAGTCGTAGCATCCGTTGGTGAACACCACGGTCTTGCCTTCTTGGCGCCATCGCCGCCGCCGTTCCAGCATGTCCTCGCGTTGGTAAACCCGTGCCACTGTTCCAGTGTATCCCGCCGCCCGCACCACGCAACCGCGACTGTCAGAGAGCCGCCCGCACCACGGAACCGCGACTGTCAAGGAGCGGCCCACACCACGCATCCGCGACTGTCAGAGAGCGGCCCACACCACGCATCCGCGACTGTCAGAGAGCCGCCCGCCCCACGCAACCGCGACTGTCAGAGAGCGGCCCACACCACTGAACCGCGACTGTCAAGGAGCGGCCCACACGCTACAATATCCCACGATGCCGTCCGATCCCATCCTCGATTGGCTCCTCGCCGGCGACCCCTCGATCCGCTGGCAAGCGCTCCGCGACCTCAGCCCCGCCACGCCCGCCACCGTCCGCCGCGAGCGCGCCCGCGTGGCCCGCGAAGGCTGGGGCGCGCGCCTGCTCGCGCTCCAGGATCCGGACGGCCAATGGGGCGGCGGCCTGTACAACCCCAAGTGGGTCTCCACCACCTACACCCTGGTGTTGCTGCGCTCGCTGGGCCTGGCGCCCGGCCATCCGCAAACCGTCCGCGCCGCGGCGCTCTTGCTCGACCGGGGCTTCTGGCGCGATGGCGGCATCAATTTCTTTTCCCGGTCGCACCAGCACAGCGAAACCTGCGTCAGCGGAATGCTGCTCGGGGTGCTCTGCTGGGCCGGCATCGACGATTCCCGCGTGGATTCGCTCGCCGCCCACCTGATCGCCCGGCAGATGAGGGACGGCGGCTGGAACTGCCGCGCCACGCCCGGCTACGGCGGCAACGCCACCCACGGCTCGTTTCACACCACCATCATTGCCCTCGAGGCCCTGCTGGAGTATGAGCGCTTCCGTCCCTGCCGCGCCCGGGAATCGCGCCAGGCGCAAAGCCGCGGCCGCGAGTTTCTGCTCGTTCACAGCCTCTTCCGCTCCCACCGCACCGGCAGAATCGTCAAGCCCGAAATGCTGCGCTTCGTGTTCCCCCCACGCTGGCACTATGACGTCCTCCGCGGCCTCGACCACTTCCAGGATGCCGCCGCCCCGCGCGATCCCCGCCTCGCCGCCGCCATCGCCGTGGTGGAAGAGCGCCGCCAGGACGACGGGCGCTGGCGAGCCAACCGGGGCTACCCCGGCAAGACCTTCTTCGACCTGGAACCCGCCGGCCAACCCAGCCGTTGGAACACCTTGCGAGCCCTCCGCGTGCTGAAGTGGTGGCGCCGCCAGTGACCCGTCCGGCCAGCGGCTGCCCTCGGTGCCGAAGATCGGCCTAAACTTTCGGACCGTTCCGCCGATAAGAGGGGAGAACCCAGTCGGAGGAAGCCGCGCTTGGTCGAAACCCTGGTCCCTTGCGAATCTCCGCCCCAGGACGCAACCCTGGAAGGCCACTGCCACCGCGTGGGGGCAATTGCCAACCTGATTGCGCACCATCTGTTTCTGCCCACCGAAGAGAAGAACCTGCTCCAGGCCGCGTCCCTGCTGCTCCATCGCCACGCCGACAGCGGCGCGGCGGCGGACGTGCGCGCGGTGCTGGTGGCATTCGGCAAATGCGGGCTGGGAAACCCCTTGCACCGCCTGCTGGGCGCTATCCTGCGCTTGTGCGATGCCTTCGACCGCGAATTTCAGGCCCAACCGTTCCAGCACAAAGACGCCCCCGAGATCCTGGCCGAACTCCGGCGCGGCGTCGAGCAGGGGATGTGGCCGCGGAAGATCCTCGAGGCCCTCGAGGAATGCACCCGGCCGCAGGTGATGCCGGAGCCTTCCACCTGGCGCGTGCCCGTCTTTCCCCAGGCCGCCCTGCAGACCCTGAATACCCTGCGCGACCCGGGGGCCAGCATCCCCCATGTGGTGGATGCGGCCCGCCGCGATCCGGCCACCGCCGGCGCCATCGTCCAACTCGCCAACTCGGCACTCTACGCGGATCTCGAACCGGTTTCCAACCTTCAGGCGGCGGTGGCCCGCCTGGGTTTCGACACCGCCCGCAAAGTGCTGGCTTCGCTGGCCATGCGGCCCCTCTTGTTCCTCCCCAAGCTGGAAAGGCTGTGGCCGCACTCCATCGAAGTGGCGGACCTGGCCGAACAGTTGGCCGGCCGCGCGCGGGGAATCGACCCGGGCGAAGCCTATCTCGCCGGGCTGCTGCACGACGTCGGCAGAATCGCGCTGTTGGCATCCAGCCTGTATGACTCCGCCCGCATGCAAGGGCTCGAACAATCCGGCTGCCCCGCGGTATATGCCGAAGGCCTTATTCTACGAACCGATCACGCTGTCGTAGGCGGGCTGATCGCCGCCAAATGGAGGCTGCCCGGACACCTCGTGCGCGCCATCCGCCAGCACCACCGCCCGGAGACCGCCACCTCCCCGCTGGCCTACCTCCTGTACCTGGCCGAGCACCTGGCCGGCGCTCAAGAGGATCTGCCCTCTTCGCTCCGCCTCGAACTGGCCCTCGACGGCCTCGGACTGGCCGCCGCCGATCTGGACCGTTGCGCCCCCTCCCAGCTCGGCACCTGGCTGGCGGCTGCCTAGCGCCGTGGGGCGCATACACCACCGCGTATCCGGACACACCGCGAGACGAAAGCTGACTTGAATCTCGCCGCCTCTGCGGATTCGCAGCCGCGCGATCTGCGCGGTCGCGGTCGTCGCGCTGGTCACCGTCACCGGCCCCGGCGCTCCCAGTGCCGCCCCGCCCACCGATACGCCAGGGCCGAAACTCACCTCCATAACCCCTTCACGAAATTCGTGGAGCCGCCGCCGATCGTCACCGTGAACGTCTGCCCCGGCTGCCCCGACGCCGGACTGAGCGAACTCAGCACCGGCGTCCCAACCGTAGTAAACCCGTTTGCCAGCGACACCGTCTCCGTGCCGGTCTGCACCGTGACCGTGCCGCTGAAGCCCGCTGCGGCATTGGGCGCACCGGGCATGCGCTGACCATGCACATCCACGATCCCGGCAGGGGGGTTCACTCGACTTCCTGCCGCACGCGGCCATCTGCAATCCCGCCGGTTCGCCCATTCGCCACGTCGAAGAGCGCGCCGGCGAGGGTAAGCGCCCCGGCGGCTTCGGCACTCTGGTGGCACGCAATATGGTGGACGACCTGCTCTACAACGAACGCGGCAACGCCGTGCTGTTCGTGAAGTACCTGGACAAGAAGCCGGCCAGACGGGAGTAACCGCAGCCGGACCCCTGCGAAACTCCGCCTAATCGTAAGAATACCCCGCGAAGCAGATCTCCGACGGCTTCCCCCTGTCGTAAACCACGATGTACACTCCCCGTCCACGCCCTATGTCCTCGAAGAAGTCGTCGTTGGCCTCGACCATTTCTCGTGTCGGCTCTGCCGTGCCAAACAGTTCCACTAGTCTTGCCGTAGGCAAAGGAGTCGCAACGCCATCCTCCGGCCTTTGCCCGATTCGATTCATGTCCAGAATCGACCGGGTTCCCTCGCTGCCAGCCGCCTTGACTGCGGCCTCGATCGAGACATGCCCGGCCCCGAGAGCGGGCGACTCGGACGTGATTGGCGTCGCCAGGTAGCGCTGAACGGGGTTATATCGCCCAGCGGCAAACTCCTGACGTCTCAGATCGTGAAGAGCTTTCCCGATATCCGGTTGATATGCCACAAAGTACTGCCAGTCAAATCCTCCCATACGGTCCGGTCCCCCTTTCAATCCATTCCCTGCGATTCTTCACCAAATGGGCGCGACCAATGCCCTACCTGATGTCCCGCTACCGCCCGACCGGATCCAGCGAGCCTAATGCCGACCCGTGTGACCGCATCTTGGGCCTGCTCGTCACCTCCGGTCGAGTTCAGTGGCCGAAAGCCGGCTGCTGCCCCCCCACCATAGCTAGTTCTCCGGCCAACCCAGCGCCCCACAAGGCAGCCGCCGCGCCCATGTCGGCAACGAGTCCCGCCAACGCAGCAAGGTACGGCGCCAGCAGCGATAGCGCAACAAAGCTTGCGATGCCGATGCTAGCAAGGACAGCAATTGTAAGGAGAGCGGGTCTGAGGTTCCACGTATCGTATGTGATCACGCCGCCGCCAGGCGGATGCACAAAGGCTATACATGTTAGTGTCGTGTCACAAGGAACGATCGGGAATGGGAAAAAGTCGCGAATGTCACCCGCCCGCCAGTTCGCCCATGGGTCACTGGCGTTGAGAACAGCGAGATAGTAGGCGACATCCGCCAGTCCCGCCGGAAAACCGGGTTTGACTTCGAAAATGAAATGGTGCTCCCAGTCGATCAGGTCCGGAAAACGGCGGCCGCCAGGAAAGTTGTTCGTCAGACCCAGTATCTTCGCTATGCTAATTCTGCCCGCCTGGAGGACGGCTCCAGACATCCTTGAGAACATGTGGCTGTAATAGCCGTCCGACATGAAGTCCATGCCGACCCAGAGTTCAACGACCTTGCCCTGCTCCATCGTTGCCAAGCCGAGCGGATCGAACTCGTTGACCGGATCGGCCGCCGCATATAGATACCTGTGCAGGCTGGGCGGGTCGAACCGGTTCCCTTGGGCGGCGTCCGCCGTCCAGAACCTCCCGCTACCCGGGTTCATGTACCTTGCCCGCAGATACGTCATCTGCAGCGCCGCGTCGAACGCCTCCCCCACGTACCGGTTCACGTTCGGCGTCGCACCCACGGCAACCAGTTGGTTCCCGAAAGCATCGTACGTGTAGTGA
>Ga0326728_10007947_pt1 | contig 26708 bp, 13 predicted proteins | sample MB3enrmetagenome_FD_207602 | JGI IMG/M metagenome (GOLD analysis project Ga0326728, IMG submission 207602) | Lab enriched peat soil microbial communities from McLean, Ithaca, NY, United States - MB31MN | ecosystem: Environmental > Terrestrial > Soil > Wetlands > Peat | place: USA: New York...
GAGGGATTCGGTGATGAGTGCGGGCGTGAGGTCGGGGTCGTGGAACAGGTTGTAGAGGTCGGTGAGGCCGAGCCAGAGGTCGCGCATCAAGGCGCGGCGGTGTTCGTGGTAAGTCTCGCCGATGGCGGCCAACGCCGTCTCGTGCGCCGGGTCACAAGGGAATGCGAAGGTGTGGAAACAATCCGTGGGCGAGTATTGCAAATCCTGTTTCAGAGACATGCTATACTTGCGCGCCCACACTTCGTGAAGTGTGGATTGAACAATTGCATACTTATCCCACCGCTCTGTGGTGAATACATAGACATTGTTGCTGAAGACCAAATCTGCGGAACAGGCAGAGAAGTTCAGATATTTCGTGACTCGCGAAGTTCCAAAACAGTGTTTGAGTTTCAGCAGATTGGCGGTGAGCTTGCGGCGCGGCTCGCCGTATTGCCACCAACGCTCTCGGTATAACGCTCGATTGTCTTTCTCGCGAACTGGTTTAACAACGTCTCGAATACGCTCGAAGGCTTCACCGAAGTCGCTTGCCTTTGACAACGGCCAGTCAAAAAAATTGATGATTCTGCGCTCGGAGGATTGGTCTGGTTGATTGTTAAGCTCCTGCCCGTTGATTACTGAAAACACCACTTCCCTGCAACGCGGATTATTGTGACACATGCGTTCGGCCTCATCAGTCGTGAGCAAGAATCCGTCACCGAGGAAAATCACGCCCTGAAAAATCTCGTCTTCGTTCACAACGAGCTTCACCGGCTCACCAACATTCGCAGAGTCCTCAAAGAAAGAATTGATAGTCGGCACTTCCTTTCCGTCCAGTGAATGCTTTCCAGACCAAGGGCCGCGATGAATTGTAAGGAGTGAAACCACAACTTTCGCTTGTCCGGGCCATTTCATTCCTCGCACCGCCATGTTTATCACACCGCCCTTTGCGACCAACCAATCCAAACCATCTCGCCGGTTATCTCCATCCTTGATGGAATTCGTTGTGATGAGCGCAGTAAAACCGCCAGGGCGCAGCAGATCAAAAATGCGACGGAGAAAAAAGATAACGAGGTCGCTCAAGCCAACTGGAGCGTATTCCCATTTCACCCATTCACAGAACGCATGGCCGTAGCTACCACTCAAAGCCTGCCCGCCAAGGTAGGGTGGATTGCCGATGATGAGGTCGAAACCGCCCGCGTCCACCACATCCCAAAACTCGATGAACCAATGCCCGAAGCGTTTTCGCTGCGCGACAGTCATCGCGGCGGCGATGCCCGGTCCGGTCGGATTCAACCCTTCCATCCAGCGGCTGAAGGTGTCATGCGTGACGTGCTTGCCGCGATTCTCCGGCGTCTTCGGCAGATAAAATTGCGCGACTTGCGCGTCGGCCAGCAGGCGGAGATTGCGGAGGCGAATGTTGTCGCGGAATTTTTCGTATTCGGTGCGGCGCGTGTAGTAATCGGCGGCACTCCGTTCGGGCATCAGGTCGAACGTGCGCCAGGCATCGTCAAGCGCGCGGATGTCATCTTCGACACGACCGGCGAAATTGAGAGCTGTTTGCCCTTTGCGTTCTTCCTTGTTCTGTTTGCGCAGCGCGGCGGCAAGGTCTTTGTCGTCGCCGGGCAAAGTTTTGAAAGCCTCATCGGGAATGCCGCGCTGGAGTTCGGCGCGGTGAGACAGGCCGACGATGGCGTTGCCGCAATGTATGCGGTGATCGAGAAAGCTAAGTGGCCAGCCGGGAACGTGGGCTTCCAGCCAGAGCGCGACTTTGCACAGTTCAACGGCGAGGGGATTGAGGTCCATGCCGTAGATGCAGTGGCGAATGACATCGCGCACGGCTTCACGGAAGGCGGCGGGGCTGGGCTGGTCGTCGCCGGAGCGAAGAACGGCGAGTTCCGTGCCGATGCGCCGGGCGGCGGCGAGCAGAATGTGACCGCTGCCGCAGGCGATGTCCGCGACGCGAAGGGAGAGGAGAGCTTTCTCCTTGTCCTTTTCCTTGAGCTTGTCTGCGATGAGATAGTCGAGTGAATGTTTGATGAGGGGTTGAACGAGTTCGTCCGGCGTGTAATGCGAACCGGTGCGGGAGCGTTCGTCACCTTTTACGAAACTGAACATCAAGCGATTGTTGGCGTGCGTGACCTGTGGCTCGAATTCGAGCAAGCCCTGATAGACCGAACCGAATTCCTCGACGTTGAGTGCGGCGTAGTTCACCCGGATGAGATTGCCGGTGTCGGGATTGCGGAACAATGTGAGGTTGCGGAGGCAGGCGAGCAACGTGTCGTTATCGAGCTCGGCACTCGCAAGCGGGCCAAGCGCGCCGGAATCAAAGAGGTCGCCGCCAAGCGGTTCGATGCCAAGCGGACGGCCAGCGGCGGTCTCGTCGAACAGACGGAAGTTGGCGCATAGCGCATCCCAACAATCGTGATGGCGACCATCAGCGAGATGGCGTTTCTCTGCGACGCGGCGCAGACGGGCGAGACTGTAATGGACGTAGTAGAGGTTGCGCTTCCGTGTGTCCGTGCCGGCGGCATAGACGAGGTCGCGTTCCTCAATGACCATGAGGAACAGCAGACGATAAACGAGGCGCAGGAGTTGTTGGTAAAGGTGCGCTGGAAATTCCGCATCCGCGGCGGCAAGCTGACGGAGCGCGTCGTTCTTTGGATGATTCAGGAAACCGTCGGCGAAAAGGAGAATGGATTCCTTGACCGCACCGCTCAAGCCGTCGCGGATGCGTTCGCCAGACGCAAGGCTGTCCTGATGGTAATGCTCCAGCAGGGATTCGGGCGACTGGCCCGGCGTCTTGGGCAAACGCGAGACGTGCAACAGCCGATAGAACACGGCAAAGTCGGCGAACAGGTCTTCACCGAACATGCGGTCGAGGTCGAACTCGACATAGGAAAGCCGGACGAGCCGGGTGGAGTCGCGCAGCAGACGGAGCAAGCGGCCATTGGTGACGAGAGCGTAAAGGTGTTCGGTGAGGTTCAGGTATTCCTGCAAGTGCGCGTGCGGCGAGTAACGTGCGCCTGAACCCGCAGCGGGTTTTTTGTCGAGCGATTCACGCGCACCGACGATGTGAACGGCAAAGCCCCCGTGACTGCGAAGCCGATGGGAAAAGCGAAATGGTTTGTCGCCGACGACTTCTGGTTGCGATTGGAATTCGAGTTCGGCGTAACCGAGCAAACCGAGCAGCGGGATGATCCATTGATTGCGTGTCTCGGAGGTTGCGGCAGTCCCCTCCTTCGCGCTTTCGAGCTTGTGCTGAAATGCTTTGTAGAACGCCTGAGCCGCCGTCCACGAGCGAACAATTTCGTCCTTCAACTTCGCTTGCGAATTGAACCCGAAGTCGGCGGGACGCTGGCCAAGCGTATCGGCAGAGTCGAGTTTCGCCAGCAGTTCGCCGGAGAGGATCGTGCCTTCAATTCGGATGGAAGGGAACGTCATCGGGTGACAGGTTGGAGAATCACGGGTGATTTATGAAAAGACTCGCACTCCAACCAATCAAGGGCTGAAATCACGCTTCCTTCCTCAGTGACGGAGTGCCACTCGCATTTGCTTTTACCCTGAAATCCATCGCGTAGCGCAGCCGCAACCTTGGCGTGATCCCCGGAGTCATCGCCACTTACGAAACCTTCGACCAGATGAATCGTGACGTTGGCTGTCTTCAGTTCGCAATGAAGTTGACGAAGAAAGAAAAGCGCGGAGAGCGCGGTTGCCGCTCCTGGCCCAACGCTCCACCAGCGGGATTGTGGTTCACGCTCGAAACCTCCGCGCGGTCGCGGATTGCCGAGGGCGTCGAACACGGCTGACAGGGGCGCTTCGAGAACGAGTGTGACTTCAACAAGCGATCGACACTTTTCCACAACGGCGATCACTGCCTCTCCGAACTTATGCTTCTTCGCCTCGGATTGAGACGGCAATGTCCACGCCACGCCAGTCGAGCGCTCGTTGCCGGAGAAACCCAAGTCCACAGCGACGACCGGCAGCATTTTGAACTGCCTGGCTCTTTGTTCGCTGATGACGGGTAGCAATTTCATGGGGCAGTTCGACTGTCGGGAAGAAGAACGTAAAGACCGAGGACATCCATCGGCAGCACGGGATAAACAACCTCAAATCGTCCCGCGCGAAAGAAGCGACTGAATCGTTCGTGCGCTTCGACGAGATGTTTACTCCGGTCCTCGGCCACGCCGTCGAACTCTTTGGGAACCTTGCTGATGAGTTTGAGTTCGTTTTCGAGGAAGTTGTCGCGTGATTGCGGCGCGAGGTCGCCAGCGGGTCGCGCGCGGTCAAGCAACTGCATCGCTTCCTCGGAAGAAAGGAACTGCTGGTCAGACGGTGAGCCGCGATAGCCCCACACGAGCATTTCTTCGGCGACGATGCGCGCCACGCCGTTTTTCTCGCCGATGACATTGCGGCAGCGGAACAGGAGCAGCGTGGTTTTCGTGGTGACTTCCTTGGTTCTCATGACGGCGGCGCGGGCGGCGCGGCCAATCGGTTCGCGGGCCAGACTGTGGGCCATGACGAACTGGCAGAGCGCCTCGACGAACGGATGATTGCGACCGAGGTAAATGTGTTTCTTCGGCGTCGGCGAATGGAAGCTGACATCCAGCACGACTTCATCGGGCAGATGCACGCGAAGCAAGGCCGGAAGATTGCCGGTGTGCAAACGCCAGTCGGCTTTTGTGCGGTCAATCTGTGCGCCAAGAAGTTCGGTGAGTGTGCCGGTGACGAAACGTTCAACAGCGGCCACGTCGCCAATGGCGGCGTCGGCTTCATGCAGATCAACCTCCAAATCTCCGGCTTTGATGGAGTGGTGAGCAAAGATTGAGCGCGTCTCCTCCTCACGTTTGGCAGCTTCCTCGATTTTATGCGTGATGCGGAGTTCGGCTTCGCGCGCTTCCGCAAAATCATCCAATTCGAGCTTGAGTTGATTCTTATCAGCGCGTGCTTTGACGCTTCGGTTGGGATTAAAAAGGAGCGCCTTCGCCACAGTATCAAGGACCGTGCGGCTATCTTCCGGGAACGGAACGGTGATGCCACGGTCGCGGCGAATCTGGCGGACTTTTTCCAGAATGACGCCGAGGACGAGGCCGTCCACAGGGTTATCACGGCCAAAAAGAAGATACGCCTTCACTTGTTCAGCGGTTTGGCCGAAACGGTCCACGCGGCCTTCGCGCTGTTCGAGGCGGTTCGGATTCCACGGCAAATCGTAATGCAGAACGGCAGTGAACGAATCTTGGAGGTTGATGCCTTCGGAGAGGCAATCCGTGGCGACCAGCAGGCGGCGCGGAGCTTTACCCAGATCAGTCACGCGCTGGCGGCGAATGTCGTCAGGGTCTTCGCTGGTCACGATTTCGATTTTCAAATCTTTGAACTTCGCGGTGAGCAACGGACGAAGCTGCTCGCCGACGTAACGCGCCGTCGCGAGGTAACGGCAGAAAACAACGGGCTGAAAACCAGCTTCCAGCCATTCGGCGAGCGTCTTGCCCGCGGCTTCAAGTTTGCCATCATGCTTCGTGCCGGAGAGCGATTCGAGTTGGCGGGAGAAATTTGCGAGCTGTCGCTTCTCTGGGTCGCTCCACGAAACTTGTCCAACCGTCTGGCTCGGCGTAACATCCAGCAAGAAGCCGTCCGATGAATCGTGAACGGGATTTTCTTTAGTCTCCTCGCCTTCGGAATCTGTGCTGGGAGCTTCTAAACGATTTCGCAGCATTTCCACACCCGCAGCCGGGCTGGACATGATGCCGCGTAACAGCCCGAGCGCCGTCCAGTAGTGGACGCGCTGTTCGCGTTCAGGGCCGGATTGCGCGGCGACGAGTTTCCGCGCGAAGTCCAAAACCTGGTCAAAGAACATGGCGTAGGCCGGGCCAAGTTCGTATGATATTTCGCCCGCTTCGCGTTTGGCGAACGGCGTGTCTTCACCCATCCACTTCAACACGTCACCGCGCCGGCGTTGAACGTAGTGACGCGCGAGACGCTTGCGTTGTTCCGGCGTAGCGGAGGGAAGATCAAGACCAGCGAAGTCGGAATGCAGCAACCCGAGCAGCGATTGAAATTCTTCCGGCTTGCCGCTGTGCGGCGTGGCGGTGAGCAGAATGAGATGCTGCTCATTCTTTTCGGCTATACGGCGCACGAGGTCGTGACGTTGCTGCTGGCCGGGACTCGCCCCGGTTGGCCGGGCGCAAGTGTGGGCTTCATCCACGATGACGAGTTCCGGGCATTGGCTCACGAACACGTCGCGCCGCGCATCGCTCTTGATGTAATCAATGCTCAATACTTGAAACGGGAAATGTTGGAACACGCTGGCATCGCCGTGGATTTCGCGGTCGAGGCGGGCCTGGGTATTGGAGCGAATGACGACCGCTTCGATGCCGACCTTCGAACGGATTTCGTCCTGCCACTGCTCGCACAGGTGCGGAAGGCAAAGCACGGCGAAGCGGCGGATGATACGACGCTCTAGCAATTCACGGACAATCAGCAGCGCCTCAATCGTTTTGCCGATGCCCACGTCGTCGGCCACCAGCAGACGAACTGGCTCGTGCCGCAGCGACATGATGAGCGGGATCATCTGGTAGGCGCGTGGGCGAAAGGAAAGTCTTGCGAGACAGCGGAACGGGCCAGCCCCATTGCGGAACGCGAGCCGCGCTGATTCCAGCAGCAGCCGCGCGGACGAAAATGCGCCAAGGTCTTCCTTTTGGGGATTGGGAAATATTGCTTCGGAAGGTTCGTCCTCAACAAAACCAAGTGGCTGATAGATGCCGGTGATTTCTTCATCCGAGCCGCCGAGGGGTTTAAGGAGTAAAACATCCGAGTCGTCCGACGGCAGCACAACCCATTCACGCCCACGCAAGCTGACGAGGCGACCGGGAGATTTAAGCGTTGATGGCATGGCTAATTTTATTCGCGGACCTTTCGGAAAATGTCACCGCGCCCACGAATCAGTTCTTCAAGGCTGTCGCGGTAGTGCCACACAACGACTTCGCCGCCGGCATTGATTATTGCCTGTCGCTTTGCGTCATCTTCCTCACGTAGAGCGGAATCGTCGTGTGGTGTGCCATCGCAGAAGACCCAAACGTTCGGCTCGTAATAAAAATCCGGCTGCACATAAACCCCTGGGAACGTTTTTTGAGCAGCATCAGGCAAGCGCAGACCTTCCGTATGAAGATGATCGAGGAACTTCCGCTCGGTCGAAGAAGTCGGATCAATCTGCCGAGAGAGACGTTGATAGTGGTCTTCGTAATCAACATAGGGCGGGCTTTTCACCGATTCAAATGAGCACGCGGCGAGACGTTCGAGCGCACCTTTGATTAGCCAGCGGTCAATTCGAGGATGGTGGCGCTGGTTGTAGTAATCGAGCAAGTTGTCGTATGAGGCCGGACTGAGCGTGGTGTCAGTATCAAACTGACAAACCTTCCACGCTTCCTCGACGACGTGACGCCACGGGCCGGTCTGCTCGGCCAACTGGCTCAAAATGCCAAGCGTTCCTTCGGCAGCTTCGTAATAGAGAATGTTCGGGTTCGCCGGGTCGCCAATCGCGGTGACAGCAACTTCGGCAGGTTCGACTTGGAAAACCCTTTCCATCGCCCGCTTGAGCGCGAACTGAAGTGTCAGCACACCGTCTTCATCCAGGCCGAGTGCCGGCACAGGCTCAACGTAAAGCGCGTCCGCAATGTTGGTCGTGTAAAACATCACGTCGCGAATATGGTCCGTGGACTCCCCCTTATCGGTGAGTTCAGCGCGGCGTCTGTCGCTGACAAAAGCCCCGGTCTTCACATCAATCGCAAAACCATTTTTGTCCTCGCGGGCAATCCGCCATTTGCGATTCACCCAAACGAGCCGCGCGGTCGGCAGATAACGCAACCGCAGCAAAACTTCGCCGCTGGCTTTCACCAAGCCCGTCGGCCCAAGCTGCGTCAGGTCGTCGAGGGTGAAGTAGGTGCTGATGTCGTAACCTTTGGTAACACGTTCTTCTTCTTCACAGGTGATGCGGGAACGTTGCGTTGCGCGAGTTTCACCAAGTTGAAGCAGATAATGCAGATGCTCCTTGTTCGCCTGACTCGTGAGGTCTTCGCCAGAAAACGGGCAGCGGTCACGTTTGCCTTCTTCGCCACGCAGGAAATAGCCGGGCTTGATGCTGACAACAGCGTTCTCGAAGCGATTGCCGGGCGGATCTCCGAGAAGTTGGGTAATCTCGAACTTTTGTCCCTTGTGGTAAATGACGTTGTTCGGTCCGAACTCGCGTAGCGCAATGTGACGCGGCCGGGAGATGAACTCCACACTGGTGTCGCTGCCGGGCAGCATGACGCGAAGCGGCAGGCGAGTGAAATTGTAGCCAGGCAGAAAACCTTCAGCCGCGAGATAGCGATAGACGTAAAATTCCGACAACTCACCACTGGTGACTTCGTTGCGAAGCAGGTCGAGTTGCCGTTGTGCGAGTCGCTGTTCAAGTTGCGCGTCTTTGAATTCAGGGCTGCTCGCAGGATACAGGCCGCTGTTGATTTTCTGTGAAGCCGAGTTGAGTTGGGTTTGCGCGCTGCGATAAAGGCCGCGCCAGCGTTCGAGTGATTCGTCGAGCCGTTCCTTGAGGCAACCAAGTTCTGCATCAATCCAGCCGATTGAAAACCATGAAATTGATTCGCCGCCGAGTTTATGTCGAAAGTCGGCAATGGCGCGCTCGAAGGCGTTGCGCACGCGGGCGGCTTCCGCCGGGTTTAAGTTCAATGCCCCGGCGACATCCTCTCGTAGTGGCAACGTGGATTGGTTCAGGTCGAGCAGGTCAGGCACGGAGTCTCTTAAACCCGGCAAGCCAATCTCCGAAAGAAAAATGGCGTGGAGATGCGTGCGGAGCAATTCCTCATTGAGCAAATCGAGACGTGGCGGCACAACCTGTCCGGCCACAAGGTCGGGTTGATGATTAAAGTAATGGCGGTCGTGGTTTGACTGTGAACCACAGAACGTGAAAACGAGCGCGGGTTGACCACTACGACCCGCACGACCGCTACGCTGGGCGTAGTTCGCGGGATTCGGCGGCGCGTTCCGCATGTGGACAACGCTCAAACCGCCAATGTCGATGCCCAACTCCATCGTCGGCGAGCAAAACAGTGAACTGATGGAGCGGCGACGGATTTGGCTCTCATCGTCGCGGCCATCTTTCGTTTTCCATTCCGCGCGAAACCGCTCTTCACGATCCTGCTTGTCTTTGTAATTGAGCTGTCCGGTGTGGTCAGCGGCGAGCAGCAGTTTTCCTACTCCGTAGTCGCGGCGATAAACTTCCTGGAAGAATGGATTCGGGCGGAGTGTGAGCGTCTTGTAAGCGCGCAGTTTCACCGAATCGGCACGCACAGTTTTGCCATCGCCAGGTTTCCAGATAACTTCCGTGAGCTTCAGTTGGTAAAGGCGGGTTGGCTTGCCCTCACGATTCTTGGCTTCGGCACTGGTCAAGTAGCCGGCTTTGTTTTCGAGGGTGGCCAGCAGCTTCTGGATAAAGTCCTGGTAATCCGAAGCTTTCAAATCACGCTTCAGTTTCTCTTGAGCGAACCGGCGCACAAATCTTCCATATCCACTTTGCGGCCCGATACTCCGCGTTTCGCGACGACTGTAACGCGCGAGGGACTCGGTGCGAATGGAAGCGGGGGACGGAATGTCATCCTCATCCTCATATCGCCACGGCGCGCGAAGCCGTTCCCGGAACGCCGTCGCGTGTTCCTTGATCCTCGCCTCGGTCAGATATGTCTCGCTGTGAAGGGCAAATTCGTGCCGGAAGAAATCAAGTGTGACGCGAATCAACTCGCGGCGGTCACTTGCACCGAGTTGATTGAACAACGGAACGTCAACCCAGAGCTCGTCCATCGCCGCAATCTCGTCGAGATGGTCGTAATCAATATCGAGCAACGCACACTGTTCGAGATTTGGCAGCACCACCCGCCAACCACGCCGCAGGTCGTGAATCGAGCGAAACGCGAAGTAGCTCTCCAGCGTTTCTTCGTAAATGCGTTTGCGAAATTCGGGGAGATCCGAGCCCCCCATGGCGTAATCGTCAAATTGAAGTCCGCTCGCAACTCGCACTGCTCGTCCCAGCGTCGTGAGACGGAGTTGTTTACCATCAGCAATTTCGACGGCCTTGCGAATTGCGGAGCGCAACCGAACGACATCCATGAAGTCGTTGAAATGTCCAGCTTGTAGCGCGGCGTCCTGCCGATTGTCCATAAAACTCAAAATCTTTTGGTCGCGCAGGCGATAGCCGTGCTCTGCCATTCGCGTCAGAATGGCGAAGGCAGAAATGCTTGTTGCGGTGCTACGGCCTTCAGTGCCAAGTTGACTGAGCTTGGTGGAATCTTTCGTTTGGCGGTCCGGCATCAGTCCCGAGGTCGGGTCGAAAAGCAGCGGCGCAGTCATGAACCATCCCTGCATCCAGCCTTCGTGCGGCTCGTCCGAGCAACCGCCATGGATGTCGTAATAAATGCGTTGCGGCATCCGCGCCTTGTATTTCTTTTGCGCGCGGATTTGTCCGGCGGAATTTACGTCCAGCCAGGAGTCCGGCAGCAGTTCCAGATCGGTTTCGGGATTCCACAAGTCGGCGTTCGGAATGAGATAACCTCGCGTTATGTCGTCCTCCTCGTCTTCGGACGGATAGAACGGTCGTGGCATCAGCTTGCGTCCCGCCGGGTCTTTCGAGACGCAAAGAAGCGTTTCGCCGGAGTAACGGCTGAAGACTGCGGGGAATAACGGTCTGTCTGGCTCGCCCAAAACATGATACCCGGCCTGCAATGTAATGTGGCGTTGCTCGCCCCGATCCAGCGTGACGTAGATCGCACCCGTCTGAGAAAAGAATTGGTGAAGCTTGAACGGTAAATGAGTGTAACGCTTGCCCTCATCGAGCAGGTGCTTGTTCGTTCCTCCAAGCCAAAGCAGGACTTCGCGCAGATGCTGATCGCATTTCGGTTGTGAATGTCCAGTCTGCTCCGCAAGCAAACTTGCCACATTCGAAAAACACAGCGGTTTCCCGCGAACCAACTGCCCCTCGCGCTCCGCCAAGGCGATACAAGCTTCGAGCCAAGCCGCTGTCGGGTGCGCCAATAGCGCCCCTTCCGGGGCGTTCATACTCACCGGAGAAGCGACCGCCGCTTTCAGCGCGTCAAGTGTGGGAGCGCCGGGAAATTTCGCCACCAGCGTTTCCCGGACGACAGCTTCAGCTTTGAACGGCTTGCCAAAAAGCTGTTCAGCGACTTTGGCCACTTGCTGCTTCTGCTCCGCAATTGTGCCAACCGAAATCATCGTTGCGGACGTGCCGATGCAGACGACCGCATGTTTCGCGCGCCCGCGGATTCGTCGAATGAGCAGGCCGACATCCGCTCCCTGACGACCACGATACGTATGTAACTCGTCGAAAACCAGGAATCTGACCTCATCATAGATCGCCTCTCGCAGAGTTCGTTGCCCGCCGCGCGTGAGCAGCAACTCCAGCATCATGTAATTTGTGAGGAGAATGTGCGGCGGTTCGGCTTCCAATTCATCACGGCGAGTCTTGTCTTCCTGTCCTGTGAACTTTGCAAAGCGAATCGGGAATTTCTCGCCGCGAGATTGTTGATAGTTCTCCGCGTAACGCCGGAGTTCCTCCTCCTGCGAATTTACCAGCGCGTTCAACGGATAAACGATTACCGCCGTCACGCCGGCCGGCATGGGATTTCCAGACTTGAACAAGTGGTCGAAAATGGCGGCAATGTAAGTGAGCGATTTTCCCGAACCCGTGCCCGATGTGACAACGAAATCATTTCCGGCTGCTCCAAGTTGGATTGCCTCCAACTGGTGCTCGAATAATTCGTAACCGCGAAACGCATCTCCCAATGGCGCGGCGAGAACTCCCGACGCGACGAGTTCCTCAATTCGGCCAACCTTCGCGAAAGACGGATTAAATGTTAGCAGCGGCTCTGGCCACAGATGTCCGTCATTGAGGTGCTGCTCGACCCGCCTTCGCATCTCATCATCGGAAATGGAAACGAAGCTGCGAATGTAATTCGCATAATCGCCCATAATCCGACGGTGAACTTCAAAGATGTCCATTTGCTGCGTCCCGTGGAGGCTATCTGATAGAGGCGAGGCCGACAATCCGCTTTATCTTTATCGTCCACATCTCAAAAGGCGGGCCGCCGTGACCAACACGCACTGTGCTTCGCTTCAAGGGCTGCCGGTCGGCCCTGTCCCCCTCTCGACCACGCCCGTTCCGCTTCGCAAAGTGCGCGCTCGTCATGAGCGGCGGGCTTCCGTCTGTGGCTCGGCGGCGGCGTTGCGCTCCGGCTGCGCTTCGCTAGACGCTCCTCTCCGCCTGCGCTCCACTTCCCCGCCCGCCGACCGCAGACCGAAGCCAAGATGATGCAATATCCAGCGAGTTGGGTATCGCGGCGTCGATCGCTCATTCGATTGTGGCCGGGGAAAAAGCGAAGCAGTAGCCAGCGGCGGGTAGACGTCGCGGCCCTGTGGGGCCTGGGATCGGAATATTACGACATTACCCGAGGAAATTAACGCATGCTGATGGGCGCCACCCGCGCCAACGCCTCACTACGCCCCCGGAGTTGCTAGTTCTTGACGAGGCATCCCGTCCCCCGCGAGTACTGCTGCCGGCTGCGGAATGACACCATTCGGAGTAGATGTGTGGGCCGCAGGCCGCTGCGGCACCATCGGTCGACTCTTACCTTGGCTTGCGACAAGAAGCTGTTCTTGCAATTGGCTGTTTTGGGCCGCCAGGCTTCGCGCGACCTGGCAGTCGTACCACCGAGAGTGGAACGAAGACGTCACTGATGCAATCAACCCTAGCGTCTCTAACGCATCGGAGGCAATAGGCTCAATTTGTGTTGTCGTAAATACAACATATCCGAGGTGCCCCGCCCGGCACTGGGTTGGAATCACGTGTGTCGCGTACTGCTCGAAGTAGGGTTTACTTTCGGGATGCCCGCTGCGCGCGAAGAGACCCGGATTGGTGCTCACGCGGCCGATCATCCGCTCGTGGCTCGTCGCTGCGCTAATGCAAAGAGGGTGAACAGAGCCCATCTGGATTGCCTCCTCCCGTTGCAGCGTCGGGCTGTCGAAGAACGCCAGAACGTACTCCCCAAGTCGCGGATAGGGTGCCTCCTCAATCAATAAATTGGCATAAAAGTATACTTCCAACGTATACCGGTTTGAGCAGACCCCGATTGTCTCGCAGATCGAGTTGAGAAACCGCTTAATCACCGGGCGAAGCGTCACCCCGAACGCCTCGCCCGTGCTTTGAATCGAACAGACCTGAGCGTTCATCTCTTCGATGGCCTCACGGAACATTCGGTACGTCTGCACCCGGCGGTCAAGCTCCCGCTGTGTGCTACAGTTCGTGTCGGCAAGGTCGGCAGCATCTGCCAGGACGCGAAGGGGGCTCTTCGCCCGAAACTCGTTCCAAATAAGCATCCCCCCAATCACCAAGTGAAAAACACCGATCACCGCGAGGCACGGACCAGCCGGGCCGGTCAGCTTCGCTCCCGTCCACAGGTTCACCAATATCGCCTCAAGGATAGGAAGAACGACCGAGGCCAGAATCAGCATCCACGGAGTGAACCGTGTTTCGCGGTCGATTTGGCCTTTCAACTGGGCGCGCAGTTGATCAGACTTGCTTTCCATCTATTCAGATTCCAGCAAAATGTACCTGGTTTAGCAAGCCGCATCTGCTGCCAACCCAACAGCGCCCCGGCCCGTCCGAGAGCACCCAGGGTGCCTGACTCGCCGGCTGTCGCTTGGCTCCACATCGCTCCGTTACGCAGCCGCCAATGAACCGCCGCGTTGGCTGGCTGCTTCACTCCGCTCTGTTGCGCCACGCAAAACCGCCGAGACAGGCGATTCCTCCGACCAGCGCATCATCCGGCCTAGCTCCGGAAACGCTCGCAAGCTCGCTGACCTCCGCTGCGGCCCGGTCATGCGCTGGCCCCCGAAGTTTGCTTGCCCTACTGGTCAAAAACTCGTCCCGGCCTCCCCGCCACCCATCGGGCCGGGCCAGTTTTTTGGCCAGCAAAGCAAGACCCGCGCACCCCCGCGATCCATACGCCGCGCGCCAGACTGCCAGCCTCAGCTCAGCCTGGACTGCCTCGGGCTGGACGCTGCCGCGTCCCGCTGCGGCTGGCAGACTGGCGCTTAGAGAAATATCAGTCTCACCTCTGGCCGTCCATGTTCCGCGCTGGGCCTAACGGCTTGCCCTGCTACCCCTTCTGCGTGGTAGTATGACCCTGTGAAGCAAGGGACTCCACGCCTTCAGCACTACGTTCCGCAACTGCTGCTCCGACAATTTTCGGGAGTGGACGGTAAATTGTGGGCCTACGACACAGAGAAGCGGAAGATGTTCGCCGCCGGCCCGAAGGGCCTTGCCGCTGAGGGATACTTCTACGGAGCCACCACAAAGCACGCGACGCAGAAATCCACCGCTATCGAAAACTGGCTGGCCAAGGAGATTGAGCGCCCGGGTGCTGAGGCGCTCGCCGGACTTCTCCAAAAGCGCAAACTCTCGACTGAGCAGGCCCATGCGTTTTTCACGTTTGTTGCGGCACAGATGCAGCGCACTCCGGCAAGTTTACGACGAGCGATCGATTGCTTTGCGGCAACATTTCAAGAGACGGCTGAACGAATTGCGAAATACGAACCAACGGTCAGGAACAACGTCATCGCCGAAGTGAAGGCAACCGGCGCGACCGATGAGGAAATTTCCGAACTGGTTCAAATTCTGGACGAGGGTAAATTCAGCGTAACACCAACGCGAGATTTTACCATTTCCACTGCATTAAGCGTCTTGGGGCTTGTTGCTGCGGAACTTGCGAAGATGCGCTGGACCTTCCTTGACGTTCATCCAACGGATGGTGACCTAATCATCGGCGACCACCCGGTAACGCTAACAGACGTTGGGCCACAGGGAACTCCGGCTGGAGCCTTGGGCGTAAAGAATCCACACATTGAAATCGCAATGCCGCTTAGTCGGCGAATGGTAGCGTTGGCCCATTGGGACGGACCAATCAGCTATGGTGAACTGGCTCCGCGCATGGCTGACATGCTCAACGAGCGAACGCTCCGGCACATACACCGATTCGCCTACGCCCCCTTTGAGTCGAAACAGTTGCTCGCACGCGCAATAGCGCTGCGCGGAACTGGACCGAAGATACACACGCACAGGGTCCAGATTGGTGAGCGGCTTGTCATTGTGACCGAATGGAGGTGAGAGATTCGGTCCATCCCTCGCACACACAGAAGGCGGTGTTCGCGGGCACTGCATCGCAACGTTCAAGGACACGGACTGTGCGCGGAAGAGGATTGTGCGCGCGGACACGGAAAAACTGCGGACGCGGCAGTAGTCACGGACAAGCTGTGGACATGGTTGCCGGCAGGGAATGGACACAGCCACGGATTGAGCGTGGTTGCGGACATGGGAGCGGTCATTTGCCCGTTAAATATCCGGGTTCTCCGCAAGTACATCGCGGACGTTGAGTCCTTGGCTGGCTAACCGGTAACGCGTGCTTTGGCCAAATTCGATTGGGGATGGGTTGTTTCCCTTGTCGCAGAACAATCTGTCACCATCATAGCGCGATGACTATGCGATGAGGTCGAAGGTCTGCGCGAATCAGGCTGTGCCAGCGAGCCAACCCCGAAATCTCTCGCGCTCCTGCTCGCTCATGCTGGCAAGTTTGGTTTGGAACTTACTTTTTCTCTGCTTTTTCCCTTCTGAGAACGGGTCATGCAAGGCTTCCAATGCTTTCTTTTGATGCTCGTCGGACAGGCCAGCAACCCACTTTTTAATCTCTGGATCGTTCGCAGCCCGTCGGCGATGCCCGGCTGCCCAAGCCTGATCAATGGATTGCTGCGACTTTTCGCCGGGCTGCATCATGTTCTCCAAGACTTCAGGCTCCACGACAGCTTCACCGTCACCCGATCTTGAACCGCGATTGATGTCAGAAGCGTCAGCATTCCGGGCGGCGGCTTCCGCCTGGTCGATGTCTTGCGGCGTGTATCGCTGCCAAAACTCACGGGAGGAGATTCCGCGCTCGCCACAGAACGGATTTGCCCTCTCGAACGGCTTACGGGCGTAATCGGCTGGTCTTTTGAGATAGTCTTGGCCAAACCAAATGTGAGGTAGCTTTGCGAGCTTTTCCTCCTCAGCTTGGCGAAACCAGTAATTCTTGCATTTTCTTTCATGTTCCTCGTCCCGAAATAAAGACGACCATAGATTCTTAGCACTGACGATCTTGTTGTCGTGGACCAACTCCAAGGCGGCTTCGTACAACGTCCGCTTCTCCCAAGCGCGCCTGATCTCCCTCTGCGCTTTCTTCCAGTCTTTCGGGGCGGGCCAGTCCTTGGCATCCGGCCAGAGTTGTTCGATTCTCTCACACTCGGCGCTGATTTGTTGTGGAGTTTTCACCTCTGGCAAATGGAAGTGCGCCCAAGTGCCGCTTGGCTGATGAAATTCGCGCCAACCGTGCTCGCCGTCTTTCAGCAAACCTCGCTCTTTCAACTGGGCGCGCTCTTCCTCGCAGCGGTGGCGGTTCTTCTCGTTCATCCGCTCCAAATGTTCGAGCCAGTGTTTGATAGCATCGCTTACGGGGCAATTGAACCGGCTGGCGATCTGCCGGGCCGTGCCCGGAATCTGTTCGGCATCGGCTTCCCACCGGTCGAAATCAGTTTCGTGGCAGTCTCCCTCCCCGTCGTTCCCCATCCGGGCGCGTTTGCGTTTCAAAGCCAGGGTCAGCCGCGCAACGTCCTGTTCCCGCTGTTCATCCCCAAAGCCGAAGTAATCGTCAAAGTCGGTGCTGATTCTTTCGAGGAGTCTCCTGTGTGCGGCTTGTTCCCTTCTGATTTGACCCCGGGCATGGCCTTCAAGCCCCCGCCTGTTTTCATCGAACCACTGAAGCGACTGCTCGGCTCCCCGCCGGGCGTCGGCGTTTGGGGCCTTTTTGACGGCTTGGGCAAACGCGGCCCTGTCCTCATCAGTGAACGGAAAACCATGCTCCTTGAAGTACTCCTGCACAAACTCTCGGTCGCGCTCCAGGTATCGGCTGAGCCGCCCGCCACGAATGCGGTCGAGCGCCATCCTCGCCGTAGCCAAGTAGGCTTCGTACTCGCTCGGTGAGTTCGGGTAGTCGAAACGCCACTCCCCGCGGCACTTCTTGGCCCGTAAGGCGTCCGCAATGTCGGAATGTTTGTTTAGCAGGGGCTTGATCCTACGGCCGCTAATTCTCAAGTCGTCGGCCAGACGGCTCACGCGGTAAGCCCTTCTTCGCCGCCGTTTAATGTCAGTCTTCATCCTTAAGTGGGACACAAAACCGAAATGCACATCATGGGGTAAAGGTATATGGAAAACATACTTCAAGCAACGATAAGTAACGCTTTACGTGCTGCCAAGGCGGCAGGGCGCATCGCAGGATTCTGGTTGCCAGACTGCGCGGCTCTCGCCGATTCTTCCGCCATGCAATGGGATGAAGAGGCTCAACTACGCCACTCCGGCATGTTTACTTGGCCCAAGTTCTTGACTGGTGGCAGGAGGGCGGAGATTTTGCGTGTTCGCGATCGGTTGCAGCTACTCGGCTACACCGGCTGCGTGGCCAGCTTGTCTGCCGACTCAATACTGGAAGGGTGGAAGAACGCCGGTTGGATTGAGGTTTCACCGAACCGTACCGAGATTCGGCTGAAAGCTGATGGGGAGGAACAGTTGGCCCGGTGGCAGGAAGAGGACCGCCTTTGGCGGAGCGGTGAGACGGGGGAGTTAGAACTGCCCAAGCGACTCAAAGCTGGAGAATCTGCCACAAATTTACGGCGGATTTGTCAGGTAATCGATCAGCGCACCATAGAGTGCATACACGACCCGTACACGGACGAACATGCCCTCCTGAATTTGCTCAAATTGTGTGAGCTTGGGGCTTCAATCAGCCTGCGCCTTCGCTTACTAAGAAGGCCAGCATCGGGGATAGGGCGCCAAACGCTCGCCTCGTTCCTCCGTGACATCAACACTGAGAGAAGTAGCCAGTGGGAGGTTCGGACTTACGCCATCCCAGAAAAACCGCATCGCCGCTTTCTTATCTGCGCGGATGGAAGCGTCATCATGTGTGGGCTGTCTCTCAATGATCTCAATAAAGATGAAGTCTTGGATTTCATTCCGACTAATGATAAACTGGCAGACCACGACCGGAAATTCTTTGAAGAGAAGTGGAAGCTGGGTGCCACCGTGAAGTAGTTCCTTCCGTCTGCTGGTCAGGGCCGCTTGAGTGCGGGCGGCACAAACCTGTTTAAAGACAACAAGCATCACCCCGGTACGGTATGGGCAAAAATCTATTTAGATCACGACACGCATTTTTTGCTCCGCCCTTTTTTGCTGCAACCGTTTTCGTTTCGGTGCATCATTGCGCAGCTTTTCGTCATGGGCGTCACACATGCACAGCTAAGAATGCGTGGCCAGGTGTCCCTTCCTGGACGCCCGGCGCTCTGCTCACGCTCGGCACCGAGCCCCCAGGCGACCCCCCCCCCGAGCTTCCATGAACACACGCCCGCGCAAACCGCACTGACCTATGCCGCTGCTTGAAGAAGCCCAAGTAATTCGCGAGACCTACGAAGTCGAGCGCTTCCTCGGGCAGGGCGCTTTTGCCGAGGTTTATCGGGTCAAACACCGTTTTCTAGGCCGCCAGGCCATGAAGGTCTTTAAACGCGTCGGCATGAGTTTGGACGAAATCCACGACATGCTCGCCGAGGCCATCCTCCTCTCGCGCATCGGTCACCCGAACATAGTTCGCGTCTTCGATGCCAACGTTTTTGAGAGCCCCAACGGAAACTGCGGCTACTTCACAATGGAGAACGTGCCTGGCGGTAGCCTCGACAAATTCTGGCGCTCATTTGGTTCCTCATTCATCCCCGTCGAGACCACGGTTGATCTGGTCAAGCAAGTCTGCCGGGGCCTCGGGCAGGCCCACCAGGAGAAACCACCCATCATCCACCGGGACATCAAGCCGCAAAACATACTGGTCGGCTATGAACCCGACGGCCTTCGCGCGCGCGTGGCCGACTTCGGTCTCGCCAAGAAAGTCAACCCCCTCACCCTTCTGGCCACGGCGGCAGGCACACTCCAGTTCAAGCCGCCCGAAGCCTTCGCGCAACGCAAAGGCGATTCACCTGCCGCGGACGTGTGGGCCATCGGCGCGACCCTCTACCTGCTGCTCACCGACCGCCTGCCTGTGGAGATGCCCGAGGCGACGACCTGGACCGCCAAACATCTTTTTGACAAGCCCATCACCCCGCCGACCGAGGTCAACCCAGACATCAGCAAGGGCCTTGAAAAAGTCGTCATGCGCGCCCTGGAGAAATCCCCGCAGAACCGGTTCCCTACCGCGCGCGAACTCCTTCACGATCTTGATGCGGCCCCCCTCCATGACCAGGCAAGTCCGGCGCCACAGAAGTCCGTGTCGAGCGAGCCTACAAAAGCCGTTCTCGGCAACCCTTCCCCCATGGACGGCAGTCACGCCCGCAACCTCGTTGCGAAAGCTCTCGAAGCCCGACGCGGCGGTCGCCTCGGCGAGGCCGCCGACCTTATGGAAGAGGCGTTCAACAAATCTCCCGATTTGAGAAACAAGTACGCACACCAGGTCAAGCTATGGCGATGTGGAGTCAGCATGTAGGGCCGGCAGCGCCAGCCCCCGCACAAGGAGACCGGACAAGCCGGGGGCATGGGCTACGGGGGGACCCAACCACACCGAGGCGGTTGGCAGCCTAACTGCTCCCTGATGCTATAAGATTTCCCCGCACCTGGGTAAGCGTCTGAAGTGGGTTTCCTTGCGTGGAGTCAAGAAGAGGGACAGTGAATGAACGGAGTGACGAGATTTGGGACAACTCCGGCGGCGGAACGTCGCCATTCTTAGCCCTGACTTCAGAGCATCTGTGCCGCTGGCGCTCATGTGCGTGGTCATTCTTGCAGGCCAGGCTGACTCGCCTGCCGCAAATTCGAATTACTGAGCAATGCCGACAACGTTGGACAAAGCAGTTGAGCGAACCACGCAAAGACGTGGACCGGCGTACTGTAAACCGCTCCTCGACGCGGCGACCAAAGACCTGTTCCGCAACAATGCCTTCCGCATCACTGGACTGTCAGTCGAAGCCACCCCTCGTGAAGAAACAACGCGCGCGGATAAGCTGAAACTCATGGAGGAGCTGGGGCAAGGCGCAACCCTCCACACCGGAGCAGTCGCGTTGAACCCCCCGCCGACGCTTGACCAGATCCGGGATGCCATCAAAAACCTGAAGAATCCCGCGCGCCGTCTCATCGACGAATTCTTTTGGTTTTGGCCGCGCGAACGCGGTAGAACAACGCTCGACCCGGCTTTGGAGGCGCTGGCATCCGGCAACGCCGACGCCGCATTGCAGATTTGGATGGCAAACGAGACCAATCCAACCAGCGGAGTGGTTGCGACACACAACATTGCTCTGTATTGGCAGCTCAAGGCCCTCGATTTGGAAACCGACAACGCCGGTCCTGACGTTAATGGTCCGGTTGCGCAGCAAGAGTTCACGTCCATACTCAGGGGGGCCTGTAGCCCGAACCCGCCGGCAGCGGCGGGGGTGGTGGCCAGCAGTGGTCCTCATGCGGGAGCAGGAGTCAGCGGAGGCCATAGTACCGGGAGGCGCGAAGCGGACCGCGCCCCAGAGGAGATGCTGGAGAAGTGCTGGCGTAACTCACTCAAACGCTGGAAATACTTAACCTCTGACGACCTCCTTTGGGATAAGGTCGCCGCCCGTGTCAGACATATTGATGATCCTCAGCTCACCGGGTTTGTCGAGAGCATGCGGGCGACCTTACCTGACGCCCTCGCCAAGCTGAACGCCGAGTTGGCCTTGAGTCACGCGGAAAAAGGCAGGACGTACATGGCGAAAATGCACGTCCAGTTTCTGCGCGAGGGGACCGAAGGACCGACCCGCTTGGAGAAAGCGGCCGAGTTGGTTTTAGCCCCAACCAAAGCTAGGCTGAAGGAGCAGATTAACCGCGCGCAGGAGCGCGCGAAAAACAACCGAGAAGACGCTGCCAGCGCAGCACGGGAACTACTTCAACAGGCGCAAAGTGCCTTAGCCTTATATGATCTCTTTTTCGGAAAAGATAACGATCTTCGAAACGATCTTTTTGACGAAGTTGCGTCTGCTTGCAACCGTCTCCAAATTGATTATTACAAGGCGACCGGTGATGACAGAACCTGTCTCGACATCCTGAAATCGCTCCTGCCGTTCGCAACATCTACCGACCTCAGACAGTTAATTGAGAAAGACATCAGCGAGACTCGCGCAAGGCTCGAACTCTCCGCCGCGAGTAAGAAGCTTGAGCCGGTCTATACACTGCTCAAATCTTTCCAAGACAGCAAAGAAAGCCCACCCGATCGGCTGGCGCGGTTTGAGCGCGACGCCATTCCCGCCATCGTCAAAGCCACAGGTATTTCCTCCTTCTCACCACACTACGGCTACCTCTCTATAGTCCCGGCGAATTGCGAAGACCTTTTCGACTGCGCCGCAATTGTTTTGCGCGGAATTTCCCTTGATGCGTGGAATAACCATCAAGACCAACCGACAGCGGTCACCGCAAACGAACTCGCCCTCAAACATGCGGTCAGCCCCGAACTGAAAAAGCGATTGGCGGAAGACCAAACAGCGCTCCGCCAGCTAACCCAGGACGCGGGCTGGACACCTGCGGAGCAACCACTCCCTTGCCGACCACAGGCAGCATCGAACCTTGAAATACTGCGCGCAAACAAGGGTTGGTTGGTGGCGGTTGCTATCGTGGGAATCATCGTTCTCACCATGGTGTTTGCCCCTAATAATCCATCCTATCCTCCGCTAGACGCCCCCCCCACGCCGCCGCCGACCTCAAGCAAGGGGCCAGGGTTGACCGACGCTGACGTTGGGATTGACAGCGCTGCCGCCTCGCCGCTGCCGTCCCCCGCCCCAACCACCAAGCGGACCTACCGTATCCCAAGTTCGGTCAGCGCTGAGCTGGAGACCGCCAACCAGCAGATCAGCATAGAAAAAGCGAAGTCTGACGCGCTTGACATTAGACTGGCCACAGCCAAACAGGCTGTCGCAGCCCAGAACTCACAGGTCGCTGACCTGCAAAGCCGGCTACAAACCCTCGCCCGCCAGATCGACAGAGACCGCATCTACCTCGACCGCACCAGCCAGTCCGATATAGACGATTTCAACGCCAAAGTGAGCCGCTACAACATTCTCCGCGAAAGTGCTCGCGCCGAGAACGCGACCGCGAACGACCTGATTGACTCATACAACACGCTCTTGGAGGAAACGAAGGCACAGGACAGCGTCGTGAACCAGTTGGTTGAGAATTACAACGCCAAATTGCGGCAATACGGACGCTGACATTATGAAAACCGAACGCACCCCAAAATTTTTGAAGAAGCACAAAGACCCATTCAAGATTCGCAGCGTGGACATCTCGCCTGAGAAAGAAATCACAGACCTCGTTCGGAGCGTTATTCGCTTCGGCACGTCGGCTCACAGAAAGGAAGACACACCGGACGCCCAAGTGCCGGCGCCCTATGTGAAAGCACTCGTTTCGATTGCGACTAACGTCTGGCGGTCCAAGAAGAAAATGATGGACGCTGCAACCGGCGAGATTCGCGAAGGAATGAAGCCCGTTGACCGCCACATCGAAGCGATTCGCCGCAATCTCCTAGAAGTGGGCATCCAGATACATGATCACACCGGCGAGACGTACGATGAAGGACAACCGATGAAGGTCATCGCCACCAAGCCAACACGAGGACCGGAAAGACAGCACGTCAGTGAAACCTTGCTCCCTTCGATCTTTTGGAACAATCGCCTCATACAAAACGGAGAAATCGAAATTGCCACGCCACTTCTCCCGAACGCCCCCACTGAGCTTCAAAACCCCACGCCATGAACAGAACAACCATAGATTTTGGAATTGATTTGGGCACGACCAATAGTGCCGTCGCTGTATTCACCGGCAATCACGGCGAGACGACGAAGATCATCAAGAACACGACCGACGGAAACGACGCGGACATCACCCCCTCGGCAGTTTACATCAACAAAAAGGGAGATGTGCGCGTGGGGTTGCGCGCCAAAAACCGGACAACCGACGAAGATGCAAACGTTCAAATCGAGTTCAAGCGGCAGATGGGGACAGACCATGTTTATCACTTCAAAAGCAGCGGCCAGAGTCGCAAGCCAGAAGAACTCTCCGCAGAAGTTCTGAAGTCGTTGCGGGCTGACGTGCAGCAGCGAACAGGTGAAAATGTCGAGGCTTCGGTGATTACCGTTCCGGCGGCATTTGAGTTGCACCAGTGCGATGCAACGCGTAGGGCAGCACAACTCGCGGGCTTCAAAGAGAGTCCGCTTCTCCAAGAACCAGTTGCGGCGGCACTCGCCTATGGTTTCCAAGTGGACCAGGAAAAAGCCTATTGGCTCGTCTATGATTTTGGCGGGGGCACGTTCGACGCGGCCATCATCAAATCAGAAGAAGGAACAATCCATGTTGTGGATCATGGCGGCGACAACTTTCTCGGCGGTTCAAACATTGACTGGGCAATCGTCGAGAAGCTGCTCGCGCCGCGCGCGGTCAAAGATTTTGGGCTCACTGATTTTTCTCGCGGCAGCAAGAAGTGGATGCGGGCTTTCTCCAAACTGAAACGGGCTGCAGAGATTGCGAAGATTGACCTTTCTCGAAATGAGCGAGCGACGTTGGAAGCCTGCAAGTTCGCGGACGACAACGGGGAAGAAATCGAGTTTGAATGTGAGTTGACCCGCAACGAAGTCCTGACCGTCGCCGAACCCATCATCCTCCGCTCCGTCGAAATCTCTAAGCGGGTACTGCAACAACAAAAGCTCGGCACGGACGCGATTAAGAAAGTCATCCTGGTTGGCGGCCCGACCCTCGCACCCTACTTCCGAGAAATGCTTGCCGCGAAACTCGGAATCCCACTGGATCACGCCAGCGTTGACCCGCTCACAGTTGTCGCGCGTGGCGCGGCAGTGTTCGCCGGAACGCAGCGTCGCGCCCAGCGCATCGGCGCGCCCGTTGCGGTTGGGGAATACCGCCTTGAACTTGCCAAGTCCTTCAAACCCGTCGGTCTGGACAGCGCGCCAATGGCTGGCGGCAAAGTTTGCGGGGCGTCCGCACAGGATTTCACCGGCTTCACCTTGGAACTTGTGAATACGAAAACGCAATGGCGCAGCGGAAAAGTTTCACTGCGGCCTGACGGCGTGTTCATGGCGACTCTTCACGCGGAACGAGGCGAGAGAAACACGTTCGCCATCGAGCTGTATGATGCGACCGCTCGCAAACAGAAAGTTCAACCCGACACACTGACCTACACAGTAGGCGTCGGCGGAGACGTCGAACAGCCGCTCATCAACTCGATGGGGATTGCGCTCGCAAACAACGAATGCGACAAGTCCCTTGAAAAGGGGCGCGGTTTGCCCCTAAAGGCAACGTTGGATTGCCGCACGACTGGTCCAATCAAACAAGGGCGAGCCGAGGATGTGTGCAGAATTCCTGTTGTCGAAGGTGAAAACGACAAGGCCGACCGCAACCGTTTGAACGGAGCGCTTGAGATTCGGGGCGATATGATCCGCCGGGACCTGCCCGCCGGGAGCGAGGTGGAAGTGACGTTGAAAATGGATGAGTCGCGCATCCTCACGGTAACGGCCTATGTTCCGCTGCTTGACGAAGAGTTCGAGGCGAAAATCGAAATGGGGCGCCACCAACCGAGCCCTGACCAACTTAAGAAGGAGTACGATGCGGAAATGAAACGGTTTCGCGACGTGAAGCGCAACGCCTCCGCCGCCGCAGCGGGCCAGACTGCGGAAAGACTTGTCGAGCAAGTGGAATCCTCGCCACTCGCGCAAGAGGTGAAGGAGCTTCTTGCTGCGGCAAAAGCAGATCCAACCGCAGCCATTCAACTTGAAAAACGGTTGCTGGAATTCAAACTCAGACTTGATGAAGCCGCCGACGCTTTGGAGTGGCCGGCGCTCGTTGCCAAAGCACACGATTGGCTCGGCTGGCTGCAAAAAGTCGTTGGCCAAAATGGCGACAATCAGCAAAAAGAAAAAGCGGATGACTTGGCTGCCGAAGTCGAGGAAATCATTCGTGATCACAAACCCGACCGCTTGCGAAAACGAATCGAGCAGATTGCCCGGTTTTATTGGGAAATCACCTTCGCTCAACCCGACTTCTGGGTTCACCAACTCCAGCGGATGGAAAAGGAAATAGAGAAAATGTCCGACCGGGCGCGAGCCGCACGACTTCTCGGTCAAGGCCGGGACTGTTTGGCGAAAAATAACCCCACCGGCTTGCAGAGCGTCGTAAGGCAACTGTGGGAACTCTTGCCAGATGCAGCGGTTGAAGAAGCAAAGAGCGGTTACGGAGCGACCATCATGCGTGGGTAGCATTCGGCGTGAACCAGCAAGAACAACAACTGCCGGCGCAGACGCAAACCGCGCTAGAAAAATGTCTTGCTCAAATCCGTCTATCGCGCGCCACCGAACTTGCGCAATCGAAGCGATTTCTTGAAGCGGAAGCCTCGCTGATGCCGAATGGCGAGCTTCCCGACAATCCACGCGACCTCGATCTGCTGGCTCGCATAGCAGCCCAGCAGGGGCGCCTTTCAGACGCCCGCCGGCTCTGGGAAACTGCCCTCCAAAAAGACCCTCGCAACCCCGAGTACGAAGATTGCCTCCAGCACCTTACAGAACTCCAGGATGCCGCATCCCGCTTTGACACGCTTCTGACCTGGCTCGTCTGCGCCACCGTCATCTTCAGCATCGGAGCCCTGCTCTACGCCTTCTTCCCACGACAATGAAACCTCGACACTCCACCAGTCTGATTCTCGTATGGCGCGTCGCCGAGCTGGAGGCACGCCATTTGAAGGCCCCATTTCTCGAACCCAGCCACCTCCTGCTTGGCCTATGCAAGATGGTTGACCTCGACCTGCCAACACTGGTTTCCAAGGAAACGCCAGACCGCGAAGCAGTGCTCGAAGAGCTCCTGCGAGAAACCCGCAGACTCCGAGAGGCCTTCCGCAGGGCGGCCTTCGACGCCCAACGCTTTCGCCGTCGTTTCCGCCATGTACTGACCACCGGCTCGTCAGTCATGGAGGCCAGGGGCCGACTCCATAGGTCGGACGACGCAAAAGACAGCTTTGCGGACGCGGAGCGGATGGCCTGCCTCGGGGACGGTACAGTTTTTCCCGTCCATCTCCTTCACGCCCTGCTAGCAGCCAAAGACCCAGCCCGCGATGAAGTGTTGAAGGAGCTTGACATAGACAAGGGGCGCCTGCGCGAGGCAGCCAGACGAGGCGTTATTGTCCCGCGAGATCGCGCCGCTGCTTCGACCAGCAAGGACAAAACACGCTGGAATTAGGTCGCCGTGACCAACGCGCATTTTGCTGCGCTCCACGCGCTGCTGGTCGGCCCTGTCCCCTCTCGACCCCGCCCGTTCCGCTTCGCAAAGTGCGCGCTCGTCACGAGCGGCATTGGCACTGTGCCGCATGAGCGGCGGGCTTCCGTCTGCGGCTCGGCGGCGGCGTTGCGCTCCGGCTGCGTTTCGCTAGACGCTCCTCTCCGCCTGCGCTCCACTTCCCCGCTCGCCGACCGCAGACCGAAGCCGGGTTCAAGCAAGCCTTCGGCCAGACCGCCGCCTGGAGTAAAGGCACTCAACGCACCCATCATCCAAT
>Ga0326728_10007950_pt1 | contig 26706 bp, 24 predicted proteins | sample MB3enrmetagenome_FD_207602 | JGI IMG/M metagenome (GOLD analysis project Ga0326728, IMG submission 207602) | Lab enriched peat soil microbial communities from McLean, Ithaca, NY, United States - MB31MN | ecosystem: Environmental > Terrestrial > Soil > Wetlands > Peat | place: USA: New York...
ATTCCAGGGCTTCGGACCTTATTCTTAAAGAGGGATGGGATATCTTGAGCCTTCTCCATAAAAAAGACGGCAGGCTGCAGATTGCCGAGGCGGAAAAGCTTGGTCTCGGGAGCTCCCAATATGAGCTCGAGATAGTGGATGAGCGATAGGCGCCCGGTGACAGGAAGAGAAAGGGGACAATATAACGAGAGTGCTTTTACAGTTGCTTCATGATCCGGGCACTGAGAAGACCGAGGTATTCATGCACAACGAGTTCGGCATCGTGGATTCTCTCCGCACTCGGGAAGAACCAGGCAGGGGAAAGATGATCCCCCCCTTTTATGAGAAACCCCGTGGGGGCGGGGGTTGGCCGCATGCCCTGTGCCGTAAAGAGCGCCATGGAGCGCGGCATGTGATAAGCCGATGTCACCAGGATAAACTGCTTTTCACCGAGCATCGATTTAATGATCTTTGCCTCATCCTTGGTATCCCTTGATACATTTTCCTGAACGATGTCGGCAGGGTTTACACCGAGTTCTCCGGCCATATTGGCCATCTCTTCCGAAGCAGGTTCAGGGGCTGTGGGGTATACTTTTCCACCTGACACGAGGAGTCTTGCTCCGCGAAGACTCCTATAGATGCGTATTCCTTCTGCAAGACGTACCACCGTCTCTTGACGATCACCGGCAAGCACGACAACCCAGGTGATATCGTTCAATCGGGTCATCTTCACATCAAGGGGCGGGTAAAGGCTTTCCAGCTTCTCCAGTGGCCAATAGGACAGGAAGCCATAACTCAGGAACACAAGCAGGAGGCAGGTAAGAGTGAGGATTATCTTTGCCGCACGCTGCTTCTTCGTTGACCAGAGCGTAATAATACCGAAGAAGAAGAGAACGAGGAGAACAGACATCGGCATGAGCACAAAGCCGATTATTTTTTTAAGCAAGAACATAGGTTACCCCAGCTTTTCTCGTGCCCGCATATCTTCCCTGTCATGGTATGTCCCTCGGATTAGCCGGGCCTATTTCATGTCTTGGTCCAATAATCGTCCGCCTCTTGGTACAACTCATAGAGCCTTTTCTCTATGGATAGGCGGAGCCTTTCAAATTCATCGCCGTCAATATCAGAGGGTATATAGGTCTCCTTATCAAACATGATAATTACCCGTGAAAACGGTTTCGGCACCATAAACTTATCCCAGCTGTTAAACACCCATCTCTTTTCGGATGAAACAATAGTGGGAAGAATCGGCATTCCCGAGTGCTGCGCAATAACCAGAAGACCGGGTTTTACCACTCCGAACGGCCCTTTGGGTCCGTCAACGATATGCCCGATGGTACACCCCTCCTGTGCACGTCTTTTGAGCTCATCAAGGGCCTCTTTCCCCCCCTTTGTTGAAGATCCCCTCACCGGAGTCCACCCCAGGATATGAACGATTTTTGAAATATAGTCTCCGTCTTTACTTTTGCTTATCATGATGGAGATGCGGTGCCTTTGGGCAAAGAAGGTGATCCCGGGGAAAAATCGCTGGTGCCATGATATGTAGACAGGCACCTCCCCCCTGGCAAAGATCGATTTTTCAATCTCGGGATGAATGACCATGATTCGGTAGGTCATAGAGATAAGCCTGATAATAACCAGACCTATGTAAGGGACTACATAATTATACAAAAATCTCTTTATCGTGAGATTCATAACGATATTGATAGTAACACAAAATGTATCTTTGCAAGCCTCTTAACCTTTAATAAACCTAAAGGTTCGGGTCTTCAAGCAAGAACCGCAGAGAGGAGAGGGGGATATTCGGACACCTATGATCGGAAGCCCCCGGCTGCCCTGAATCCCGATATCCGTCTGGCAAGTGTCGATTATGTGGGGTATAAGGCGTTATAACGATTGATGCATAAGGATGGATAGATGAAGGGTGTCTTTGCATTGATGCTCCACAGCCATATCCCCTATTGCCGCAAATCAGGGGTTTGGCCTGCGGGTGAAGAGTGGCTCTTTGAGGCCATGAACGAGACGTATATCCCGCTTCTGAAGGCCATGCGCTCACTCCATTTTGACGGAATTCATCCAAGGGTGATGATCGGGCTCGTCCCGATACTCATGGAACAGCTCGCCGACGGGTATATGAAAGACCGTTTCTGCGCCTATATGGAAGACAAGATACACCATGCCCGCAATGACATAAGCCGCTTTCAGGCAGACCCGGCCTTGTGCTCGGTCGCCCGGTATTGGCTGGATCTTTTTGAGAGTAATTACAAGGCCTACATCTCTGACTTTTATCGCGATATCCTGGGCACCTTGAAATGGCTCCAGGACGAAGGGGTGATCGAGGTTCTGACCTCGGCGGCCACCCATGGATTCCTGCCGCTTATGGAATCAGACCGCATGGTCTTTACCCAGGTGCGCATAGGCGTTGAAACCTACAAGCGCTATTTCGGTCGCTTACCACGCGGGTTCTGGCTGCCCGAATGCGCCTACAGGCCGGCGGAGTGGTCGGTCAGAGAGCAGCGTATGAGAAAGGGCATCGATGAATGGCTCGCAGCGGAGGGGATCGAATACTTCTTTGCGGAGAATGTCGGCGTCACACGCGCATCCTTCAGGGAAAACCGCCATCAGGAAGCCGCTCCCACCACTTTTCGCGGTTATAAGCTGGCATCGGGTGTCTCGGTGTTCGGGCGCAATGAGGCAACCGGCAAACAGGTATGGTCCCCTGATCAGGGCTACCCTGGCGACCCTTTCTATCTTGAGTTCCACCGCAAGGACCCCGAGTCGGGATTGCATTACTCTCGGGTCACCGGGCAGGACGATAAACAGGTCTATGACCTTAAGAAGGCGCATGAGCGTGTGGAGAGCCATGCGCGGCATTTCGTCTCACTCATTACCCGCATTCTCGATCGAACAGTCATCCCTGATGCAGAGCCCATTATCGTTTCCCCATACGACTGCGAGCTGTTCGGCCACTGGTGGCACGAAGGCGTGCACTGGCTCGAACAGGTCTACCGGCTGCTTGATAAGGAGAAGGCTGTTTCATTAAGGGGCCTGGGCGAATACGTTGATCAATACGGCGGTGCATTTTCCACCATCATCATGCAGCCCAGCACCTGGGGGCTGAACTCGGATTATACGGTCTGGCAGAATCCCGAACACGGCTGGATCTGGCCCTCCATCAATGCGAGCTCCGGAGAGGCGGAGCAGGTTTTCAGAGAGGTACGGCCGAACGATGATCGCGGAGAGCGCATCCTGCGCCAGATGGCCCGTGAGCTTCTCCTCATGCAGGGAAGCGACTGGCCCTTCCTCCTCTTTACAACCCAGGCCAAGGAATATGCCAACCAGCGCTTCCACCATCACCACCAGCGGTTCCTGAAGCTCATCTGGGCCGCAAAGGACCTCCCGGACCATGGCAGGCTTTCAGAATCGGCGCTGCAGCAGGTCGAAGATGTGGACAACCCCTGGCCCGACCTTGACTGGCGCCTTTTTAAAAATCAAGGGTGATTCTTCATAAAATTCGATGCACAAGGCAGCGGGATGGCAAAGAAGGACGTCGTGGATGTCTCGAAAAAGAAGGCCGGCATCACGATCAAGGTAAAGGGCGAGCTCCAGGAAGACGGGACCTTGACGGTGAAGAGCATCAAGGCGATGTAGTAAAGCACTGACGCAAGAAGAAAGATTATTCCTGTTTAGGGCGGGAATCGGCTTCAGGAGAGGGCAGGGCGGGGCTGACGGCCTGGGTCCCTGCTCCGGGCAGTATCCGCGTGTCGTCCCGGCCGTTCCATAGTGAGCGCCGTAAGATGTGTCAGACTTCGGACACCATGTATTCCTGAAAGAAGACAAACGGCGCCACGATGATGAACCGGAACAGAGAGCCGAAGGTTTCCCAGTCTGTAATCTGCTCTTTGGTTGGTCTTATCAGGCGGCCGGTGTCCAGCCATTTCTTTACTTCACCGGTGTGGTCAAGGGCCACTTGTACGCCCACCTCCACCAGGTCGAGATCCGGTGCCACGAGGAAGAGCGATTTGGTGAGCATCTCCGGGATCAGTCCTTTCCAGGAGGACACGCCTATCTCTCCGGTGAGCTTCTCTCTCAGTTGCTGTTCACGCTGCGTCGTCATCGGTTCCCCTTGATTGTGTCTCACCCCTTATGCATGGAGTTTCTTCAGGAGCCACGCCATGTTCTCACCGAGGACCTTCATGGTGGTAATCCCTTCATTATCCTTTTCCACCTCGCCTGGCTCCATGCCGATACCCACATTCCAGTAGTTTGAACCCGGCACGATCATCTGGCTGATGAAGAAAAAGTGGTTGATGGTGTCGAACGTATGGATGGCACCGCCCCTCCGGACAGCCACGACGGCGGCTCCCACCTTGCGCCTAAACATATCGCCGTTCGCCTTGGCCACCATACCCGCCCTGTCGATGAGGGCCTTCATCTCGGTCGAAACGTCGGTGAAGTATGTGGGAGATGCCAGGATGATCCCGTCGGCATCAAGCATCTTTTTGATGCATTCGTTGACCGAGTCGTTCTTAACCGAGCATTGTTTGTCCTGGTTGGTGAAGCACTTGTAGCAGACGATGCAGCCCCTTATGTCTTTGCGGGCCAGCTGGACCAACTCCGTCTCAATGCCTTGTTTTTCAAGCTCCGTGAACACATGCTTCACAAGGATGGCCGTATTTCCGTCCCTTCGTGCACTCCCGTTGAATGCGATCACTTTCATGGATTTCCCCTCCGGTATCTCTTCATCCTGTAATTGGCAGGCTCATATTCGTGTCAGGTGCCGGTACTTGATCCGGTGCGGCTGTTCGGCGGCCTTGCCGAGTCTCTTCTTCCTGTCCGCCTCGTAATCCGAATAATTGCCTTCGAACCACACCACCGAGCTGTCGCCCTCAAAGGCAAGGATGTGTGTGGCGATGCGGTCTAAAAACCAGCGGTCGTGGGTGATGATGACCGCGCAGCCGCCGAAATGCTCCAGGGCCTCTTCCAGGGCGCGCATGGTATTAACGTCCAGATCGTTCGTGGGCTCGTCCAGGAGAAGCACATTGGCGCCTTCCTTGAGCATGCACGCCAGGTGAACGCGGTTGCGTTCGCCGCCCGAAATCGTATTTACTTTTTTCTGCTGGTCCGTTCCCGAAAAGTTGAAGCGCGCCACATATGCCCGGGAATTCACCTCTTGCTTGCCGAGAACGATCATGTCCCGGCCCCCGGATATCACTTCCCAGATGGTCTTCTCTGGGTCCAGCGTTTCGCGCTCCTGTTCTACATACGCGAGCTTCACGGTCTCCCCGATCCTGATGGCTCCGGAATCGGGTTTCTCCTTTTCGGTTATTATCTTGAAGAGCGTTGTCTTGCCGGCGCCGTTGGGGCCGATGACACCCACAATGCCGCCTGCCGGTAGGGAGAAGTTCATGGCCCCGAAGAGCAGGTTTTCGCCGTACGCCTTGGACAGGTCTTGGGCCTGGATCACCACCTTTCCCAGACGGGGCCCGGGTGGGATATAGATCTCGAGGTCTTTGTCCTCTTTCTCAAAATTCTGGTTCAACAGGGTCTCGTATGCGCTGATACGCGCCTTGGCCTTGGCATGGCGGCCCTTGGGCGACATGTGGATCCACTCCAATTCCCGCTGCAGGGTCTTCTGCCGCTCCGTCTCCCTTTTCTCTTCATTCTGAAGCCGTTGCTGCTTCTGTTCCAGCCATGACGAGTAGTTTCCCTTCCAGGGGATGCCGTATCCCCGGTCAAGCTCCAGGATCCAGCCGGCCGCGTTGTCCAGGAAATACCGGTCATGCGTGACGGCGATGACCGTGCCTTCGTACTGCTTAAGATGATGCTCCAGCCAGGCTACGGTCTCGGCGTCCAGATGGTTGGTCGGCTCATCTAAAAGGAGGATATCCGGCTTCTGCAGCAAGAGCCTGCACAGGGCCACCCGCCTCTTTTCACCGCCGGAAAGGACCCCCACAGGCGTGTCTCCGACAGGGCAGCGCAGGGCATCCATGGCCATGTCCAGGCGCGACTCGATATCCCAGGCACCCAGATGGTCGATCTTTTCCTGCAGCTCTCCCTGGCGTGCCATGAGCTTGTCCATCTCGTCGTCGCTCATGGGCCCTGAGAATTTTTCACTGATGGAGTTGTATTCCTTGACCAGATCGACAGTCGCCTGCAGGCCTTCCTCGACAACTGACTTCACGGTCTTTTTCGGGTCGAGCACAGGCTCCTGTTCAAGGAATCCCAGCGTGTATCCCGGTGAAAGGACTGATTTGCCGTCGTACTCCTTCTCGACACCCGCCATGATGCGCAGCAGGGTGCTTTTCCCCGATCCGTTCAGGCCCAGGACGCCGATCTTGGCGCCGTAGAAATAGGAAAGGGAGATGTCTTTTATCACGGGCCTGTTCTGGTACGATTTGCTGACCCTCATCATGGAATAGATGATCTTTTCCGGCCCATTGCTCATGCGAAAGCTCCTCGATTAATAGTTATAGAATGTTTTTTTACCGGTATACCCAATCTTCCCGCAAGAGTATACCAATCACTCTTCACTCGTTAAACGCTGAACCTGACGGAGAGGATGTCGCCGTCTTTGACCGGGTAGGTCCTGCCTTCGAGCCTGATGAGCCCTTTATCCTTGAGCGCCTTCTCGGAGCCGTGGGCCATAAGGTCATCGTAACTGAAGCATTCGGCCCGGATGAACCCGCGGGCCAGATCCGAGTGGATGGCCGCCGCGGCATCGAGCGCCGTGTCGCCCCTGCGGACGGTCCAGGCGCGCACCTCATCGGCGCCTACGGTGAAGAACGAGATATAGCCCAGCAGCTCGTAGGCCGCCAGGGTGAGCCGGTCCCTGGCCGATGCGCTTATGCCCATATCTTCCATGAATTCTGCCGCCTCGCGGGCATCGAGCCGGGAGAGGTCCATCTCGAATCTGCCGGCAAACTCGATACCGCGATAGTCCTGCCAGATCCGCTCCAACAGCTCTGCGTTGCGGCCGAATGTATCTTCATCCGAGTTGAGAATGACGAGCATGGGCTTGAGTGTGAGGAACCTAAAGCCGCGCAGGGCCTTTTCTTCATCCGGCGAGAGACCGGGGAGATCGGACAGGTCACCCTTGTCGAGGAATGCCCTGACCTTCTCAAGCGCATCGCGCTCCAGATCCAGACCCGCGTTCTTCCGGTCTCTGCTTATCTGGTGCTCGATCCGCTCGAGTCTGGTCTCCACCAGGATGAGGTCGGCCAGGATGAGCTCCGAGACGATCCCGTCTATCTCCGAGAGAGGATCGGGCTCGCCCAGGAGGCTGTCGATGTATTGATCGTGGAAGTTTCTCACCACCAGGGCTAGGGCGTCGGCGGTCTTGATGAGCCCGAGCTCGGAGGCGGAGAAGACCTCCTTTTTATCGCCTCCGCTCTCGGAGCGGAACCCCCCGAAGTCGATGCACTCGATCGTGGCATGGGTGGTCTTCTTCGGTTTGTAGATCTCGCTCAAGCGCGTGATGCGAGGGTCGGCTACATGGACGACCGCGACATTCGGCTCATCCTTGGCGGATGAGTACTGGTCTATGGCGATATCCATGCGGGTGAGCGCATTGAATATGGTGGTCTTGCCCGATTTCTTGAGTCCAATAAATCCGATCTTCATGGATGCCCCTGTCCAGGAGGCAGTGTATAGCATCAAGAATCGCAAACGGCAATATGCATATCTTTTTTGAGAATTCTGTTGCCAATGCGCTGAAGCTGTTATATGCGCACGGTGCGCATGAAAATGCATGCGTGTTCTTCAGGAGATTGGACACCATGAACCAGCTTGCAAGAAATAAAAAGATCAGGAATGTCGCCATCATCGCCCATGTCGATCATGGGAAGACCACGCTCGTAGATGCCATGTTCCGGCAGAGCGGGGTTTTCCGCGAAGGCCAGGAGGTGGAGGCCAGGGTCATGGACAAGCTGGAGCTGGAGCGCGAGCGCGGCATCACCATTGCTGCCAAGAACTGTTCCGTGATTTGGAACGGGGTGAAGATCAACATCATCGATACACCGGGCCATGCCGACTTCGGGGGCGAGGTGGAGCGGGCGCTCTCCATGGCGGACGGCGCGATCCTTTTGGTGGATGCCTCGGAAGGGCCGCTGCCGCAGACCCGCTTTGTCTTGAAAAAGACCCTGGAGGCAGGCCTGAAGGTGATCGTGGTCATCAACAAGATCGACCGCAAGGACGCCAGGCCCGATGAGGTCTTAAACGAGATATACGACCTCTTCATCGACCTTGGCGCTGATGATGAACAGATCAATTTCCCCTGCTTGTATGCCATCGGCCGCGACGGGATCGCCATGAGATCCTTGGAGGAAGTCCCCGTGGACCTCCAGTGCCTCTTCGAAACCATCCTCTCCAAAATCCCGGCCCCGCACTATGATGTGAAAGAGCCCTTCCAGATGCTCGTGGCTGACCTGGATTATTCCGACTATGTGGGCAGGCTTGCCATCGGGAGGATCTTCCATGGCCAGGTGACCTCGAATGACTCCCTGGTCTGCATCAATGCGTTAGGCGTTCAGCACCCGCTTAAGGTCACCAAGCTGCAGAGTTACGACGGTGTGAGTATCCGCGATACAGCCATTGCACGGCCGGGGGATATCGTTGTGCTGGCAGGCATCGACGACGTGATGATCGGGGACACCATCTGCACCCAGGAAAACCCCAAGGCCTTGAAACGGATCATTGTGGACGAGCCCACCGTATCCATGCGCATCGTTCCAAACAATTCACCCCTGGCAGGCACCGAGGGCGCCTATGTCCAGTCCAACAGGATCTACGAGCGCCTGGTCAAGGAGACGCTCCGCAACGTGGCCATAAGCCTCGATGTGGCACCGGAGAAAGACGGGTTCATCATCAAGGGCAGGGGGGAGTTCCAGCTTGCCATTTTGATCGAGACCATGCGGCGCGAGGGCTTCGAGATGTGCGTGAGCAGGCCCGAGGTGATCTTCGAGAAGAAGGACGGCCATGTGATGGAGCCCATCGAGCACCTCTATATCGACTGCGGCGAGGAGTACTTGGGCGTCGTCACCCAGAAGCTCTCCATCCGGAAGGGCAGGATGATCAACTATGCGAGCCACGGCTCCGGCCGGGTGAGGATCGAGTTCAATATACCTTCGCGGGGTCTCATCGGATATCGTGACGAGTTCCTTACCGACACCAAGGGCACTGGTCTCATGAGCTCGTATCTGCTGGGTTATGAAGAGTTCCGGGGCGAGTTCTTAAGCCGCTTCACCGGCTCCATCGTGGCCGACCGCAAGGGCACGGCTGTGCCTTATGCAATTGCAGGCCTGGAGCCCAGGGGAAGGCTCTTCATCGTCCCGGGAGACCCGGTCTACGAAGGCATGATCGTGGGAGAGCACAGCCGGGAGAACGACATCGACGTGAATCCCTGCAAGCTGAAGAAGCTCACCAACATGCGTGCCGCAGGCAGGGACGACAACATCATGCTCTCGCCCATCACGCCCATGACCCTGGAGAAGGCACTCCAGTTCATCAGGGAAGATGAGATGGTAGAGGTCACACCCAAGTCCATCAGGCTCCGCAAGACCGAGCTCTCGGCAGGCAAGCGGCACGGCATGAGTGTGGCAAAGAAGAAGGCGGCCGGTTAGAAGAGATTTGTAGGAGCGGCTTTAAGCCGCGACCGAACGGGGACATGAAACGTGTCGCGCCTGAAGGCGCTCCTACAAAACCAAACCTCTAGTGAGCCTCGGGTGGCACGGGCGAACAGTAAGGGATGTAGGTTGGGTTGAGTGAAAACGAAACCCAACATCCGGGTTTAAAAGAGTGACAATCAGGCTTAAAACATGGCTGATCAACAACCGAACAATCCTCTGCACGGCCTGACCCTGGAAAGGATTCTCACCGAGCTGGTTGAACGTTATGGCTGGGATGAAATGGGAAGGACCATCGATATCAGGTGTTTCAGGAATAATCCGAGTATCAAGTCCAGCTTGATATTCTTAAGAAAAACACCCTGGGCCAGGAAAAAGGTTGAAGACTTGTACCTCAGAGGGAAGGGCGCATCTTGATGGAGATATATGTCGATGCCGACGCATGCCCGGTAAAGGATGAGGTGTTTCGAGTTGCCAGACGTTACGGATTCAAGGTCTACCTTGTCTCCAACACCAGTCTAAGGATACCGAAAGACGTACTGGCCGAGATGGTCCTTGTTAAGGACCACCTAGATGCTGCTGACGATTGGATTACAGAGAATATCCATGACAACGATATCGCGGTATCGGCCGACATCCCCCTTGCTTCTCGGTGCCTGAAGAACGGCGCCCGTGTGATAGATCCCAAGGGACGTGTCTTCACCAGGGAAACCATTGGCGATGCCCTTGCAAACAGAGAACTGTCAGCCTATCTCCGCGATATGGGGAACAACACCGCCGGGCCTGCCCCTTTTGGAAAGCGCGATCGTTCCCGCTTCCTGCAGCATCTCGATGGCTTGATCCAGGCAGTTCTCAGGGAAAAGTGAACGCCGCTAATCAGCGGCGCTGCCTTTTACGTCCGCTGAAGTAGCATTGCTATGTCTTTCTGTCTCTTTTTTCTATTGCATCAACGACATCTTTGGGAAGTGCATCATAAATAGCGGAGACTTCTTTTGGTTTAGATATCATATAGTCGGTTACAAGATTCACGAGATTAAATAAGCTGCCAGCCATTTCTAGATTGTCAGTATCTATCTGCCCCGGATGTACTGCATTGTTGCCGATTACCCTCACTGCATCGAGAGCTTTTTGCACTTGGATAGGTAGGCCTCTTTCAACCAACTTCTTTATATCTTCATTAATATTTTTACCCGTACCACCCAAGTGAACGCATAATTTTTGGATACATAACCTTAAAAGTGCAGATGCACCACGAGGTGAAGTTGAAAGAATTGATGCTGCTTCTTCATAATCATTAATAACTTCCGGTGGCATATCTTTGTTCGGCATAGGGGCACTTCCCCTGTTAGGGTAAATCATGTCGTTGAATCGCCAAATAGTATGTTCACCACAGTGCATGCATCTACTTACCCCAATAGGAAATTGCCCGTTACTATTTCCATATGGCCCCTGGCCATCCTGATTATAGCCCAATTTTTCTGCTGCGCATAAGCACCACAATTCGGACATGTAAATCCATCCTTTCCACATACAGGAGCTACATATTTCATGATATTTCTCCTTTAAACATAACGTTGCGCATCAGCGGCGCGGCTCCACCGCGTCCGACTGGATGCGCGGGTTAGACACATTCATGGCCAGTCTATCGGAATATCACCCACGCATTTTCTAAACGATTCAGGCGATATTGCGAACATCCAAAATGAGTCGAACCGAATATTGGAAAACTTATCCCTATCTTCAGCGGTAAATGATTGATCGATACGATCTTTGGATATTGGCTTTGATAAGGGAAGATACCTGTAGAAAATCGAATCATTATCTTTTGAAATTACTATTCCTATCCCCGGCACACTCATGAAGTGTTCTGAATAGCTACCTGTACAATATGGCAATAGTATATCTCCATTTTCTCCTGGAATATTTGTTCCTCTTATCCCCAAGTGATATCTCCCTGATTCAACTCGGGCCTTCTCTGGCGGCTCTGGATTCCCAAACACCACGACATAGTATGTCGGAGTATTCATTTAAGCCCTCCTTTCTTCAATGTTCATGTGTCTAACCATTGATTAACAAGTCAATTTGCCTTGATAATATGATAGTAGGCACATCTTCGGGCAAAGTTGCCTTGACCTGTTATCACCTTTCATACCTATCCTCATGAAGGAATATCTCATGTCAACACTTCAAAAAGAAGAAGATACATTCCACCCTCTGCATACTCATTGCCGTGATACGTGATCTCGTGGTGTAGGATTATAAGATTGTTATCATGGACTATGAAAATTATATCATGAATGGATCTTGAAATCTATAGGTGTGAGGAAAGGCCATAGGCTTTGGGGTTCCGAGTGTGGGAGACGCTGCTTGTTGAAGGAACAGGGCAGAGAGTACGAGAAGAGGGATCCTTCACCACGAAGAGCACGAAGGACACGAAGAAAAAAATAAAAAACCTCCCCTTCAAGGGGAGGGATGGGGTGGGGATGGGTTTGTTCTGCATTTTTTAGATCTTCTTCGTGCTCTTCGTGTCCTTCGTGGTGAGAAAAGAATGAGGATGCGAACCATCATCAATGAAGTTGGCAGGTTTCACGACAGGCCTGCGATTAATCCGGGTCAGAGAGGATTTTAGAAAATAGGCGATCCCGAGGTCTTGTTTATTACTTCTGACATGCAACACGAGCCCTAAAAAAACAGATTGACAAATACTCATGACATTGAGTAAATTTACTCAAGACCTTGAGTAATTTGTTAAGCAATTGAATCTCATGAAGATAAAGCGAGCCATCTTCTCCTCTCTGCTGATGCGGATCGCTGAGCCGCGGCAGTTCATTCAGGTCCTGTCCGGTCCCCGCCAGACCGGAAAGACTACACTTGCCCGGCAGTTGATGGATGAGGGCTCCATCCCATCGATCTATGCAAGCGCCGACGAGCCGCTCGTGAAGGGACACGCATGGATCGAGCAGCAGTGGAATGCGGCCAGGGTACTTGCCCGTTCCGGAAAGGCACTCATCATCCTTGACGAGATACAGAAGATACCCGACTGGTCTGAGGCCGTAAAGAGGTTGTGGGATGAAGATACAAGGACAAAGGTACCTGTTTATGCCCTTATCCTCGGGTCATCACCGCTGCTCGTCCAGGGTGGTCTTACGGAGAGCCTGGCCGGGAGATTCGAGGTCATACCCGTTCCCCACTGGTCGTATTCTGAGATGAAGAGCGCCTTCAGGTGGGGCCTAGAGCACTATCTCTTTTTTGGCGGTTATCCGGGGGCAGCGAGTTTGACCAGTGATTTTCAGAGATGGTCGAGCTATATCAAGGACTCTCTCATCGAGACCACGGTATCACGCGACATCCTGCTTATGAAGCGCGTGGACAAGCCGGCTCTCCTCCGAAGGCTCTTTGAGCTGGGGTGCCTATACTCTTCGCAGGTGCTCTCATATCACAAGATGCTTGGGCAGCTCCACGATGCAGGCAATACGACAACACTGTCGAGCTACCTGGATCTGCTCGGGGGCGCCGGGCTCATTACAGGTCTTCCCAGGTATTCCAGTCAGAAGTTCCGCCAGAGGGGATCGAGCCCGAAGCTCTTGGTGCTCAACACCGCCCTCATGAATGCAGTTTCGAACAAGGGCTTTGACGAGGCACGACAAGACGCATCTTATTGGGGAAGGGTTGTTGAATCGGCTGTGGGTGCAACTCTTGCCAACGGGATCATGGGAACGGGAGCAGTCCTCTCTTACTGGCTCAGCAGGAACCGTGAAGTCGATTACGTGCTAGGGAAGGGTGAGGAAATCATAGCCTTCGAGGTGAAGAGCGGTGCAGGGAAAACGAGTGTGCCCGGCATGGATGCCTTTACCAAGGAATTTCCCCAAGCGAGGAAGTTTCTCATAGGGGCACAGGGAATACCCCTGAAAGAGTTCTTCCTCACCCCGGTGTTGGAGTGGCTCAGGTAGCTTTGATGGAGAGCCGCACATGGCTCAGAAAAAGGAATTACGGGGATAGCAAAATTAAATCCGATCATCACGTATCTCCTTGCATCCTCCTCATCCGTATCGCACCTGAGGTTAGCGTGATTTCAGGACGTCCTTCAAAACAATCTCTGGGTGGTGGTACCGCTCATATTGGGGTGTCTTCTTGCCGTATTGGATCGCCTCCTGAGGGCACCACTGCAGGCAGGCGAAGCACTGTTCGCACCGGTGGTTCCAGACGGGTTTCCCTTCGACAAGGGTGACATTCTCTGCAGGGCAGACCTTCACGCAGATCCCGCACTGGTTGCACTTGTCATCCGACCAGAATTTACGGTCCATTGTGGGCACCATGGAGAAGGTCATCTTGTAGAAGGCCGTGAAGAGGATGCGCTGCCAGAGCGGCCCTTTTTCGACAGGCGATGGGGTATGAGCCTTTATAGCTTCAGCGATGCGGGCGATTTTTTCCTGGGCGCGCTTGAAGCGTCTGAGCTGCTCGTCTTTCGGGCCCGGGCCTCCCCACGGGATATAATTGGACGGCATCTTGATCTGGAACCCTGCCGAGAGGTCCATACCGTTTCGGGCCATGATCCTCTTCAGCTGGACCAGCGTGTTGGAGACCTGGCCGCCGTTCACGGCAATGGCAAAGATGTAGCTTCCGGGCCGGGCCTTCATGGTGCGGACAAACCGGATGACCGGGCCCGGCACCCCCCAGATGTACACCGGAAAGACAAGGCCGATGGTCTGTGAATCGATTGTTCTCTCTTCGTCCTTGGAGCCGGCCATGGGGACCAGGCCGGTCTCGTCTCCAAGCGCATCAGCGAGTGTGCGGGCCGCCCACAACGAGTTCCCTGTGCCGGTATAATAGAAAATGACTGCGCCCATTTCATCCCCCCGGATCATGATGCTCCACCCAGCATATGCACAATCTCTCAGGTGTGCAAGCCGGGAATGGGCATGCTCATGTGCATTGAGGATCACCCAGGGGGATATTTCACCACGAAGAGCTTAGCGCAGCATAGCCGCAACCAAAATGAGCTTGGGATTTGAGCAGACATAGAAGTCCTTCACCACGAAGAGCACGAAGGACACGAAGAAAGGGAATCTTTTGAAATAGTGGACCGGTTCAAAGAACCCACAATTGTCTGTTCTGCATTTCTTAGATCTTCTTCGTGCTCTTCGTGTCCTAAAGTGGTGTGAACAATGGAATGGGAATAGTGTGCTATGGACCTTTTGACCTTGCCGTCGTCGCCAAAAAGCAGCCATTCCGCGGCATGCCTGTCGAGCATGGTCCGGTACAGGATCACCATGCTGCGCACGCTCGGAAAGCAATCGACGAGCTCAAGATGGAGATCGGGGATGCGCTGAAGGGTCCTTCCCCAGTAATCCTTGACCGCCTTCTTGCCCTTGATGGCCCCCGTGGGCTCATTCATGATCTCCACGATGTACGGCGTCGTCAGCGCGAAATCCTCTGAATAATGGGAAAGGATCTTGGCGAGGTCGTGCGAGTTCCATGCCTCGACCCACTCGCGGGCAAACTTCAAGGCATCTTCATGCGAGATCATGCATACCTCCCTGCTCACCCTGCGTGATGCACACGACACAGTCGGTTACGGCCTCGATGACGCTGCGGCCCCGGCCCTGAACGACAAGGTCCGAATCGGCAGTGATGATGTAATCTTCAGGGTCGTTCTCTTTTGTCAGCCAGAGAACGCCGAAGAGGCATGCTACCCTGCACCCGGATGCAGTGTTCGGGATTCTCATGACCTGTCCCTTTTTAACCTTCATGACATCCTGCTCCATGCGAAGCAGTCCTCCTTTCCAAAGGCGCTGAAGCCTTTAATCCGCGACTACAAACCGTTCTTCATGGCGATAGTATGGACATGAACATCGATACAAAAAAAGATGCAGCGGATAAGAATTGTACCGATGACAGTTTCGAGTTAGACTGAACTGTACCGGTCTTAAATCTTGTAAACTGTATCTACCTTTAACGTTTGAAGATCGTTTATCATAATGACCGGAGGAGGTGTTGTATGGAGCTTGAGAGAAGGCAGCACCTGTATGAGGAGGTGGCGGACAGCATCTCGCACCTCGTGGAAAAGGGCACATTCCGCGTAGGCGAGCGGATACCCTCCATCCGGGCCGTGAGCCGCCAGTGGAGCGTCAGCATCACCACGGCCATGGAGGCGTACCGGCTTCTCGAAGACAGGGGCATCGTCGAGGCCAGGCCCCAGTCGGGTTACTACGTGCGTTCTCACCTGACGAACAAGATGGCCATGCCTCCCATCCTGAAAGAAGACATGAGCCCTGTTGTCTGCTGTGTGGAAAAGATCGTGAGCAAGGTATTCAAGGATTGCATGGGCCCGGTGTTGGTCCAGATCGGCACCAATATCCCCAATACGGATTTCCTCCCGGTGGACAAGATCAGCCGCTGTCTTGCCTCGGCGGTCCGCAAATGGGGGAACCAGAGCGTGTCCTACTGTTTTCCCGGCGATGAAAAGTTACGCACCCATATAGCAAAGAGGGCGGCCGTGATGGGGTGCAACCTGGCACCCGACGATATCATCATTACCTCGGGCTGCCAGGAAGCGGTCTATGTTGCATTGAAAGCCCTGTGCAAACCCGGCGACACCGTGGTCATCGAATCCCCGATGTTCTTCAACTATCTCCAGATCATGCAGGGTCTGGGTCTGAAAGTGGTGGAAGTCCCCTCGGGCCCCGAGGATGGGATCAGCATCGATGCCCTGCGATACGTCCTGGAATGCACGGAGGTGAAGGCCTGCCTCCTGATACCGAATTACAGCAACCCGATAGGTAGCTGCATGCCCGACAAGAACAAGGCGGAACTGGCCGAGCTCCTTGCCGGGTACCATGTCCCGCTCATCGAGGACGATGTCTACGGCGACCTGAGCTTCAGCCAGCAGCGGCCGAAGGTCGTCAAGGCCTTTGACGACAAGGGGCTTACCATCCTGTGCTCTTCGTTTTCCAAGACACTGGCGCCTGGGTACCGGGTGGGATGGATGACCCCCGGAAAGTTCAAGGATGCCATCGAGCATCAGAAGATACTCAGCAACATCGCCACGGCAACCCCTCCCCAGATGGCGGTCGCCGAGTTCCTCGCATGCGGGGGGTATGACCACCACCTCAGGAAGATCAGAAGGTCCTATGCACGGCACGTCTCATTGATGAGCGATTCCATAGCACGGTATTTCCCCGAGGGTACAAAGGTGAGCCACCCAGCCGGGGCGTTCTTCCTCTGGGTGGAGATGCCGGAATACGTCGACTCGCTGAACCTGTATGAACATGCCCGCGAGCTCGGGATCAGCATCGCCCCCGGGCCCATCTTCTCGGTGAAGGAGAAGTACAGGAACTATATCCGTCTCAGTGCCGCCTACTGGAATGCCGAGATAGAGACGGCCATCCGGGAAATCGGCTCCCTGGCGGAACAGATGAAGTAGGCCCATGCCTGCAATAAAGAATCATTCTGTAGGAGCGCCTTCAGGCGCGACCCGATCATCCATGATTATCCCATCATAGATCCGATATCTTGCCTGTGTCGCGGCTAAAGCCGCTCCTACAGGTTTTTGACTTATTCTTCGTGGAGAACGGTCTTGATGATGTAGCTGCCCGATTTCTCGTCGAGCTCCAGCTCCAGCAGGTGCCTGTCCCGTGCCTCTTCCAGGAGCCGGCTGAAGGAACGGAACCCGTAGTAGCTCTCGTTGAATCCGGGTTTGCGCCGCCTGAGGGCCTGTTTTATCATGGAGCCCCAGAGCTTGTCTTCCTCGCCCCGCTCATCGAACAACGCCTCCACGGTCTCCACCACCAGGTCCAACGCCTTCTGCTTCTTGTCTTCCTCGGCATTCTCCTTCTGCTCGGGCTTGACCGGTGCCTCCGGAGTGGGTTTCACGGAGGGCTTCCTGGCCTTGCGTCTCTTGGCCTCGCTCTCACGCACCAGGTCGTCGTAGAAGATGAACTCGTCGCAGTTGGCTATGAGGAGCTCTGACGATGAGTTTTTCACCCCCACGCCGATGACGAGCTTGTTGTTCTCCCTCAGCTTGCTTACCAGAGGCGAAAAATCCGAATCGCCGCTGATGATCACGAAGGTGTCCACGTGTGACTTGGTGTAGCAGAGGTCCAGCGCGTCCACGACCATGCGGATGTCGGCCGAGTTCTTGCCCGACTGCCTGAGGTGCGGGATCTCGATGAGCTCGAAGGATGCCTCGTGCATGACCGGCTTATAGTCTTTATATCTCTCCCAGTCGCTGTAGGCCTTTTTCACGAGGATGTTCCCCTTGAGCAGCAGCCGCTCAAGGATCTTCTTCACGTCGAACTGGGCATATTTGGCGTCTCGAACGCCGAGCGCGATATTTTCAAAATCACAGAACAATGCCATGCTCTGGGTCTTTTCCTGTATGGCCATGGATCACTCCTTATGGAAAATTTTCCTCTTGCCGGTGCATGGTACATTTCATATTCGAGGTATCCGCCTTCATATGCAGTCATGACGCGGTAACGCACCATTCATCCTTTCTTTCTGCGGTTGTGTCAAGGTGATAAATCGAGGTGAAAGGATGATCCTGTGAAACTGATACCTGGCATGACAGGCCGGATGGAGGTTACGTAATGGGGAAAGTCTGTCGAATGCACGACCAGGTGCGGTTACTCCGGCTGTTATAAAGCATAGCAGGGTTACTTCAATCCTTTTTCATTGAGGAAGGGACCATATTTCTTGTCAGTACCCATTATGTGCTGTTTGAGCCAGTCACTTAAGAAGTTGAGGATGTCGGTGTCGTGTTGAGACAGACAAGATAACTTCAGTCAGGACATTCTCGTCTCACCTATTTCATGGTATCCTTCACATTGTTCCCAGGGTGATTATAATAATAACAATTAGTCAATTCCTTAAGATGGGGATGTCTTATGAAAGGTGTCACGAAGACAAAAGGACAGCTCATAGAAGAGTTGGCTACGGCGCACCAATTGAATGCTGAATTAAGAAATTCGGTGTCGGAGCATAAACGCATTGAGAATGCGATCAAGGGGAGTGAAGGGCGCTACCGCAATCTTGTGGAGAATGCCCATGACGTGCTTTGGGTCTTTGATCTCAATCTAGGCTATACCTATATAAGCCCATCGGTCAAACGCCTCAGGGGTTACAGCGTTGAGGAGGCTATGAAACAGCGGCTCGATCAACTCCTGACTCCCGAGTCCGCAAAGAAGGCCAGGGAATTGTTTGAGAGAGAGCGACTCCTGGAGGTGAGCGGAAATCGGCACGGTCCTGATTGGTCACTCACCTCCGAGTTTGAAATGATCCACAAGAACGGTTCTCCTTTCTGGGTAGAAGTCACCATGAATCCTCTCCATGATGAGGCAGGGAGGATCAAAGGTATCATGGGGATCACCCGTGACATTTCAGAGCGTAAGCAAGCTGAGGAGGATCAAAAAAAGCACCGTGATGAACTAGAAGGCTTGGTCAAGGCTAGTACCGCTGAACTTGCTGAGGCAAATGAGCAATTGAGAAAGGAAATACAGGAGCGCACTCAGATTGAAGAAGCACTACGCGAGAGCACGGAAAAATACCGCATCCATTTTTCTTTGGCAAATGATGTCATGTTCTCCTACGATCATTTGTATAGGGTCCTCAGTGTCTCGCCTAATGTGGAGAGGCTCCTTGGTTACAAGCCTGAGGAACTGGTAGGAAGGTCCTTTCAAGATCTCAAGGTCCTTCACCCTGATTCCATGGACGAAGCGGTCGAAAACGCCATGCATGTACTTTCCGGGGAAACAATCTATTCTTCCATCTATGAGTTTGTCACCAAGGACGGGGCAAGGAAATTCGGGGAGGTGAGCGGTGTCCCCCTCATACGCGAGGGCCAGGTGGTGGGGGTAATCTCTGTTGCCAGGGACGTCACAGAGCGCATCGAGATGGCAAACTCTCTTCAGGAGAGCGAGGAAAGATATCGCATAACCCTTCAGAGCATGCCAGACGCGGTGAGCATCATAAGAATCGAGGATTCCAGATATCTCTATGTGAATGACGCCTTCTGCAAAATTTCCGGGTATACGCTTGATGAAGTCAAAGGGAAAACACCCCGTGATTTGAATCTGCCGGCAACACCTGAGGGCCTTGATCATTGCCTTGACCTCATAAAGAACGATGAATCTATCGACTTTACGGAATACCGGTGCAGGAAAAAAGACGGTACCATTATTGATACCCTCGTTTCTGCCAGACCAGTCCATTACTCCGGAGAAGACTGTTTGGTCATGGTCATGGCGGACATAACCGCACTCAAACAGATGGAAGAAGAAAAGAAAAGGCTGGAGATTCAATCCCAGAAAATGGAATCCATCGGGACATTAGCCAGTGGGATCGCTCATGACTTCAATAATATTTTGACATCCATTATTGGGTATACCCAGCTGTCAATGAAAGATATCCTGAATCCGGCAAAAGGGGATATAGACATAAGTTCAGTACGCAGCGACCTCAATGAGGTACGTAATGCGGCTCATCGCGCGAGAGACCTTGTGAATCATATTCTGGCCTTCAGCAGGCATGCTGAAAAGGATCATATTCCGGTTAATCTCAGTTCAACCGTTAAAGAATCGCTTAAGGTACTGCGTCCGACATTACCCTCAAACATCAAGGTCAGAGAGAACCTTATAGATCCGAATCTGATTTTGGGAGACCCGGGCCAGATCCACCAGGTGTTGACAAATCTTTGTACCAATGCGGCCCATGCGATGGATAAGACCGGGGGAGAGATAGAGGTGAGCCTTCAGAGAGTTATCGTCGATGATGATGCTCTTAATCTCGATGTAGCACCAGGACCTTATCTCAGGCTGAGTGTCAGGGATACCGGGCCCGGCATGACCTCAAAGGTGATGACACGGATCTTTGACCCATATTTTACCACCAAATGGAGAGGCCATGGTACGGGCTTGGGCTTATCGATTGTTCACGGTATTGTAAAAAACCACGGAGGTGCAATCAGTTGTAAGACTGCTCCGGGGGAAGGGACGACTTTTGATATTTATCTGCCCGAGTACGAATTCGGCAAAGAAGATGGAGAAACAAAAGCCGAGACCACCCATGCCTTGGGAGACGAGAGAATCCTTGATCTCGATGAAGACCTCACCCGTAAAGAGTTAAAGGGTAAGGAAAAGGGAGATCTGAGCATACACGGCAAGAACAAGCAGTATTAAGGCTTGTGGAATTGTAACGAGCAACCTTACTCGCCTTGCTCAGCCGGCCATCCTGCGGCCCTGCTCGGGCCTGGCGATGCCGATGAGCGGGCGGCCCCGCTTCTGGCTGAATCTCTTCCGGATGACATCGGCCTCGGCCTGGGGCACGCTGATGAAGGTGAAGTCGTCTTTGATTTCGATGTTGCTCACGAGCTTTTCCTTTACCCCGGTGTGCTCCCGGATGAAGCGCAGGATGTTCCGGGGTGTCATGCCGTGTTTGCGGCCGCGTGCCACGAAGAGCCGCGTGTGCGCCTTCGTGTCCGGCTGGTCCACGGTGCGGATCTCTTTATAGGCCTTCGGGTCAAGCTCGTCGGCAAAGGTATGGCGCAGACAGGCTGCCAGGACCATGGCCGCATCTCCGGTCTCAAGCAGCTCTGCAGCCAGCAGTGCATAGGTGCTTAAATCTTCCTCGCACATGACCTTGCGTATCTGATCTTTAATTCTCGTGCGCTTGGAGACAATGATATCCTTCACGCCGGGGATGTTCCCCTTGCGCATGGCAGCGCCTGAAGTCCTGCGGATCAGGTCAAGGGCGCGCTGTTCCCGGGGAGTCACGAAGGTGATGGCGATGCCCGTCTTGCCTGCCCGGCCGGTGCGGCCGATGCGATGGATGTACGAATCCGGGTCCTGGGGCAGGGCGTAGTTGATCACGTGGGAGAGGTTGTTGATATCGATCCCCCGGGCAGCCACGTCGGTGGCAACCACGATGGTCAGGTCCTTTTCACGGAACCGCCGCATGATCCGCTCGCGAGCTTGCTGGTCGATCTCGCCGTGAATGCCTTCGGCATCATAACCGCGCCCGGCAAGCCTTTCAGCGATCTCGGAGGTCTCTATGCGGGTGCGGCAGAAGACCAGGCCGTAGAACCCGGGCTCCATATCGATGATGCGGCACAGGGCATCGAACTTGTCCTGTTCTCGAACAGGAATGAAGATCTGGTCGGTAAGCTGCTGTGCCTGCTTCTGCCGGCCCATGGCAATAGTTTCATAGCCTTTCATGTGGCGTTTGGCGATGGTGATCACCTCATGGGGCATGGTGGCCGAGAAGAGCATGGTCCGGCGCTCCTCTGGTGTATATGCAAGGATGGCCTTGATATCATCGATGAAGCCCATATCGAGCATTTCATCGGCCTCATCGAGCACCAGGTGGGAAAGGCTTTCAAGCCGAAGCGTTCCCTTTTCCAGGTGATCGAGGATGCGTCCCGTCGTACCAACGACGATATCGGCCTTTTTCAGGGCGCTACGCTGAGGACCGAAGGGCTGGCCGCCGTAGACGGACACGATCTCGATCTTTTTCATCCCCTTGAGCGATTTGATCTCTTGTGCCACCTGGAGGGCAAGCTCCCTGGTCGGTACCAGTATGAGGGCCTTCACCTTGCCATCCAATGACTCCATACATTCAATGATGGGGATGCCGAAAGCGGCCGTCTTGCCGGTGCCGGTGGCGGCCTGGGCCACGACATCGCGATCCTCGCTCATGAGAAACGGAATGATCGCCTTCTGAATGGGCGTAGGCTCGATGAAGCCCTTGCCGGCTAGCGTATTGAGCATGGTCTCCGACAGACCGAGGTTTCTGAACTGTTCCAAGCCGATCTCCTTTGTTGTTGTAGTGAACATCTCGCAGACACACAAAGGATCAGCAAGAGATACCTTTGAAGGTGGTGCCAAGAGTTACTTGAGCGCCTTATAGCTGATTTTTCAGGAAATGCCAGTAAATAATTCAATTCATCACAAAAAACGGTGCATGGTTCGAGGTGAAATAGGGCGGATCGTTTCTGACGATACGGGCCACGGCAGGATGCCGTTTGAATTCCTTGTCTAAAAACTGCCTGACCCTGCTCCTGTCCCATCCTTGTGGATGGACGAATCCTTGGTAGAGGGAGAGGTCCCCATCGAAAAAATCATATGTCTCTAATCCCTTAGACGCTATGCTTCCTCGTGGAAGGTTGAAGATGGAGATGTTGAGGAAGTCGATTGTACCTGCGTGAGCAGCGACAAAGGCCAGGGTCTTCCGCGCGCTTTGTTCGTTTTCGGCCGGGGTGCCGAAGAGGATGTACACATAGGTGGCAATGCCTGCATCGTGAAGGGCGGCAAGTGCATGGGCCGCCTCACTGAGCCTGATGCCCTTGCCGAGCTCGTCAAGCACCACCTGGTCGCCCGATTCCAGGCCGAGCTGGAGCATGACGCATCCTGATTTCTTAAGGGCCGAACAAAAGTCCGGATCAGCCAGGTGGTGGGTGAATCTGGCGAACCCGTACCACGGTGCCTTAGGGTCATGGCGGGCCATGGCTGTGAGAAGGGCGGGGCTCATGGCGTTGTCGGTCACGTGGATAAGGTCCGGTGAGTTCATATCAGTCAACGCATAGAGATCTGCCGGAACGTGCCCGGCCGGAATACCCGAATACCTATTCCCCTCGGCTTTTTCAGGACAGAAGGAGCACTTGCTCCAGTAGCAGCCCCAGGAGGTACTGAAGGGGAGGACCCGGCCGGGGGAGAGATAATCATAATGCCAAAAAGGCTGGTAATCGGGCAGTGTATGCTCATTGCAACATGCAACACCGGTCAAAGCCAGGATTCGTCCTTCTCCGGGGCCTATCACGAGCTCGTCTACGAGGCCCGAGAAGGGATTCCCCCGGCCCGGCCTCTTCATCCATGAGGTGACGAGGGAGCCGCCGACGATGATCTTTACCCCGTTGCTCAATCGCTTGAGAAAACCGATCATGGCAAAGGTGGTGAGCGCCTGGCTCAGGAAGTTAAGCGAAAACCCCACAATGCGCGGTGCATGTTCTTTCATGAGCGAGGAAAGCCGATTCTCGAAATATGAAAAGAACACATTCTCCTCAGGATGTTCAAAAGAGCGGGCCAGGTCGGCGCTGCATACGGGGGAGAGGGTGTCATGCCGGAAGTTATTGAGGCTTACCTGTGCGGGAAACGCCTGAGAGTTGACCTCAAGGATCCGGTTTATCTCCGTAACCGCTTTTGTGTAGCTGCCGATGTTTTTGAATGCTCTGCCGCCTCTGATGGAAGAAAGGTTCTCCTCCAGGTGTAATGCCGCCCGCCTGGTCCATGTATCCTCTGCTGCCGTCTTGCGGGCGAGGAGGCTCATGAACCCTTCCATATTCGCATCGATGATCATGTACTGCCTGCCATGCGCCTTCAAGGCCCCGGCCAGTCTCGCCAAACCGGCAGGGGGCTCGCACGGCCTTGAAACGGGCGGGTGGATGAGCACGATGTCCATGCTAAAATAATTTAACAGGCATTTAATTTACCCTGGCCGGTCCTTTGTCCGGCATTCTTACACCGGCACCGTCTTAATTTCTCACTTACCTCCTGTGACGAGACTCTTTTTACTTCCAGTCCGTCGGTAATGAATGATGATACGGTTTCGGCTGTTTCCTTTTCATATCCCGGTAAATCCACGACGGCAGCGGTCAGGGCACCGCAGCCTTTACAGAAACCCGCGTATGACATGCATTCGTTTATGTTTATCATGACAGCCTCGAATATTTTTAAGAGTGAACATCCTGTTAAAATTATTGGAGCGGCGGCAGGCCATATTTTTTGCAAAGATCGAGATTGACTTGAAGCACGTTGACGATCTTCTCCCCTACAAGTCCGTCAAACGGCGCCGAGGCATCCTTCTCAAGTATCTGCTCGATCTCTTTCCGGATTGAGGCCGGGTCGCGTTTCGTATCGGAGGCCCATTTGGATGCGACCCGATCGAGCTGATACCCGGCATTTTGAAGCGTGATGTGGGGGTCGAGCCCGGAAGCGGAAGTGGTGGCAAGGTCGCCGGGGATGTCCTGGAGGCCAACATCAGGATGGTCCTGCCGCCACATATCAAAGAAGATCGACTGTATGTCCGAGCCTTCTTTCACGGGTCCGATCATTGTTTCCGTCTTGCCGAGAGCTGTTTGTTGGGTGACGGAAGAAGGGAATTTGCCAGGGTATTCTTTGGAAAAATTCTCGAAGAATAAAACAGCCAGATCCGGCGCCTTCGGCTGAGGGGTGCCCGGATTGTCTTTGATCCATTTGGCCACCAATGCGGGATGCGTCTTTTCCCAGTCTTCTACGAACTTGGCGTTTTTCGGGTCCGCATTGACCCAGGCCTGGGCAAGGGAATTGTGCAGATCGGCCCATTGGGCAACGATCTGCGGTTTGCCCTGAAAGACATCTTTCTGGAACCAGAGTTCTATATCCGGGGCCACAAGCTGCCCTGCCTTGGAGCCGCTACGATATTTTACCATCGGACCGAGTGTGCGGGCAACACGATCGCGTAGCGCATAGTTGGAGGCTGCAAGACTTGATGAGGCCGAGGCAGAGGCATCATAGGCGGCTGCGGACGGACGGGGCTGAAAGTATTCATCCTTGGTGAACGGCTGCGCAATGAGTCGTGATCCGACCAGAGTGCCGTTAGGGCCTTTCAGCATGCTGCCGTCGGCCTGGAAGGGGAATATGGCCTGTCCGATCACCCATAATCCGAGCGGATAAAGGATGCAGCAGATGAACACCGCGAATATTAACAGTAATATGCTCTTCGAAAGATATCGCATCATGACTAGTCTCCTTGTTTTTAAAATGTCAGTTTATCAGGTGGAACCCCACCATGATGAGGTCTATCAGTTTGATCCCGATAAAGGGGATGACCACGCCCCCCAGACCCCAGATGAGCATGTTCCTGCGCAGCAGGGCATCAGCGCCGAGCGGCTTGTAGGACACCCCCTTGAGCGCCACCGGGATGAGCATGGGGATGATGATCGCATTGAAGATCACGGCCGAGAGTATGGCCGAGGTCGGTGAATGGAGATGCATGATGTCGATCACCTTGAGCCACGGCAGAGTACCCGCAAAGAGCGCCGGGATAATCGCGAAGTATTTCGCCACGTCATTGGCGATGGAGAAGGTCGTCAAGGAGCCTCGCGTCATCAGGAGCTGCTTACCGACCTCCACGACCTCGATCAGCTTGGTGGGGTCACTGTCCAGATCGACCATATTGGCCGCCTCTTTGGCTGCCTGCGTACCTGCGTTCATGGCCAGGGCGACGTCCGCCTGGGCCAGGGCCGGGGCATCGTTCGTGCCGTCGCCCATCATTGCTACCAGCTTCCCTTCGGCCTGCTCTTTCCGGATGTAGGCAAGCTTGGTCTCAGGTGTGGCCTCGGCGAGAAAGTCATCGACCCCTGCCTGTTTTGCGATGGTTGCGGCAGTCAGGGGGTTGTCTCCGGTGATCATAACGGTCCTGAGCCCCATCTTCCTCAGACGCTCGAAACGCTCCTGCATGTGGGGCTTCAAGATATCTTCAAGAACGATGACCCCGGCGATAGTGGCGTCATCAGCCACGACCAGGGGGGTTGCGCCTTTGGTTGCGACGGCGTTAACCAATAATTTAAGCTCACCCGGCACGCTGCCCTTATTTATTTCCACAAACTTCATGACCGCGTCCGGCGCCCCTTTTCGTATCCGCCTCCCATCAGGAAGATCGATACCGCTCATGCGGGTTTGCGCGGTAAAAGGGACGAACTTCGTGTTTCCCGGCATGCTGACAGGCATCTTGCTTTGGTTCTCGAACAGCTCTACGATGCTCTTCCCCTCGGGAGTCTCATCGGCGGCTGAAGCCAGGGCTGCCAGCCTGCCTACGGCATCGGCGGAATACGTTCCGATCGGCAGGAATGATGTCGCTTTCCGGTTCCCTATGGTGATCGTGCCTGTCTTATCCAGCATCACGACATCCACGTCACCGGCCAGTTCCACCGCCTTGCCGCTCTTGGCAATAATGTTGGCCTGAAGCGCCCGGTCCATGCCTGCAATCCCGATGGCGGCAAGCAGGGCGCCGATGGTGGTGGGGATGAGGCAGACGATCAGGGCAATGAGGGTCGGGACATCGGTGCCGAGGCTCT
>Ga0326728_10007951_pt1 | contig 26705 bp, 28 predicted proteins | sample MB3enrmetagenome_FD_207602 | JGI IMG/M metagenome (GOLD analysis project Ga0326728, IMG submission 207602) | Lab enriched peat soil microbial communities from McLean, Ithaca, NY, United States - MB31MN | ecosystem: Environmental > Terrestrial > Soil > Wetlands > Peat | place: USA: New York...
CAAAGCGATCGCCGCTTATGTCGAAGACCATAACGCGAACGCTCAACCGTTCGTTTGGACGAAGTCCGCAGCCAAGATTCTAAAGAAGATTCGCAAATGTCATGCTATTTACGCTTCAGGACACTAGTGCTGGTGGTCGTGCTCGGAATGCGTCTGACTGCCGTCTTCCGCATGCTCGTGGTCGGCATGCCGGTGCGCGTGGGCGTGAACCGTCCCGTCGCTGTGCCGATGTTCGTGCTCGTGCTGCAGATGCTCGTGGGCGTGGGAGTGGGTGGTCCCGCCCGGATGCTGGTGCTCGTGAGCGTGCGTGGCTTGCGCTGTCATCCTATTTGTATTCATTGAATACAAATAGGATCCTGCCTCAGTCCCCTCCCTTTCGCCGGGCGGTCTCGGGGGATTGACCGTTCTGGGACGAGGCGGCGGGCCATGCGACGCGGTCGGCAGCGAGCCAATTCTCGAGGTGGGCGACGTATTCGGCGCTGAACGTGTCCGTCAGGCACCGCACGTAGGCGGCGTAGACCCCCGCCTCGCCGGCCGAGACGAGCTGCTCGAGAGCACGCCGATGGATCGCCATGTAGCCTTCACGCAGGCGTAAGCCGCCGTGGACCAGCTGCACGAGCACCTCGCTCGGCGAGCGTTCGCTATGTCGCTCGAGGCGCTCTACGAACCACTCGTCGAGCGGCCGCGGCAGACGGAGGGAGCGAGTGGGCCCCATCGACCCCGAGCCCCGCGCGCGCGCCACGAGCTAGCCCGCCGAGCCGTCGCCGTGCGAGTGGTCGACGGCGCCGTCGTCGTGGCTGTGGATGCGGCCGTCGTGTTGATGGTGCTCGTGATCGTGATCGTGATCGCCGTGCTCGTGTTTGTGCGCGTGCTGAATGCCGTCTGCGTGCACGTGTACGTGCAAGTGGGCGTGGTCCGCTTCGTTATCGCGCTCGTCGCTCATACCGGTTCTTTCGCCGCTCCCAGGGGGCTCACCGGCTCGCCCTGTGACGGGGCGACCGGTCCGGTCACGTCAGGCTCGCGACGTCGGATTCGCGTTCGCCGGGCATATGCCGAGCGATCCTTCGAAAAGTCCGCAATCTGCTCGCAATATGAGCAGATATTTAGCTTTCTGTCAAGGATGAGGACTTGGTGCCGAACGCGGCGCGGCACAGGCAACCCGAGCCACTCTGCGCGGCCGCGAGACTATTACCTTGGCTCGCGCTCGTCAGTCGCCCTAGCGTGCGGCGTAGCGCTCCGAGCAGGTTTCGGCTGCTTCGTGGGAGTGCTATTCACCGGAAAGGCGCGAAGCGGCGGACTGCGGTACGGCGCAGCGGTCTGAGGCGGCGGAGTACGATACGGTGCAGCGGTCTGAAACAGCGGAGCGCGATAGGGCGCAGCGGTCTGAGGCGGCGGAGTACGATACGGCGTAGCCGTCTGAAACAGCGGAGCGCGATAGGGCGCAGCGCTCTGAGGCGGTGGAGTGTGATGCGGCGCAGCCGTCTGGAACAGCGGAGCGTGATACGGCGCAGCGGTGTGCGTCTGCGCGTTGATGCGATCGCTTTCCGTGACCGGGACGAGCCCCGCGGGACGATTGCTGGCGCTGAGCGGTTGCACGACCGTCAGAACCGGCGGGAGATTGTGATTGACGTTCGCGAGCAGGCGGCGGTCCTGCGCGGCCGTTTGAACGTGCTGCTGCTGGGCAGCCGTCGGCGCCAGGCGAGGCGCCTTCGCAAGCGCCAGCTCTTGCGGGGTCGGGCGCGCCTGCAATCCGCTCGGACCGCCGTTGTAGCTGATGCGTGTCGTCGAGTTGTTGATCACCACGCTGCGGTCGACGTACACGTTATGCACGATCGTCGTATCGACGTGGGTCACGTAGGTGTTGTAGCGGAAGGCGTTATCCGCCCATTGGCCGCCGGTGTATCCGTTGCCGTAGTATCCGGCGCCGTAGTTGACGCCGCCGTAGAAGCCGACCGCTACGGCCCAATAACCTTGGTTCCAGACAAAGCCGCCGCGGCTCCAGGCCCAGTAACCCGGGGTCCACAGATAGCCGGGCTGCGGCGCCTCGACCCAGGTCCCCGGGACCCAATAGTAGCCGTACGGCCCCCAGGCCCAGTACCCGGGCTGCCATATGGCGTTGGGTGCCGGAACGTCGGGCTGCTCGTACACCGGGAGCGGGGGCGGTGGAACGTCGACGGTGACGCCGCTTGCGGGCGCCGCGTAGTCGACGGACGGCGCCGCGGCGGCCGTGTCGATGGCCACGACGCGATCGGCGTCATCCCAACTGACGCTGGCGCCGAGCGCTTCCGAGACGAAGCGCAGCGGCACGTAGGTGCTCGCACCGATGATGAAGGGTGCGACGTCGAGCGTCTCGGGCTGGCCGTTCACGGTCGCCTGGCTCGAACCGATCTGCAGCGAGATGACGCGGTCGCCTTCGGTCGCGTTGATCGTGCCGCTGGAATAGACGACGCTCGCGCCAAGCCGCTCGAAGACGCCGCGCAGCGGAACGAAGACGCGGCCGGCTCGGACGATCGGCGCGGGCGAGAAGCTCACGCCGTTTCCGTCGATCGTCACTGCGACTTGGGCGCCGGCCGGAAGCGCTAGGAACAGAAAGGCGGCAAGCGCCCCGGCAGCCGCGGTCGCTCGGCGAACGAAAAATCTGAGCTTCAAGCTGGAGCCTCCGCACTGAGCGCGCCGCTCAAACGGTATCGCGGCTCCGCCCCGTCTTACTCGACGCAGGCTGCCCTGCCTCCTAAAGCCGGGATTGCGACGCTCGCTTCACCCGTTCGGGAGCAGGCCCGGGGGCATGGCGCGCGATGATGACGTGCCGCCTGCGCACCGTCGTAGGAAGGGCGTCGAGCTGCGGGCACGAGATTCGCGCCGCCTTGAAAGCCAGCCGGAGCTTACGGCTGCCCGCAAGAAGGTAGATCGGATAGCCGTGCTGTTGGACCGCCTCGATCGCTCGCGAAAGCGCGGCGATGCCGTCGGGCCTTGCGTTGGAGAGGTGCTTGCAGTTCACGACCAGGTCGGCGCCGCCGAGCGATGCGAGACGTTCGAGCGTCGAAGCCAGGATCTCGCCGAGGGTCGCGTCGAGGTCCCCGATCAGATCGATGGCGACGAAAATCCCCGAATCGCTCGGGGCAGGGGCGAACGCGTCTGCCTCAACCATACGGCCGAGTATCGCCTTTCAGCCTGTGATGCGCCTTGGAAACGGCCGCCGCTCGCGCCTCCTCGTGCCCTGTCTCGCCGGCGCGGCCGGCTGCTCTTCCGTCCTCAGGACAATCCCAGAATCCGGGCGTAGCATCGTGCTATGGTCCACGCACCTCCGCGAATACTGGTCGTCGACGACGAACGGCACATCCGCGAGCTGCTCGAGATTGGGCTCGGCGACGAAGGCTACGAGGTTCGCACCGCTCCCGACGGGCAGGTCGGCCTGCAGGTCGTGCGCGAGTGGAGCCCCGACGCGATCGTGCTCGACGTGATGCTCCCCAAGCTCGACGGCGTATCGCTCCTGCCGCACTTCCGCAAGCTGACCGAGGCTCCGATCCTCATGCTCTCCGCCAAGGGCGAGACGGGCGACAAGGTCGCGGGCCTGCAGGGCGGAGCCGACGATTACGTCGCCAAACCATTCGAGATGGCCGAGCTGCTCGCTCGTCTGGATACGGCGTTGCGGCGTCCCCGCCTGGCGAAGCCGCAGGTGTTGCGCTGCGCCGATCTCGAGGTCAATCTGGAGACGCGCCTGGCCGTGCGCGGCGGGAAGCAGATCGCGCTCTCGGCCCGGGAATACGACCTGCTGCTCGAGCTGCTGCGCAATCCGGGGCAGGTCTTCACCCGCGATCAGCTGCTCGATCGCGTCTGGGGAACGGAGCGCTTGGTCGGACCGGGCGCGGTGGAAACCTATATCTCGTACTTGCGGGCCAAGATCGACAACGGTTTCCCCAAGCGCCTGATCCGCACGCACCGCGGCGTCGGGTATTCGCTGAGCGAGAGCTAGCGTGCACTAGCGCGTGTTCCGTTCGTTAGCGACGCGGCTGACCGCGATGTACGTCCTCGCCGCGGTCGTGCTGGTCTTGATGGTCGCGACCGCGGTGACCGCTTTCGCCCTCTCGACCTTCGGACTGACCTCGCGCGAGACGGTCGAGGCGGTCGCGCGCGCGGTCCCGAGCGAAGCGCGATTCGAGCTGGGCCGGCATCCGACGCTGGCCCTCGCCGCCCCCGACATCGCGCGGGACCTCGGGCGCCCCGGCGTCCACGTGGCGATCTTCGGGAGCGCCGCCAAGGGCCGGCCGTACCGATTCCTCGCCGCGACGGGGCGCGCGAGGCCGGACGGGAGCTTCGAGATCGTCACCGCGCCGCCGCACCCGTTCGTCCAGACGGGTCCGCCGGAAGCCGTCAGCCAGGCCCCCGCGAGTCGCCCGGGACCGCCCGGACCGCCCCCGCCGGGCGGTGAAGGCCGGCCGCGCGACTTCGACCGCGACCGCGACTACGGGCGGATGGCCCCCTTTCCGTTCGGGCTCAACCAGCTGCTCCGGCTCGAGCCCGTGAGCGTCAGCATACCCGGCGGCCGGGTCGCGATTCTGCCCGATCCAGGACCGCTCGGGCAGACGATCGACCAGTTCTGGCAGGCCGTGCTGCCGGCCCTGGCGCTGGCTGCGCTCGCGGCCTGGCTGCTGGGGCGCTATATCACGGGCCAAGCGCTGCGCCCGCTGGTCGAGACGACGGCCTCGCTCAACCGCTTCGCGGCAGGCGACTTCACGCCGCGCCCGGTCGTGACGTCCGATCGCAGCGAGATCGGCGAGCTGGTCAAAGCCTACAACGGCGCAGCGGCCCAAGTGAGCGCCGCCTTCGAAGAACGCAAGGCGGCCGAAGCGCAGATGCGGCAATTCATCGCGGATGCCGGTCACGAGCTGCGCACGCCGCTGACCGTCATCATGGGTTTCATCGACGTGCTGCGGCGGCGGGCCGGGGGCGAACCCGGCAGCGCGAAGATCTACGAGACGATGCTGGCGGAGAGCCGGCGGATGCGCGCGCTGATCGACAAGCTCATCGTGCTGGCGCGCATGGAGAATCCGCAGTTCCGCGAAATCGGCACCGTCGACGTCTCCGAGGTGGCGGGGACGGTCGTGCACGCGCTGCAGGCGCTGGCGCCCTCGCGCCGCATCGCGCTCGAGGCAAGGCCGGGCGCGCTCGTGCGCGGCTCGGAGAGCGAGCTGCACGAAGCGCTCTCCAACCTGGTTGAGAACGCGCTCAAATACGCCCCGGAATCGTCCGTCGAGGTGACGGTGCGCGCCGACGGGGAGCAGGTTTTCGTCGGCGTCGCCGACCACGGACCCGGCATCGCGCCCGAGGACCAAGCGCGCGTCTTCGACCGCTTCTATCGGGGCAGCAATCGCGGCGAGTCCGAGGGGTTCGGGCTGGGCTTGGCGATCGTCAAGCGGGTCGTCGAGCGCGCGGGCGGCGAGATCGGGCTCGAGAGCCGTCCAGGTGAAGGCTGCCGCTTCACGATTCGCTTGCCGCGCATCGTACGCGGGGAGCGCAGCGCGATCGCCGTATAGACGCCGGGTGGATGGACTAGGAGCGATCCGGCGTCTCGACGACGTGACCGTCGGGCAGATCGCGGCGGGCGAGGTCGTCGAGCGCCCGGTCTCCGTCGTCAAGGAGCTGGTCGAAAACAGCCTCGACGCGGGCGCGACGCGGATCGTCGTGGCGGTCAGGCAGGGCGGCCTCGAAACGATCGAGGTCGCGGATGACGGCGTGGGAATCGCCCGCTCCGACCTGCCTCTGGCCCTCGCGCGCCACGCGACCAGCAAGCTCGCGACGCCGGGCGATCTCCAGCGGATCGCGACGCTCGGCTTTCGCGGCGAGGGCCTGGCGAGCATCGCCGCGGTCGCGCGCGTTCGTTTGATCTCGCGGGTCGCGGGCGAAGAGGTCGGCTTCGCGGCGGAGGCGCACGGCGCCGAGGCCGGCGAGCCCGAACCGGTCGCGGCGCCGCCTGGGACGCGCGTCGTCGTGCGCGACCTCTTTGCCAACGTGCCGGTGCGGCGCGAGTACCTGCGCGCGCCTTCGGCCGAGTTCGCGCGCATCTCCACGTTTCTCGCGACGCTGGCGCTCGGCTATCCGCAGGTGACGTTCTCGCTCGCGCACGACGGCCGCGAGGTTTGGGTCTTTCCCGGCAGCCCGTCGATCGAGCAGCGGCTCGCGCACGTCTTCGGCCCGCAGCCGGCGCGCGAGCTCATCGCCCTCGACGAGCCCGAGACTCCCGGCGCCCGGCCCGCCGTGCGCGGTTTCATCAGCAGGCCGGGCGCCGACCGCGCCGACCGCCGCATGCAGCTCCTCTTCGTCAACGGACGGCTCTTGCGTTCGACGCAGCTCGCCGGAGCCTGGTCCGCGGGTTATGCCACCTATGCGCTCGCGCACCGCCAGCCCTACGGCGTGCTGTTCCTCGGCCTCGCGCCCGACCACGTCGATCCGAACGTGCACCCGACCAAGAGCGACGTGCGGCTGCGCCACCCCGAGGCGGTCCACGACGCGGTGCGCCGTGCGATCGCAGGGACGCTGGCGCGCAACGCCGAGGGCCGCTTTGCGGCAGCGCTCTCGTTCGCGCCGCTGGGCGTCGCGCCGGCGGCCGGCGCGGCAGCGGGCGACGCGGTTGCCGAGCCGCTCGCGGCGGAGCTCGTGCCGGAGGCGGCCGCGAACGGCGCGAGCCCGAGCGCGAGCCCGGAGATGCGGATCCTCGCGCAGCTCGACGACACGTATATCCTGGCGACCGACGGCCGCGCGCTCGTGCTGCTCGATCAGCACGCGGCCCACGAACGGATCGCCTTCGAGGCGATCGCCGAACGGGCGCGCGCCGGCGCGCCGCTGCGCGAGGCGCTGCTCCTCCCCTATACGATCGAACTCGACGCCGAAGCCGCGGAGCGCTTCGAAGCGTCGCGCGCGGTGCTGGCCGAAGCGGGTCTGGAGGCGGAGCCGTTCGGCGAGCGCGCCTTTCGCATCACCGCGACCCCGGCCGGGTACGGCGCGCGAACCTTCGACGTGCGGGCCTACCTCGACGATCTCGGCGACGAGATCCCTGGGCTCGACGCGCGCGAGCGGGTGTGGGCTTCGCTGGCGTGCCACTCGGTCGTGCGCGCCGGCGAAGCGCTCGAACCGGCGGAGATGTCGGCGCTGGTCGCGCGGCTGGCGCGCTGCCGCAATCCGATGCACTGTCCGCACGGGCGTCCGACGATCGTGCGGATCGAGCCCGACGCCGTCGCGCGCATGTTCAAGCGGACGTAGCGTCACGGCGGCATGATGCAGGCGTGAGCGGCGCGGTCCTCATCCTAGCTGGGCCGACCTGCTCGGGTAAGACCGAGCTCGCGCTGGCGCTGGCCGAACGCTACGACGCCGAGATCGTCGGCGCCGACTCGCGCCAGATCTACCGGGGCATGCCGATCGGCACGGCGGCGCCGGGCGCCGCGGCGCTGGCGCGGGTCCCCCACCATCTGATCGGTTTTCTGGATCCGTACGAACGGTACAGTGCCGCACGATTCGCGAGCGACGCGCTGGCGGCGATCGCACAGATCCATGCGCGCGGCAAGCGCGCGCTCGTGGCCGGTGGGACCGGCTTCTACATCCGCGCGCTCGCCGGTGACGTCGCTCTTTGCGCGGCGTACGATCCCGCACTGCGGGAACGGCTCGTGCGCGAAGCGCGGCTGCACCCGCCCGAGGTCTTGTACGAATGGCTCGCCTCGCGCGCGCCGGCGCGCGCCGCCGCGCTGGCCGCCGGCGACACGTACCGCGTCGTACGGGCGCTGGAGATCGCGCTCGTGACGGAACCGGGGGCGAACGGCGCGCGGGCGCATCCGTCGTTGCGGTCTGCGGGGATTCCGTTCGTCAAGCTGGTCCTCGACGTCGCGCAAGAGGAGCTCGACCGGCGCATCGGCGCGCGCGTCGAGGCGATGCTCGCCGCGGGGCTGGTGGACGAAGCCGAGCGGATCGGGCCGCGCGCGGTCGCCGCCGACGCGGTCGGCTACCCGCAGGCGCTCGCGTATCTGCGCGGCTGGCTCGGCGAGGGCGACCTCACCGCCCTGCTGTTCCGCGCGACGCGCCGCTACGCCAAGCGCCAGCGGACGTGGTTTCGCAGCGAACCCGGCGTGCGCTTCGTGACCGCCGATACCGTTGCGGACGCGGCCAGGGAACTCGCCGGGTGGGCGTGAAGGCGGGACCGATGTCTGATCGGGGGGGCGTGGTTTCGGGCGGTCGTGTGCCGCCTTTGCAGGATACGTACCTTGCTGAGATCAAGCGCCAGGCGATTCCGGTGACGGTCTATCTCGTTAACGGATTCCAACTGCGCGGCATGGTGCGCGGCTTCGACGCGTTCACGATCGTGCTCGAGTACGAGCACCGTCACCATTTGATCTACAAGCACGCCGTCTCGACGATCACGCCGCAGGCGTCCTTCACGGCGGGTCTCGAAGGCGTGACGGATTCCTCCGGAGCCGCGCGCTCGTAGGATGCCTGCCGCCGCCCGCGCGATTCCGGCGCTCAAGATGCACGGAACGCACAACGAGTTCATCCTGATCGACGAGCGTCCGCCGCAGGTCGAGGATTACGAGGCGCTGGCGCGCCGCGTCTGCGACCGCACGAGCGGCTGGGGCGCGGACGGTCTCCTGGTGTTGAGCGAGGAGAGCGGCGCGGCGGCCCGGATGCGCATCATCAACGCCGACGGAAGCGAAGCGGAGATGTGCGGGAACGGCGTGCGCTGCGCCGCGCGCTACTTGGCCGAACGCGGTGCGGGCGAACGGTTCACGATCGCGACGCTCGCCGGGCCGATCGAGGCCGCGATCGTCGCGCGCGCGCCCGAGTTTTCGGTGCGGATCGACGTCGGCGCGCCGAGCTTTCCCGGCGAGCTGCGGGCCGAGACGCTCGCAGCGGCCGGCGAGGTTTGGACGTTCTACGCGGTCTCGCTCGGCAATCCGCACGTCGTGGTCTTCGTCGACGACGTCGCTGCGGTCGACCTGTTGCGCGCCGGCGCGGAGCTGGCGACGCACCCGCATTTCCCGCACGGCACGAACGTGCACTTCGTGCAGGTGCTCGGGCCGAGCGCGCTGCGCGTGCGGCACTACGAGCGCGGCGTGGGACCGACGCAAGCCTGCGGCACCGGTGCCGTCGCGAGCGCCGTCGCGGCGATCCGGGTGCACGGAACGCGCTCGCCGGTCGCGGTCGACGTGCCCGGCGGCCGGCTCGAGGTCGCCTGGGAGCCCGGCGCGCATGCGACGCTCACCGGTCCCGCCGAGGTCGTGTTCGAGCGCACGCTCGAGTTGTGAGAGCGGGCCTCGCCTACTGTGACGCGCGGGGGCGGATCTTCTACGACGCGGCGAGCGCGCCGCTGGCCGATGCGGGGAACCTGCGCGAGCCGCGCGCCGAGGAGCTGATTCCGGCGCCGCCGGGAACGGTGCCGGCGATGCTGCCCGGTCGCTCGCCCGCCCTCGCCGGCGGCCGGTTCGCGGCGCGGCGCACGGTGCTCGCCGCGCTCCTGCCGGCGGGTTACACGCGGCTGCTGTTGCCGGCGTACCGCTCGCGGCCCGAGGCGCCGCCGTTGCCGCTCTTCGGTTACACCTTCGCCTGCGCCGCCGGCGACGAGCTCTACGTGGCGGCCGCCGCGACCGACGAGAGCGAGGATTGGGCGCCGCGTGCGTTCGCCGTGGGAGAACTCGAAGCGCTGGTCGCCGCGCGCTGCGCCCGCGACCCGCGCAACCGCGTGCTCGCGCAGCTCGCGCTGTGCGCGCGTGAGTACGGCTGCTTCACCGCGCAGAACGTCTTCCTCGAGCGGGGCGAAGCCGCGCTGCCCGTTTCACCGAAGTGCAACGCGCGCTGCGTCGGCTGCATCTCCGAACAGGATCCGGAGGCGGGCTTCCCTTCGCCGCAGAGGCGCATCGCGTACGAGTCGACGCCCGACGAACTGGCCCGCATCGCCCTCGCGCACCTCGAGCGCGTGCCGGGGGCGATCGTCTCGTTCGGCCAGGGGTGCGAGGGCGAACCGCTGCTGCGCGCGACGACGCTCGCGCGCGCGATCGAGAAGATCCGCGCCGCCACCTCGGACGGCACGATCAACCTCAACACGAACGGCAGCGTGCCCAAGGCGCTGTCGCGGCTGATCGAGGCTGGGCTCGACGCGGTGCGGATCAGCCTCAACTCGTTCCGGCCCGCCGTCTACGCCGCGTATTACCGTCCGCAGCGCTACGGGCTCGACGACGTGCTGGAGAGCGTGCGCCGCGCCTCAGCAGCGGGCTCGCGCGTCTCGCTCAATCTGCTCACCCATCCCGGCGTCACCGACGACGCGAGCGAACTCGCGGCGGCCGAAGCCGTGCTCTCCGCGGTGCGCGTCGACATGGTCCAGACCCGCACGCTCAACATCGACCCCGAACGCTACTTCGAGGCGGTCGGACGGCCGGCGCAGCCCCTCGGCATGCGCCACGCGCTGCAGCGCATCGAGCGACTCGGCGTGCGGCTCGGCAACTTCACGCACGTCCATTAGCCGCAGATCGATAGCGAGCGAAGGATGACGACGTACTCGCGCCGGTCGCTCACGACGGAGCGAGGGCGCTGCTGAGATCGCGAGGGAACGCGAGATCGTGCTTCGTGGCGAAATCTCGCGCCTGCGCCATCGCGTCGTCGTCCAGGGCCAGCAACTCGACGCCCAGCAGTTCGCCGTTCTCGCGACAGTCCGCCACAACGTCCTCGCTGATGCGCTTGCTGCGCGCGCGTTCGCCAGCGGGAAGCGAGCGGTAGCGGACGTACCCAGCTTGCGCCTGGAGGTCGACGCTCAGCCCGATGTACTGCGTCATTTCGACCTTCCCTCTGCTGCTCGATGACTGAGATGACGACGGTTGCGGCTCTGTCCGTGACCACGTCGAGGAGCCGCCCGTCCGCAACGTAACCGAAGTGTTCCCGTCGTTTGGGTTCGTAGGTCCCGCGCGTGGGGCGGCGATGACGGCTTCGACCTCGGCCTTCGTGAAACCGCGATCCGCTAGATGCCGTAGCGCATGGTCCGAGTATCGCAGGGGGCCTCCTGTTATGTCAACGGCATGGCCGGTAGCTGCATGCTATGTCGCGTCCGGCTCAGCTTTCTCTAGGCCAAGGGCTCGGGGGCGCCTCGAAAAGCGCACTCGAAAGCGTGCGCGAGCCGGGGACGGCCGCCGGAGAGCAAGAAACCCTCTGGATGCCCACGCTCGACGTCAACGGAACGACCCTCAATTACGAAGTCACCGGGCAGGGCGAGCCGCTGCTGTTCCTGCACGGCCTCGGGTCGTGTCTGCAAGACTGGGAATTCCAGGTTCCGGAGTTCTCCCGCGATCATCGGGTGATCGCCTTCGACCTTCGCGGCCACGGCGATTCGTCGCGGCCGCCCGGGCCGTACAGCATGCCGATGTTCGCGGCGGACGCCGCGGGCTTGCTGCGAGCCTTGGGCGTCCAGTCGGCGCACGTCGTGGGCGTCTCGCTCGGCGGCGGCATCGCCTTTCAGATGGCGGTCAGCTATCCGGCCCTGGTAAAGTCGCTCGTCATCGTCAATAGCGGTCCCGATGCGACGATCCGGACCTTCCCGCAGAGGCTGATGGTGACGAGCCGTTTCGCGATGGTCCGCCTGCTCAGCTTCCGGAAAGTCGGCGAAGCGGTCTCCAAGAAGCTCTTTCCCGAGCCGGAATTGGCCGGCGTGCGCGCTTCCTTCATCGAGCGCTACGCGCGCAACGACAAGAAGAGCTATCTCGCGACCCTGCGGGCCTTCGTCGGTTGGAGCGTCCTGGCGCAGATCGGCGAGATCGCCTGCCCGACCCTGGCGATCGCGGCGGACCACGATTACACGCCGCTCGCGCTCAAAGAAGCATACGTCGCGAAGATGCCGGCTGCCAAACTCGTGGTCGTCCCCGATTCGAGGCACGCCCTGCCGGTCGAGAGGCCGCAGCGCTTCAACGCCGTCCTGCGCGCCTTTTTAGAAGAGCATTCCGGCCACGCCGCCTCCGTCCGCTGAGGCGACGCTAGTTTGAGTCGGATCCGCTCGGAGCCCCGCCCGTGTGATTTGCTTTGGCTTTGCTCCCCTTTGAGCCGGCGCCCGCCGGCTTCGGCGAGCCGATCCGCACGATGTTCCCACTGCACGCAGCGGTCGAGCCGAATAGCCGTACGGTACTCTGCGGCCGCATCGTTTTGATTGGTTTGCGCCAACATTCCTGCGAGGAGATAGTGAGCGTAGGCATCTCTGGGATCGTGCCGAACGGCCCCCCTGAACTCCGAGGTCGCCTTCTCGCGTAGCGTTCAGGGTGCGTGCGCGGTTGCGACGCGGGCCGGCCGCAAAGGCATGACGTTAGGACAGCTGAGAACGGTAACGGGCGCCGCTGACGGCGATGGCGATGACGGCGAAGGCGACGATGGCCATGGCGTCGGGCCAGACGACTTGCCAGCCTACGCCTTTGAGGAGCATCGCGCGCATGATGGTGATGTAGTGACGAAGCGGGTTGAGAAGCGTGAGGTACTGGAAGAAGGGCGGCATGCTCTCGATCGGCGCGAAGGCGCCTGAAAGCAGCATGAGGGGCAGCGCGACGAAGATCGAGATGAGGATGACTTGCTGGCGCGTGTTCGCGTAGGTCGCGATCAGGATGCCGACGCCGAGGCCGCTGAGGATATAGACCGACGAGATCGTCAGAAACAGGGGAATGTTGCCGAGCAGCGGCAGGCCGAAGACCAGCTTCGCGACCGTCAGGCCCAAGCAAAGCGAGCCGAGGAACATGACGAAGAGCGGGACGATCTTCGCGATCAGGATCTCCCACGACGAAGCCGGGGTCATCAACAACTGCTCTAACGTGCCCTCGTCTTTTTCGCGAACGGCCTCCGCCGAGGCCGCGATGATGCCCGTCAGCACGATCAGCCCGCCGATGATCCCGGGGACGAAGAACCAGCTGCTGATCAGGCCCGGGTTGTAGGCGAAGGTGATCTGCGGGTCGACGCCCGGGAGCGTCGCGCCGGCGGCGGCGCGGTCGTAGGCGTCGACGATCCCCGCCGTGTACCCCGCGCCTTGCCCCGCCACGTACGCGTTGACGCCGTCGAGCACGATCTGCACTTCCGCCGTGCGCCCGCGCTGCACGTCGCGGGTGAACTCCGGCGGGATGACCATCCCCGCGTCCGTGTGTCCGGCCCGTACCGCCCGCCCCACCGCCGGTCCGCTGTCGACGTAGCGCGGCACGAACACGCCGTTGGCAGCGAACGCGGCGATCAGATCCCGGCTGGCCAAGGTTTTCGACTCGTCCGCGACCGCGAGCGACAGCTCCTTGACGATCGGCTTGAGCGCGACCCCGAAGAGCACCGTCTGCACCAGCGGCGGAATCAGCAACAGAAACAGCAGCTGCCGGTTGCGCGCCAGTTCGGCGAACTCTTTGCGCAGCAGCGCCCCGAAGCGGCTCAGCATCTCCCGCCTCCCGTCCCGCGCGCGCCGTTCACGCCGCGAACTGCATGCGCCGCAGGCGCAGCCAGGCGAGGGCGAAGTAGACCGCGCCGATCGCCGCCATCGCGAACGGCGCGTAGCCGAAGCCCGGCCAGCCCGCGCCGCGCACGAACGCGTCGCGGCTGACCTCGATGAAGTAGCGCGCCGGCACGATCGTCGAGAGCAGCTGCAGCGCGTACGGCATGTTGCCGAGCGGATAGAGAAAACCCGTGAGCAGGATGTTGAAGAAGGCGTTGATGCTGCCCACGCCCTGCACCGCCGCGCTCACCGACCTCGTCGACGCGCCGACGAGCAGCCCGAAAAGGACCGAGTCGAGCACGAAGAGCGGCGTCGCCACGAGCATGAGCGTCGGATCGGCGACGAACCACAACTGCCAGATCAGCGACCCGAGCCCCATCACCACGAGGACCTGCCCCAGGCCGACGAGCAGAAACGCCGCGCTCTTCCCGGCCAGCAGCTCCGCGGCGGAGAGCCGCGAGGCGTAAGCCTGCACGATCGTCCCGCGCTCGCTTTCGCGCACCATCGCCATCGCAGCCAGCAGCGCCGGGTACATCGCCAGCACCACCGCGTACACGCCCGGCACGATGTTGAGCGCCTCCCGCCGCCCTGGGTTGAACCAGATCCGCACGTCGGCCGCGACCCGCGGCACGAACTCGTCGCGAGGCACGAGCGTCATGTCGAAGAACTGCGCGGTCGAGCGGATCGCCTCGCGGATCGTCATCGCGTTGACGACGTCCGTGCTGTCGATCAGCACGCCGAGCGGCGCGGTGAGCCCGCGCTGCACGAGCCGCGCCGTCCCCGGCGGAATGACGATCGTCGCCCTCGCGCTGCCCGCATCGAGCGGCTCCATCGGACGCGCTGCGGCCGGCAGCGCCGTCACGCGCAGCTCCTGCGTCGCCGAGAGCCGCGAGACGAACTCGCGGCTCAGCGGCGTGCGGTCGAGATCCTGGACCGCGATCGGAATGTCTTTGATCTCCAGCCGGATCGCCAGCCCGAAGATCAGCAGCATCCCCAGCGGCAAGCCGAACGCGAGCGCGACCGTCAGCCGGTCGCGGCGGAACTGGAGCAGCTCCTTACGGCACTGCACCCACACGCGCGCGAGGCTCATGCGGCTTGCCGCTGCGCGCGGGCGACGGTTCCGATGAACGCGTCCTCGAGCGAGAACGGCAGCGCCCGGACCGCGCCGACGGCGATCCCGCGCGCGGCGAGTTCGGCGCGGGTCGCGGCGAGCTGCGCTTCGTCGTCGACGACGAGATGGATGCGGCTGCCGAAGAGCGCGACCCGCCACGGCTCGTGCCGCCGCAGCAACGTCTCGAGCGCCTCCTGCGGCCGGTCGACCGCGAGCTCGTAGAGCTGCCCCGGCTGCGCGGCCTTGATCTCGCTCGGCGAGCCCTCGGCGACGATCCGCCCGTCGACCATGAAGCTCATCCGATGGCAGTGCTCCGCCTCCTCGAGATAGTGCGTCGTCACCAAGACGGCCGTCCCGCTTTGCGCGAAGTCTTCGATCAATCGCCAGAACTGGCGGCGCGCCAGCGGATCGACGCCCGAGGTCGGCTCGTCGAGGAACAGGATCTCGGGCTCGTGCATCACCGCCGACCCGAAGGCGACGCGTTGCTTCCAGCCGCCGGGCAGCTTCGCGGTGAGCAGCCGCTCCTGGCCGCGCAGCCCGGCGATCTCGAGCACCCAGTCGATCTTCGCCCGCCGCTCGGCGCGCGCGATTCCGTACACGCCGGCATAGAAGTCGAGGTTCTCGCCGATCGTCAGGGTGTCGTAGAGCGTGAACTTCTGGCTCATGTACCCGATGCGCCGCCGCAGCGATTGCGCCCGCAGCCGATCGCTGCGGCCCGCCAGGCTCACCGTCCCGGCGCTCGGCTCGAGCAGCCCGCAGAGCATCTTGATGACCGTCGTCTTGCCCGCGCCGTTGGCCCCGAGCAGCCCGTAGATCTCGCCGTAGCGCACCGCGAAGCTCACGTCCTCGACGGCGTGGAACGAGCCGAACGTCTTGCCGAGCCCCTGCCCGCGGATCGCCACGTCGTCGCCGGGGCCCCTGCTGCCGGCGCGGTCGCCGTCGCGCTCGTGCGCGACCCGCGAGTGGGGAAACGGCACGAACGACGGCGCGAGCCCGAGCGAACGCAAGCGCGCCACGAACACGTTTTCGAGCGTCGGTTCCGCGGCGTCGATCGGGCCGGCCGCGACCTTGGCGCCGGCCAGCGCCGCGCGCACGGCCCGCTCGCCCGCGGCGGCGTCGCGCACCAGCGCGTCGACCCGGTCTCCGAACCCTTGCACGTCGGCGATCTCCGCCTCGCCGGCAGGCTCGCCCCCAGCCTCCGCGGCGCTCGCGCGCTCGAGCGCGGCGAGCGCGCCCGGCACGTCTTCCGCACGCACTTCGAGCCGCACGAGTCCCAGGCTGGCCTGCAGTTGCGCCGGCGTGCCGAGCTGGTGGATCGCGCCGCCGTACATCAGTCCGACGCGGTCGCAGCGTTCGGCCTCGTCGAGATACGGCGTCGCCGCGACGATCGTCATCCCGCGCAGCGCGAGCGTCGCGAGGATCTGCCACAGCTCGCGCCGCGAGACCGGGTCGACCCCGGTGGTCGGCTCGTCGAGCAGCAGAATCTTGGGCTCGGCGATCAGCGCGCAGCAGAGCGCGAGCTTCTGTTTCATGCCGCCGGAGAGCTGCCCCGCGAGCCGCCCGGCCGCGAACTCGAGGTTCATCAAGCGCAGATACCGGCTCCGCCGTTCGGCGAACGCCTCCTCGGGGACGTCCCGCAGGCCCGCCGCGTAGCGCAGATTCTCGTCGACGCTGAGATCGGGATAGAGCGAGAACTGCTGCGTGAGATAGCCGACGTCCGAGCGCGCTTCGCGCGGCGGCAGCCCGAGCACCGTGACCTCGCCCGCGCTCGGCTCCATCACTCCGGCGAGGATGTGGAAGCACGTCGTCTTCCCCGCGCCGTCCGGCCCGATCAGCCCGAACAGCTCGCCGCGCGCGATCGTGAGGTCGACGCCGCGCACCGCCTCCAGATCGCCGTAACGCTTGACGAGCCCGGCGATGCGTATGACGGCGGAGCCGCCGCTCACGCGCCGCTCGCGCTCTGTCCGACGAGGATCTCGCCGTCCGCCGGCATCCCCGGTTTGGCGAAGCCTGAGGGATTGGCGATCCGCAGCTTCACGCCGAACACCTGCTGCACGCGGTCCTCGCGGAAATACACGTTCTCCGGCGTGAACGAGGCCTGATCGTCGATCTCTTCGACGTGCGCGTCGAGGGCCGAGCTCGGCGCCGAGTCCAGGTACACGCGCGCTTTTTGGCCCACGCGCACCCGTCCGATGCTGGCATCGGGAACGAACCCGCGCAGGTAAACCTGCCGCAGATCGACTGCCGAGAGCAATACCTTCCCCGGCGCGACGACCTCGCCGGGCTCGACGCTGCGCGTCAGCACGACGCCGTCGATCGGGCTGCGCACCGTCAGGTCGTCGAGCACCGCCTCGATCTCGCGCTGGCTCGCCAGCGCGCTCTGCACCTGCGCGTCCGCCGCTGCGATTTGCGCGTTCGCTTGCACGATCTGCCGCTGCACGGTGATGGCCTGCGCCTGCCGGATGCTGGGATTGAGGCCGGTCGTCTGCGCGACCGCGAGCGCCCCGCTCGCGCTTTCGATCTGCCGCTCGCTCGCGTTCAGCGCCGCCTGGTGGGCCCGCACCGCGTCGAGCGTCGTACGATACGTCGTGTCGGCCTGGTCGTACTGCTCGCGCGAAACGTCGCCGCCGGCGACGAGCTGCGCGAAACGCTCGCGGTCGATCTTCGCCAGCCGCAGCGAGGCCTGCGCCTGCGCGAGCTCGGCGCGCTGCTGCGCCGCCGCGGCGCGTGCGCCCGCCAGCGTGCCGCGGGCCTGCGCGATCCGCCCGCTCGCGTCCGAGGAAGCCTGGGTGACGGTGATCCCGGCTTCGTTGAGCTGGCTCTCGAGCACGCCGACGGCGGCCTGCGCTTGCGCCGCTTGCTGCCGCGCCGCCGTCACGCGGGCCCGCGCTTCGTCGAGCTGCGCGCGCGTCTGCGCGTCGTCGAGGCGCACGAGCACTTGCCCGCGCCGCACGCTTGCGCCCTCGCGCACCGCCACGAACGTCACGCGCCCGCCGACCTTCGCCCCGATGTCCGTCTCGTCGCCCTCGATGCGCCCGCTGAGCGCGAGCGCGTTCTTCGGAGCCGCCGGCCGCAAGAAATAGAACGCCGCCGCAGCCAGCGCGAGCACCGCGACGGCGACCAACAAGACGGCCGCGGGCGGCCGGCGCGGATTGGCCATGTCGTATCCTCGCTTCGTTCAAAGGCGCCCGGGGACCCATCCGGGCGCCGGTGGGGCGCCCACTCGGTTTCGTCGAAGAAGCGCCGGCCGTGAAGCGAATGAGCGAGCCGTGAGATTCAGCGAAGAGGCGCGGCACCGGATACTCAACCCGGAGCCGGGCTCGGCGCTCGCCCGTGCCCGCGATTACGGAATCGACCTGAGCCTGCTGCTCGAGAATCTCGAGCGGACCCCGCAGCAGCGCCTCGAGCAAACCGTGAAGATGCAACGCTTCCTGCGGGTCGTCGACGACGTCCGCAGGCGAGCGGAGCGTAGGTGAGCGATCTCCTCGACGTCCTCCGCGCGTTGGCAAGGGAACGGGCGCGCGTCGTGGTCGTGGGCGGCGTGGCTTTGCGCCTGCAAGGATCGGCCTACGTCACGCAGGACGTCGATCTGGCTTACGAGCGCACGCGCGTGAATGCGGCCCGCATCGCCGCGGCGCTCCGGCCGTTCGATCCGAAGCCTCGCAACCATCCGCCGCATCTTCCCTTCGTCTTCGACGCGCAGACGTTGATCGCGAATGAGGTCCTTACGCTGGAGACGACTGCGGGCGATGTCGATTTGCTGGCTGCGATAAAGGGGCTTGGCGGCTTCGCCGAGGTCGATGCCGCCGCAGAGACGCTCCCGTTCGAGGAATTCGAGCTGCGCGTCCTTTCAGTCGAAGGGCTGCTCGTCGCGAAGCGAGCCGCCGGACGACCCAAGGACGCGGCAGGGATCGTCGAGCTCGAAGCGCTTCGCGACGCTCGTTGCGCCGGCGAGACCGGTATAGAACGCGGCCTCGACCGCCCCTGAAGGCCGCTCGGCAACCGCTCCCCCAACGGCGACGGCGGCGCGAGAGGTCGCCTTCACGCGGTTTTCACGCCGGGTTGCTATGCTGCGAGATCGGAGGATGATGTCATGACCTCCCAGTTCGAGCGGATCCTCGTCCCCGTCGACGGGTCCGAGCCTTGCAGTGCAGCGATCGGCCTGGCCCTCGATTTCGCGGTTTCGTCCGGTGGGCACGTCATTTTCGCTCACGTGCTCGACACGCGCGACCTCTACGACAAAGCCTCGATCTACGGCTACGACCCGCGGCCGCTGCGCGCCAAGATGCGCGCCGAGGCCGAAGATGTTCTCGAACCTGCCGCGCGGCGGGCCGCCGAACGCGGCGTCGAGAGCGAGACCCTGGTCGTCGAGGGCCGGCCGGTCGACGCGATCCTGAACGCGGCTGCCGGCCGCTCGGCCGACCTGATCGTCATGGGAACGCACGGCCGACGCGGCTTCGACCGGCTTTTCATGGGCAGCACGACGGAAGGCGTTTTGCGCGCGGCCGGCATCCCGGTATTGGTGGTGCGCCAGCCGCAACATGCGGAGCGAGGGCACGCTAAACTGTCGAGTGAGTAGCAGCGCAAGCGCGCAAAGGAGCTCACTTCGGATAACCTAATTATCGTTGGCATGAGCGAGATCCACGAATACGTCACCTTGCGTTGCCCGTTCGAGCGAGTGCCGGCGCTGCTGGAAGAATACTTGAACGAGCACGGTGCGAGGGACGGCGGCGCAGCGACGCTGACGATGCACGTGCAAGTCGGCGACCTCGCCCTCGAGCGGGACGTGCTCGCGACCATGGCACCCAAGCCCGGCTATCCCGGCTACGAGTTGCTGCAGATCGAATGGAAGCCGAAGGACGGTGGCCTGTACCCGGCGTTCAACGCTCTGGTGAGCGTCGCCGACGAGGGCTCGGGCTTCTCGCGGATCGATCTCGACGGCTCGTACGAGCCGCCGCTGGGGCCCCTGGGCGTCGCCTTCGACGCGGCGCTCGGCCACCGCTTCGCACACCAGACGGTCGTCGATCTGCTGGCCCACCTCAAGAAGACCTGCGAAACGCGCTACGCGTCCGAGAGCGCGACGAAAGGAGCCGTTTAACTCCGACCGAACGCGCTGGCAACGTGAGAGCGTTGCTCGTCCGAGGCGGTCGCATCGTCGATCCGTCGCAAAATCTCGACGCAGTGAGCGATCTGCTCCTGCGCGACGGCGTCGTCGCCGCGCTCGGCGAGCGTCTCGAAGCCGGCGATGCCGAGGTGCTCGACGCCGCCGGTGCCGTGGTCGCTCCGGGCTTCATCGACATGCACGTCCACTTGCGCGAGCCGGGCCTGACGCACAAGGAAACGATCGCCAGCGGCAGCGCCGCCGCGGTCGCCGGCGGCTTCACTGCGGTCGCCTGCATGCCCAACACCGAGCCCGCGCTCGACGCGCCCGCACTCGTCGTCGAGGTCAAGCGCTTGGCCCAGGCGGCGGGGCTGGCGCGAGTCTATCCGATCGCGGCGATCACGCTCGCCCGCGCCGGCCGGGAGCTCGCCCCTTACTGGAGTTTGCACGATGCCGGCGCGGTCGCGTTCAGCGACGACGGCTCGCCGGTTGCCGACGCACGGGTCCTGCGCCAAGCGGCGCTGTACGCCCGCGACGTTCCCGGCGTCTTCATCTCGCATTGCGAGGACGCGAGCCTCAAGGGCGACGCCGTCATGAACGAGGGCCTGCGTTCGTTCGAGCTCGGCGTCCCCGGCGCGCCCGGCCTCGCCGAGGACGTGAACGTCGCGCGCGACGTGCTGATCGCGGGCGACACCGGCAAGCCCTTCCACATCGCGCACGTCTCGACCGCGAACTCGGTCGAGCTCGTCAAGTTTGCGCGGGCCCGCGGCTTCACCGTCACCAGCGAGGTGACGCCGCACCATCTGCTGCTCAGCGACGCGCGCTTTGCGAACTTCGGCGCGGCCGGCAAGGTCAATCCGCCGCTGCGCGCCGAGCGCGAGGCGGCCGCGCTGCGCGCCGCCGTGCGCGACGGTACGATCGACGCGTTCGCGACCGACCACGCGCCGCACACGCTGGAGGAGAAGGCGCAACTGCTCAGCGAGGCTCCCGTGGGCTTCTCGGGCTTGGAGACGGCGCTCGGCGCGTACGCCTTGGCCCTTCCCGATCTGCCGCTCGAACGGTTCGTCGCGCTGCTCTCGAGCAATCCCGCGCGCATTCTCGGCGTGCCCGGCGGAACGCTGCGGCTCGGCGCGGCGGCCGACGTCACCGTCTTCGCCGACCGCCCCTGGCGCGTCGAGGCAGCCTCCTTCCACTCGCAAGGCAAGAACACTCCGCTCGATGGGGCCGTCCTGCCGCGCCGCGCGCTCGCTACGATCGTCGCCGGGAGGATCGTCATGCACGACGGCCTCGTCGCGCGCGGCGGAAGCGGGCGAGGCGCCGCCTCTCGTGCATGAGGCAAGGCCCGCTCCGCGCCGGCGCCGCACTGCTCCTCGCCGTGTGCGCCTTCTCCGCCGCCCCGGCCGCTCCTGACGTCGCTCCCGGCACACTCGACGCCGACGGCATTTTCGCCCGTGCGAAGGCGGAGTGGCGCGCGCGCGCCGAGGCGCCCTTCGTGCGCTACAACCTGCTCGAACGCTACACGTGGCGCGGCCGCACGCACGACAATTGGTGGCAGGCGGCCTACCGCAGTTCCGACCACGCCCTGGTTCTGCACCGCACGATCGTCGCAGAGCAGGAGGAAGAGCGGCTCAAAGGCTCGCCGATCAAGATCAACTTGCGCTTCCATCACGCCGATGCATCCGGCGATCAGCTCGACACGAACCCCAACGCCGACGCCTTTCCGGTCCTCGACCCGCTGATCGAGCCTGACGCATCGTTCGGCATGCGGCGCCACGAGCCGCAAGCCGCGCTCGTTGGCGCGGCGACCCCTGCGCCGGGGCTCGAGACGGCGCTGCCGGCCGCGCCGTCGTCGCAGCCCGAGGTTCCGGAGCCGGGTGAGACGCCGCTGCGCGAGCTGATTCGCGTCGAAGCGGTGGCGCGCGACTATCGCATCGCGCTGGCCGGTATCGAGCACCTCCGCTACGGCGACGCGTATCATCTCACGCTGCAGCCTCTGCGCGAGCCGAACGCGCACCGCTTGCGCGACCTGTGGGTCGCGACCGACACGTACGCGACGGTGCAGCTCACGCTCGCCGGGCTGTTCGAAGGGAAGCCCTACGCCGAGGCGCGCTGGACGGTGACCTACACGCCGCTCGACGGCCGCTGGTACGTGCAGCAGATCAAGACCGCCGATACCCTTCGCTTCGGCCTCGACCGCTTCGTCAGCGATCTCGAATACGATTTCGTGCAGTACGATTTTCCCGCGAGCATCCCGGACATCACCTTCGAGCGCCTGTTATGATCGGACTCGTCGCACCTTTCGTGCAGTTATCCGCCGGGCTCGCGAGCGGAAGATAGTGCCGCGCGCGCTCCGGCGCAGCGGCACAATCTTGGCCGGCGTGATATACTTGACTACAGTCGGGCGTCTTGGTAGAATTAAACATGGACAAGCAGCCCCTTCCCGAGACGATGATCGAAGCCGTCAGGCAGTTTGCGGACCCGCAGGTTGCCCACGACTTCTGGGTGCAGATGCGCTGGCCGAACGGCGTGGCTTGCCCGCTTTCCTGCGGGTCCGTTCAGGTTGCTTACATGCCCAAACGGCGTCGTTGGTACTGCAACGACTGCAAGGGGCAGTTTACGGCCAAGGTCGGGACGATCTTTGAAGACTCGCCCATCGGCTTCGACAAGTGGCTTCCCGCGATCTGGCTGATCGCAAGCAACCGCAACGGCATCTCGTCGCACGAGCTCGCCCGAGCCCTCCAGGTCACGCAAAAGACGGCCTGGTTCATGCTTCACCGCATCCGCGAGGCCATGCAGTCCGAATCCTACGAAACGCCTCTTTCGGGAACGGTCGAAGTTGACGAGGCTTACATCGGCGGACGTTGGGAAAACAAGCCGCTGAAGGTTCGACGCGCCAAGAAAGCCTCGCAGCATTGGGAGTCGAAAACGGCGGTCCTCGGGATGGTCGAACGCAAGGGTCACGTTCGCGCTTATGCTGTTCCGAACGTGCAGCAAGATACGCTGCTTCCAAAACTGCGCGCAAGCATTGACCAAGACGCGACGGTTTACACCGATGCGGCAACCCTTTACACGCATATTAAGGTGCATCGCCTGCGTCATGCCCTCGAGGAAAAAGGTCTCAGCCTTCTCCTTGCCACCATGTCGGTAGCTCGTAGCAACCAGTTCTTCCGCCTTGGGCACAGCCAGTGTCTCGAAGATGTCAGGAAAGGTGGACTTCAGCGAACGACGCAACCAAACGTAAAAGAAATCGGAGAGATCTGCATAGGGGACGTTATCGTAATAAGACTATCCTGACCACGACCGGCCAAGATAATTGTCGTCGGCCAATCCTTATGCTTTCATGCTGTTCAATGGATGAGCGTGGGCGACAGAGGCACATGCAAGCGGGTTTATGGATCACGACAACGTCGTTGACAGGTTAACAGCATCCTGGCTTCTGTTGTGTAGGCCCGTCGCTCCCCAGAAGGATCGGGGGCGATGCCTGCGACGTCAGGATCTTGCGAGTGGCGCGAACCATGCTTGCGCTGGGCATCGTGACCTGCCACCGGCCACCCGACATAAATCGGTCTAAGTCAGCGAGCTAGCGAGGACAGCAACTGTTCATATGTTTCAGGATGAATAGTGAGAGTTGCTTGGCCCCCGGGACGAGTGACGACAAGCTCTACTGTGTCGCTATTAAAGAGGTTTCCAAATTGATCAAGGGGCAAGCCAGTGACCGGCTTACCATTTACCGATTGGATGACATCGCCGACTAGCAGACCGCCTTTCGCTGCCGGTCCGTTTGTAACAATAGCATACACGCGGTACGAATGCGCGTCGGGAGTAACGTTATAGTAAAATAGCGAATGATAACGACCGTCATTTGGGTCGTACGGTATACCTGTTTTTAAAAGACTGTCCCAAGCGGCAGTATTCGTCGATCGAAAGGCTTCGAAGTCTTGAAGTGTCTGGTCCAGAAGATCGTTGGCCATGTCAACAACCTCGCGATCTACGGTGCGGTGAGAGAATCTAGTGTCCTCGGTCTTGCTTTTTACGTCATGAAAGAACGCTCCGCCCGAGCAGTCTGTAATCAACAAGGTAACCTTTACCGCGACACTTGCCGGCGCGCCAGTCGTTACGAATATTCGGGGGAACGTCCAGAAAACGCCTGGCTGAACAATGGCATTCAAGCGATTGTCATCACATACGCCTGAGAGCTTCTGGCCTTCCTCGGAAGCGGTTCCGAATTGCACCGGAATCATATAGAACGCATTGTGATTGGCAAAGTAATTGGATAACCGCTGCAAAATGATCTGGGAAGTCGCTTCAACGTCAGGATTATCGTAGTGGGGTGCGCCGTAGCCAACACGATAAGCCGCTGATGACCCGCTAGGCGCTGCAGATAGCGCATTGTCGCTAGCAGGTGGGGCGGTTTCTAGAGAGCTCGCCGAGGCTGCGGCTGGCGACGGTTGAGAATTGAGGACTTGGTCGATAGCTGCGACACTCATTCCAAAATTACTTCCAGGTAGTGCTTGCTCCAGTCCCTGCGCAGCGTAGGACGGGTCGAGCAAGGAGCCGCGTACGATTCCTATAACGGCACCCGTAGCCTTGTCAATCACGGGGCCGCCACTATCGCCATGGTCAATTTGTGCGTCGAATTGGACGATCTCTCCGTTGAGGCGCACCGCGCTAACAATCCCAACATGCACTGAAGGTCGGAAATCGTCGCCAAAAAGGTCTTCAAACCTTTTTACGGCACGCGGGTACCCAATGACTGCGATATCCGAGCCTTCCTGGATTTTATGCGCGTCAAGTAGGGCGATTGCCTTGCGGTTTCCAGCAGGAATCGTTAGAACTGCCACATCCCTAACATGATCGCGCCTTATTATTGTAGCGCGATAGCGTTCGCGCGGGTTACTATCTAAGATAACGTCAACGCGAGAGGCCCCTTCGACAACGTGATTCGCTGTGATAATTGTAGAAGATGAGCCGGTAGACGAGTAGATGAAGCCAGTGCCCGAAGCAGCACCTGTGGCTAGGGCAGCAACGATGTATACGACGCTGGGCCGATCATTTTGGTAAACCGCGCTGAAGCTTGTTTCAGTCGCCGACAACTGTGAAGGCAACAAGAAGCCCAATCCAGTGAGACAAAGGGCCGTGAACCACCACCGAAGACTCAGGTGGGGAAGACTGAGGTGTGAAGGCATACGTGCAAGCGACGGTTTGAGCATCATGATCAATAGTCCCGGAAAATCGCTAGTATTCCAAAAGTTCGCCAGAGAGTTGTAAGCTTGCTTGTAGGGAAGCCGAAGAGAAGGCCTAGGTGACGAGAAGGTCTAAGCGCATATACTCCAGGATCACCCCCTGCGAGCGATCCGTTTGATGGTCAATGCGATGCTCAGGGAACTCTCGCCGAGCTTCGACGCAATCCATTCCCCGATGGGAAGGCCTTCGGTCCCCGCGGAGCACTTGTTGCGAGCGCCCGTCGAAGGAAGCATCGCTCAGAGGAGCCTCATAGTGAAGAGTCTGGAACTCGTGCTCGCAGCAACAGTTTAACTGGGATCCCCCATATGACCCTGCGGTTCGAGGGGGTGCTCGCCGATTCCGTCCGACCGTTGGCTGGGGGCCGGTCGAGGCGGTCGATTTTGCCCGAAACGCGAGTGCTTGACATCCCCGGGCCGGGGCAAAGGGCCTGTTGGTCGGTCATCAGGGCGCAAATCTCCCGTCGTATTTTCCGACTCTCGCATGTAGCCGGGCGTTCATGCTGCCGATGCGATCGGCGGGGAGCGCAACGCGGCAATGCGCTGCATGAGGGAGGCGAATAAGGCCCGCGGGATCGCCACTTCCGCCATCTGAAACGTTACGTAGCGACCGTGGCTGACGACCTTCGCACCGATCTTGATGAGCTTTTCCCGCAGGCTCGTGAGGGACCAGTTCGCGATCGCGTCCGGCGTCGCAAGCGTGCGAAGGAAGTTCCCCAAATTATACGCGAGCGCGTGAAGTTGCAAGCGAACGGCGTTTGCGTTGAATGAGCGGCAAGACAGTCGCGTCCACTTGATCGCGCCCTTGCCCTCCTTGATCCACTGCTCCGCCGTGCCGCGCTGGTTGTAAAACCGAACGACGTTCTTTCCCGACACCGTCAGGTTCGTGATGACGAAGCCGACCCGCGGGAACAGTTCGCCCGGATGCCATTCCACCTTGGCGACCACCCGTCGAGAATGAGACCAACTCTTCGCCTTGTAGCGGAAACTGCGATAGAAACGCTGGACGTAGTGCGGCGGACGCCCAACCGGCCGTTTGAGCAGATCGGCGATCCGCCCTTGGAGAATCTGATTGGCCGGCAGGCGGATCGCATAGTCGATCCCCTCGGCTTCCAAGTACTCGTACATGCTCGGCTGAGCGAAAGCAGCGTCACCGCGAAAGGCAATGTGCTCGCCGCTTGCCTGATACCGTGCGACGACCGGACCCAGGACGTCTTCCCAGCCGTCGGCGCTGTGGACGTTGCCCGGTCGAAGCGCGCACCGCTCCAGATCGCCATACTGATTGAACACGAAGAGTGGGTGGTAGCAGGTGCATCCGAAATGCCCGTTCCAGACGCTGTTCTCTTGTTCGCCGTGAGTTGGGCTGACGCTTGAATCCATATCGAGCACGATGCGATCACCCGACCGATGGTTCGCAACACGGTCGATCCAAAGACCCGAGAGATCGGCGAGCGCCACAAGGTTTTCAGCACGCCCTAACCAGTTCGTTTCGAAGCGGCCCATCTGACTGGCCGACGCGGCACGCCCCTTCGGCGCTTTACCGCCGACGATCCAGCGCATTGCCGGATCGTGCCGCAGCCGCTGGGCATCATTGACGTCTTCATACCCGGCGAGCCGACCGAAAACCGACTGGCGGAGCATGCCGGCAAGCGTGTTGGTAACGGGACGCTAGATTTGAACCCCTAGCGGGATTTTGGATTTGAACCCTTGGCAGGGTTAGGCGCTCTTGGGCGGCTTTCCCCTGGCTCGATTTCTGAGCCGGAAGCTCTCGCCGGCAAAGAC
>Ga0326728_10007952_pt1 | contig 26703 bp, 20 predicted proteins | sample MB3enrmetagenome_FD_207602 | JGI IMG/M metagenome (GOLD analysis project Ga0326728, IMG submission 207602) | Lab enriched peat soil microbial communities from McLean, Ithaca, NY, United States - MB31MN | ecosystem: Environmental > Terrestrial > Soil > Wetlands > Peat | place: USA: New York...
CTCGGCTTGAGGCCGCGGAGAGCCGCGCTGGTGGGGCCGCCGTGCAAGCTTACGATAAGTGGCGGCAGAGCGCCCTCGGGGCCGTACGCCGCGGGATTTTTAGGGCCGTATAGCAAGCCGTGGACGGCTTGCTCGCCGTTTGGGATTTCGAGGCGGCTCGGCCGGGAGACATATTCTTCGCCGATGGGGGCGGAGCTGCTCCGGCGTAGGATGGCGGGCGATCCTTGAGCGCTGGCGGGAACCTGATCGAGGGCGATGCAAAGCGGCTCTTCGTCCTTTAACCCGGTCACAGCGATGCCCGCACCTCCCGCCGAAAGGGTCTGCATGGCGGTGAAGCCATTGCTGTGGGGCTTAAGCGTGACCGCGCCAAGGCCAACGATCGCCGCTCCGGCCTCGCCGTTCTCGACGTAGGTGCAATAGGCCCTGTCTCCTGGAAGCAAGGCGAAGCTCGCGGCATTCAAGCTCCAAAGCGGCATAGAAAGATCCGCATCGAGATGCGTAACTTTCTTCGGGCTCCGATCTTTCTGCCATGCAAACAGGCTTCCCAAGCCGTCCGCATCCCAAACGAAATAGAGCGTGCCGTCCTCTCCCCATTCGGGCTGAAAGCACGCAGTTCCGCTCCCGCCGGCGATGGCGGCAGGCTCACCGGGCGAGCCATCCTCCGCAATGTCAACCACATAGAGCTGAGCAGCATCCCAGGGCATGGCGGGGAGGTCCCAGGCGAGAAAGGCGAGCCGGTTTCCATCGGCGCTCAATCGCGGGCTTGCGTAAAAATCGTGCCCCGTCAGCAGCCGGGCCGGTGCAGCGTCCGCAACTTGTCCGGCTGGGATCGCCCAAAGAGCGTTTTCCGGCAGCGCCGCGTCCTGCAGGCTATGGGTCTCCCCAACGCCGATCAGTCTTTTCCGGCGGCTATCGAAAGCGAAGTCCGCAAAGCGGGTGGCTGGCAGATTTGTAAGGCGGCGAATGCCCGCTCCGCCTGCGGCTGCGTTTAAGCCGGCTTCGTAGACGTCTTGATCGGCGTCGTTCACGAAAAAAAGTCTTCCATCCGCGACAAGAAATTCGCCGCCGCCATATTCGTGCACCCGGGAGCGCGCGGAGTAAGGCGGAGGAAGGATCTCGCTCACGCCGCCTGCTTCGCTCCAGCGCATCACCGGCGCGCGCCCTTTCTCTGCCGGCCGGGTTTCGCTCCAATACACAGCCTCATCGAAGACCTGCACGCGCCCGAACCGGAGCGCGCCTTCTGCAACCGATGCGGCCGGGATCGGGGAGGGCCAGTGCCCGAAAGCGAACAGTTTTCTCTCCATGATTGCGTCCACTTCTCCGGTTACATCGCCGCAAAGCTTATGATCGCCGGCCGCGGCGGCGCATGCGGTTGCGGCGGCTGGCGCTTTGGATAGTGGGGGCCAAAATGGTTTCGTTGCAAGACTTCATGCCGCTGAAGCCGGCGGAGGAGACATTGCTGGCCGCCGCGGCGAACGGCAAGCAGTGCTCGTTCGCCGGGATGCGCCCGGACGCGCCCACCGAAGCGAACGAGGTCAGAGCGGATTTCTTGCGCTTTCTGGCGCTCGGCGGGGAGCAGAAGACGGCCGTTCACGAAAGCGGATTGCGGATCCAGGGCGCTTACATCGATGGCGCGGTCAATCTCGACGGCGCAACCAAGGTGAGGCCTCTTTGGATACAGGATTGCGTAATCACTGGAGAATTCCGCTTCTCCGATGCAGAAACGAAAGTTGTGAGCCTTGACGGCACTACCGTTTCCGGGATCCGCGGGGACGGCGTCAGGATCGACGGCAGCCTGCTGCTCCGCCGCGCGACCATTGACGGAAGCTTGCAGCTTTTCGGCGCGGAAATCACAGGCTCGCTGTCTTGTACCGGATGCCAAATCGAAGGAAGGCGCTGGCGCACCCAGCGGCTCGCCGCCGATCTCGGCACGGTAACGGTTGGCGGAAATGTGGAGTTCCGCAGCGGGTTTAGGGCAAATGGCCTGATACAGCTCGACGACTCCGAAATCGGCGGTACCTTCGATTGCTCCGAAGGCAGATTTATCGCGGGCTTCGACGAAACGCGATCCGAGCCGGCAGGCCGCTGGGAGCGGACAGCCCGCCGCGCACTCAAAGCGCATCGGCTCAATTTGAGTGGCAGCCTCTATCTCAGAGATTGCGAATGCGATGGCGAAATGTCGTTTTCCGGTGCGCAAATCGGCGGCGACATCGATTGCCGCAACGGCCAGTTTCACAGCACTGGCAACGGCGACAGCAGCGCGCTGCGCTTCACGCGGGTCGAGGCAGCGGGCAATATCTATTTCTCGGCTGGTTTTGAGGCGAAAGGCAAGGTGCAACTTAACGGTGCCATTGTCCGCGGCAATATCGACTGCCGGGGCGGTACGTTCACCGTTCCAAGCTCGGTCTCCCATGACGCCGCCGCGCCTGGCGAAGCGTTTTCGGAGGACGCCGTTTCTCTCGTTAACGCGAGGGTCGACGGTGCTCTGATCATCGCGCCTATCGACGGAAGGGAAGAACCCGCGGCGGTTTTCAACGGCTCGCTCGATTTCAAGAGCGCTCACATTCACGTGCTGGTCGATCACCCGGATGCCTGGCCGAAGCACACCCATTCGGATGGCCTGCGCAATGTGATTCACCTGGATGGGTTCACCTATGACCGCTTCGCCGGCAATGCCCCGGTCGAAGTCCCGATCCGCAAATCTTGGCTCAAGCGCCAGCCGAAAGCGCATATCGGCCGGGACTTCAAACCGCAGCCCTTCGAGCAGCTCATAAAGGTGCTGAAAACGATGGGCCACCCCGAGGAAGCAAGACGCCTCGCCATCGCGCGCCAGGGGTTCCTGACTTGGCGGCGCATAAAGCGGTGGCGCTGCGGCCCCCTCAGCGCAATCCGGGCGCTCGGCGCGCTCCTATGGGCAATGACCGGCGGCCTTCTCATCGGCTATGGCTACCGTCCCTTACGCGTCCTGTTCATCATGGCCGCTGTAGGGCTCGCCTGCGGTTATTACTTCAAGCTCGCCGAGGAGGACGGCGTATTCGCCCCGCGCGATTCGCAAGTTTTTCTCCACCCGGACTATCAGAATTGCCGCGGCAACTGGACAAAATGCGCTCTCAAGGTTCCGGGGAAATTCGACGAATACCCAGCGTTCAATCCGTGGGTCTATTCGTTCAACGTGCTGCTTCCCGTCGTCGATCTGCAGCAGGAAAAAAGTTGGGTGCCAATGCAGAAAGAGGTGCGCTTCGGCCTCGGCGGGCGAACGCTCACCGTCCCCCCCTGGGGCACCAACGCTATCGTGCTCGCCGAGCTTGTGTTCGGCTGGGTGGCAAGCTTGCTCGCTGTCGCTGCCTTTTCGGGCCTAGTAAAAACCGAATGATGTTATTTGCCGGCCATTGCGCACGGTGCGGCGAAGCTAGCCAAGCCGCGCGCGCCGGGGCGCCGGAGCCAGCTCGACAATGCGATGAACCCGGCAGCAAACCCCGATGATGTGCCCAGGACTGGCATTGGAGATACGGACGATCCGGAAATTTGGATTGAGCGGCACTAGATCGGCGATCATCGAGCCGTCGGCTGCACGCCCCACCTCGCGATAAAGCCGGAACATCGCCATACGCTCCTCCGGCACGAGCGCCAGCACGAAATCGGCGGGCGAAGGCGATGCCTGCAGGTCGATCATGGCCTTGTCACCCGGCTCGAAGGATACGGGCTCGTTTGGGTTGGACATCGATTTGTCTCGGATTTCGATAAAAATCGCGCGCTCGGGGAGCGTGTCTTCGCCGGAGACTGGGATCGTGACAGCCAGCATGGGCTCAAATCCGGAAGCGATGCGTTGAAGTTCCGCAATATTCTCAAGGCCCACGAGTGGGATACGCCGCACGATTTTCGAGGCTATCGCGGATGTCCTTTCGATTTGATTTAAGATATCACCTTTTCCAAAATAAATATAATCCACCGTGACGCCAAAAGCAGAGGCGAAGAGGATCGCCTGCTTTGGCGGAATAGCGCGCTCGCCGTTCTCGTAATTCATGTAGCGGCTATAATTCCACCCGAACTTCCGCACGGCCTCGGTCGCGCGATCGAAGCCGGCGTGTATCCGGGCACTGCGCAGCCGTTCCGCGATGGCTCTAATTTCTTCCGCCGTCCAATTCCGCATCGAGCAAATCCGCCTTCTACACGTGCTGTGTAACACATTTCCATCGCGAGAAAATCGCTCATGACGAGCGCCCCAATCTTTTCTGGGGAAAAAACAATCGGTTCGCCCCGATTCGCACTATTTTATCATCCGGCTTCCTGCCGGGCCGTTTTTGCTGGGATGACGCGCCATAACCCGCAAATGGGACGAAATTCATAGCTGCTTCATAAGCTTTCCAGCACGAAGGCGAACTTACTCCGATAACGGACGAGCGGGCGCAAAATTCCACGAGTTTTGGTAAATTTGGCTGTTTATTTACACGTAACGTGTAACTTTGGCTCCATGTCGTGGAATTTGCACTGAGTTTTGTGTTTTTTCCGCGGCCAGTTGGTCAGTACCGAAGCCAAAACGAGGCGCCCGTGTTGCATTTTGTACCCTTGCCGCAATCCCAAAGCCCGCTAACTTGCACCTCCACGCCGGGCGTTCCGGCCGCCAGTAAAGAGCGGCGGCGATGGACAACAGGCGAACTCACCGAAATCGTCGCGGCTTTGGCGACGCTTCGCACGAGCGATATCGCCCGGACGATCGGCGTAAATCCCAAAGCGCTGCGCTCGGTTTTGCGGCGAAATGGCATCAGCGTCCGCGCGCTCCGGCAGCAGGCCAAAAAAAGCGAGCGCCCCGAAGGCGCCGGCCTCGTCGTCCGCCGGTCCAATGTTGGCCCCTCCGCAATCTATGGGGCGGCTGCCCTCATGTCTTTGCCCGACGAAGCTTGCCGCTGGCCGCTCGGCGACCCGGCAGAGCCCGGCTTTGCCTTTTGCGGCGCGCCGAAATCGGGGCGCGCGTCCTATTGCCGCCATCACCTCCGCCAGGCCTTCGAGCATGGATGCGATGGCCATGGCCGCTAAATCGAGGCTTGCGAAAAAGAGGCCGAGGCTCGAGCTTTCGGAAGGTCCGACCGATGAGCGGCGTCAGCATACGCAGTTCACGCGCGACGTCCTGACGCCGCCAGGTGCTCCCATAGTGGCAAGGCACCGGACGCGCACGATTCTGACGCCGCTTGGCGTGCGGCGGGCGATCATCGAGGAAGCGGCCGCAAAGCCGGAGGCCGTTCGCGTGCGCTCGCTGCGCCGGCGTTTGACCGTGCTAGACCGCACGCTTTCCGACCGCGAAGCCGAGGCGATCGAAAGGCTCACATCCTGTATAAACAGCCTGTCGAATGTGGGCTGCCTCAATTATTTGAAGTCGCAGGTGCGCTCGAGCCCGGTCGGGCGCCTGCCCTTCGGCGAGTACAAGCGGCGCGAAATTTCGGCGATGACCTACGTGCTGCGGCGTTTGAGCGCCGCGGACAGATCGGCGGTCTTGGAGCTGACCGTGCTCGTCGATCCAAGCCACAGCGGAGCGTTCAAGCCGGCCGAAGCGTTCGTTGCATCCGTCCGCGCGGCCGCTGCGGAGGTGGTGGCGCTTTATGACGAGTGGCCGGGGCAAGAAAAGGCGCAACCAGAGTAGCGCGTTCCGGAGTTGCTAGCTTATGATTTTGAGGGCGGCGCCAGCCCGGCGCCTCCCACTCCGAACCGGCCCGGAAACTCAGGAAAACGCTCAATCGGCTTGACCTAAGTCAATTCGAATTAACGCTTTCCGTGGCAAAGGGTCGCCCTGTGGCACTTTGTAATGGGTCTAGGCTCTGGACTTCCTGACTTCTTCACGCCATGATCGCTGAAAGGCGGGAGCTTCGGTGTGTCTGCGCACGCTGGTTTCCCGCCCGGTGCTTGGGGCCGCGCCGTCCCGCTAAAGAGGAAAAGGAATGGACTATCAGGGAAGTTTTGGGGAAGCGCTCGAAGCTTTAACGGTTGAGGGCCGGTACCGCGTATTTGCGGATATTCTCAGGAAACAGGGAGAGTTCCCCCGGGCTATCCACCATACGCCTGAGGGAACGCGTCCGATCACTGTCTGGTGCTCGAACGATTATCTCGGCATGGGCCAGCATCCGGCGGTGCTCAGCGCCATGCACGAAGCGATCGACCGGACCGGAGCCGGCTCGGGCGGAACGCGCAACATTTCCGGAACGTCCCATTATCACGTCGAGCTTGAGAAAGAGCTCGCGGATTTGCACGGCAAAGAAGCCGCGCTTCTGTTCACGTCGGGCTATGTCTCGAACGAAGCTACGATTTCAACGCTGGTGAAAATCCTGAAGGGCGCGATCATCTTTTCGGATGAAAAGAACCACGCCTCCATGATCGAGGGTGTGCGTCAAGGCGGCGGTCCTAAGCGAATCTGGCGCCATAACGATCTTGAGCATCTGGAAAGCCTTCTTCAAGAGTATAGCTGGGACACCCCGAAAATCGTCCTGTTCGAGTCCGTCTATTCCATGGACGGCGATATCGCACCCATTAGCGACATCTGCGATCTCGCCAAGAAATACAACGCGCTGACCTATATCGACGAGGTCCACGCTGTCGGTATGTACGGGCCGCGCGGCGCAGGCGTAGCCGAACGCGACGGCGCGATGCATAAGGTCGATATCATCGAGGCGACCCTTGCCAAAGGCTTCGGCTTAATGGGCGGTTATATCGCCTCAACCGCGGCCTGCATTGATGCGATCCGCTCTTACGCTCCAGGCTTCATCTTCACAACATCTCTTGCGCCGGTTATCGTTGCCGGTGCCCTTGCAAGCGTCCGCCATCTCAAAGGGAGCCAGGAGGAGCGCACCCGCCATCAGGCGCGCGCAGCCGTGCTTAAGGAGCGCCTCGCCAACCAGGATCTGCCTGTGATGCATACGCCGAGCCATATTGTGCCGGTGCTTGTGGGCGATCCCGTGCAGTGCAAATCGCTCACCGATGCGCTGCTCGCCCGCTTCGGGATTTACGTTCAACCGATCAACTATCCAACCGTTCCACGCGGCACCGAGCGCATCCGGCTCACGCCAGGTCCGATGCACACCGACGAGCAGATGGACCGCCTCGTTTTCGCACTCTGCACCCTCTGGAAAGAGATGGGATTGCGCACTGGCAAGGAATGGTGCAAGGAATGGCGCGGCCGTATCGCTATTGCCGGTCAATTCGATCTGAGTGTTTCGGCTGGAGGCTAGCTCGGGGGCGATACGCTAATCCCAATGACGGCCAGAACGGCTTCCTGCGATGGAAGGCCGGTTCTGCCCATTAAGCAGGTGCCGCTTATGCGGATCGATGTTAGCCTATGCTAAGCCGGCGGTTGACTCCTAAGCGGCATGAGCGCTTTTAGACGCAGTTTTGTGTCTGGAGGCGTCCCCGTTGAAGAAGCTTGCCCATAAGGTGTCAGTAATCACAGGCGCGGCCCATGGACTTGGCCGCGCCATGGCAGAATTGTTTGCAAGCGAGGGGGCCTTCGTTTTCCTTGCCGACATAGACGGGGACGCGGCTGAAGCCGCCGCCATGGCCATACGCGACGCAGGCGGTGCCGCTCAAGCGGTTACGGTGGACGTCCGCAAGGAGGACCAGGTCCAAAGCCTAGCAGCAGCTGTCGCCGGCCGCTTCGACGCGCTGGACGTCCTTATTAACAATGCCGGCAATCTCGTTCGGAAGGATTTCCGTCATTTGGACGATGCCGACTGGGACTCCGTGGTCGGCACCCACCTTTGGGGAACGCTTCGCGTGACGCGCGCCTTTCTGCCACAGCTTCAGCGCGCGGGCCAATCGGCAGGCGCCGCAATCGTAAACCTCGCTTCGATCATGGCGAGCAAGCACGTCCGCCAAGTCTCAAGCTATTCGGCATCGAAAGCGGCGATCGAAGGGCTTTCGAGAAGCCTCGCGGTGGAGTTTGCCCCTTACGGCATCCGCGTGAACAATATTTGCCCAGGCTTCATCCACACAGCCATGACCCGGCAATATACCCGCCCAGGCTTCTCCGAAAGCCTGATCCGGCAAATTCCGATGCGCCGTTTCGGAACGCCCTTGGAGATCGCGAAGGCTGCTCTTTTTTTGAGCTGCGATGATTCCTCCTATATCACCGGGCAGGGGCTCACCGCCGACGGCGGCATGACGGTCAATCTCGTCTGAGCCGCACAAGCGGTTGTGATCGCTTGCGAAGGCGCAGGCCTTGCCATTTCGTTCCGGTCAAGCTAGCCCTCTAAGGGATCTAACCCTCTACCGGCTAGGGAGACTGCGAATGACACTATTCCGGCTTTTCGCGACCACTGCGCCTGCGCTTATCGCGCTGACATTAAATGCGGCAGCTGCGCCTGAAGCGTACACGTTCGACAAGAACCACACCGAAGTGCGGTTTTGCTGGAACCATCTCGGCGTCAGCCGTCAATGCGCACATTTCTTGAAGTACGATGGCGAGCTTCTTTACGACGAGGCAAATCCGGAGAACAGCACGGTCAAAGTGACATTTGTGACCGATTCTATCGAGACATTCATTCCGCTGTTCAACGAGCATATGAAGGCCGAGAAGCTCTTCGATACGAAGAAATTCCCGGAAATTACCTTTAAGAGCACGAAATTCGAAAAAACCGGCGAAAAGACGGGCAAAGTGACCGGCGATCTCACGATCAAGGACGTGACGAAGCCGGTGACTCTGGATGTAACGCTTAACTTCGCTGGACCGCAACCGATGAGCAAAAAGCCGACGCTCGGTATTGGCGCCGTCACCACGGTCAAGCGCACAGATTTTGGGGTGTCCCAAGCCGCTCCTTACGTGTCCGAGGATGTCTCGATCGAAATTCAAACCGAGATGACTAAGAAGAGCTAATCATTCGGCAAGCCGGGACGCTTTGCAGCTGCGTCCCGGCTTTTCGCGTCCCATCTTGCGGCGATGCCCATCCGGGATTTGATTACCCATGTGTTTCCGCTGCTAGGTCTTGCGGTGCCCCGTCGAGACGTTTTGCAGTGTCATTCCCGCCTTCGAACCAGTGCGGAAATCGCCGGACCGGCCGAAAGGCGTGGTATTCCGGACTCGTCCGTCATTGCCGCGAAAGCGGGCATCCATTTCTCACGCAAATAATCTTAGAGGGTTCCCAGCATCCGCGGGGATGACGCTGCGGCGAGAATGCTTCCGCCTGGCGAGGCCCGGGCAAAGACATCGGGATAATCGAGTGCCGGTGAGAGCCGGCGCTCCTTTTCGGGAACGCCGCCGGGCTTTGCAACTGCGCTCTGGCCGCGCCAGCGCTTAGGGGCTCGGCTTCTTATCCGCTCCGCAAGGCGCGCCGGCCAAATGCAGCCGCAGCCGCCTGCCGCTCACTAGGGCAACCCGCCTAGTTGTTGGGCAAATTCGTGCTTTGCGAAAAGCTGCCGGACAGGGGATTTCGCGGTTCGCACCGCAGAATGCTGGATTTGCGGCTTTTTCGAGGTGCGTCACTTTCACCCGCGGGCAACGCCGGCTTTGGCACAGCTTTTGATTATCAGGCAGCGGGGAAGCTGGGATCTCGGGAGGCGCAGGTAGCTGCCGGGTAGTTTGAAGTCAGGGCCGTTAATGGAGGACTTATAATGAAGATGGTGGTGGCGATCATTAAGCCGTTCAAGCTCGAAGAGGTCCGCCAGGCCCTCGACGACGCTGGAATAGAGGGAATGACGGTCAGCGAGGTGAAGGGGTACGGCCGGCAAAAGGGGCACACCGAGATTTACCGCGGCGCGGAATACGAGGTGAACTTCGTTCCGAAACTCAAAATCGAGGCCGTCGTTCCTTCGGAGTCGGTCCAAAAAGTCATCGAGGCAATCACCTCGGTCGCAAAGACGGGGCAAATCGGGGACGGCAAGATCTTTGTCACACCCGTCGACCAATCGGTGCGCATCCGCACCGGCGAAACAGACGCAGATGCAATTTGATCGGAAAAGGGAAAAAAGAATGAGGTCCGTTTGGCGTAATTTAGCTCTTTTGGGCGCAGCGGCGCTGGCAGCTGCCGTGATCGCCGATCCGGCGCTTGCACAGGCTCCGGCGGCGGCGGCTCCGAAGGCGCCCGACTTGGTGGTGAATAAGGCCGACGACGGCTGGATGATGGTGTCGTCCCTGCTCGTCCTTATGATGACCGTTCCCGGTCTGGCGCTGTTCTATGGCGGCATGGTCCGGACGAAGAACATGCTGTCCATGCTCACGCAGGTCTTTGCGATCCAATGCATCGTTTGCGTGTTGTGGTTCGTTTATGGCTACAGCCTCGCCTTCACCGAAGGCAGCGGGTTTACCTCGCCGTTCCTCGGCGGGCTCTCGCAGCTCTTCATGAAAGGCATCGACCCCAAATCGCCTACCGCGACTTTCTCTGTTGGCGTTGGCCTCGACGAACTCGTCTATGTCTGCTTCCAGATGACCTTCGCTGCGATTACGACAGCGCTTGCGATTGGCGGCTACGCTGAGCGGATGAAGTTTTCGGCGATCGTGCTCTTCGCAGTCTTGTGGTGCACGATCGTTTACATTCCGATCGCCCACTCGGTTTGGTTCAATCCTGGCCCCAACGCGCTTCAAAATGCCTTGGCGCTCGGGCAAGAAGCCTATGACAAGGTTGCGGCGACAGCTGGTTACGGAAACCAGATGGGCGCGCTCGACTTTGCCGGCGGCACGGTCGTTCACATCAATGCCGGTGTTGCTGGCTTTGTGGGTGCGCTGCTGCTCGGCCGCCGCATCGGCTTCGGCAGGGAAGCCATGCCTCCCCATTCGCTAACGCTCACCATGGTGGGCGCGTCGCTGCTCTGGGTCGGCTGGTTCGGCTTCAACGCCGGTTCGAACCTCGAAGCGAATGCGGGCGCCGTGCTGGCGATGGCGAACACCTTCGTCGCAACCGCCGCGGCCGGCCTGTCCTGGCTGCTCGTCGAATGGCTCTTCAAGGGCAAGCCCAGCCTTCTCGGCCTGGCTTCGGGCGTCGTCGCCGGTCTTGTGGCGGTTACGCCGGCCTCCGGGTACGCCGGACCGATGGGCGCCCTCGTCCTTGGCCTCGTTGCGGGTGCGGTGTGCTTCTTCATGTGCACGGCCGTCAAGCAAGCCCTCGGCTACGACGACACGCTCGACGTGTTCGGCGTGCATGCCATTGGCGGTTTTATCGGCGCCATCGGAACCGGGATAACCGTGAATCCCAGCTTCGGAGGCACGCTGCCATCAGACTTCAGCAAGGCCTGCGAAGTCGCTAGCGGCGTTATCACCAACAACTGCAAGACCATCGACTACGATATGTGGGCGCAGGTCTGGATCCAGTTTAAGAACGCGGCGATCACCATCTGCTGGTCTGCGGTCGGCAGCCTTATCGTCTACCTCATCATTTCGGTGATAGTGGGCTTACGCGTTTCTGCGGAAGCGGAGCGCGAGGGTCTCGATATCGCCGAGCACGGAGAGCGCGCTTACAATATGTAAGTTACGGCGGTGGCATACGCACCGCCCGAGCCTGCCCCTAGCGTCTGTTCTCTCCTCCCTAACAGCGCTTTGGCAGCAGGCTGTAAAGCCCGGGATCGCATCCCGGGCTTTTTTTTAGAAACGGCGGTTTCTTGAGGCTCCATCATAGAGAAGGCGCCTTGCCAAAGCCTTAAGCGGGGCACCGGACGGGCCGACGCATTGATAATACAGGGGAAATTCCATTGCGGCATAGAAGAATGCGCGGTGGCTTTTGTGTGCCAATGCAACTGGAGATTACATTTCTTGGTTAACCCGCGCAAGAAACTATATTTAACGGACTTTTTGAATCGCAGATTCGCGCCCTAAACTGACAAAATCGCGCAATTATGCGGCGGGAATTTAAAAAATCCGGCCCCGTTTACCATTCGAAACTTAACCATGCTGCGGGGCTACGAAAAGATCGTCGCGCAGTACCTGGGATAAAACGCCCGGTTATGCCGTGCGCCGCGCTAAGGCGGTGCGCGCCATCCCGGGAATTGCCCGATTGCACGCTCTTGGAAACTCTGCTTAGCGGGGCGGCGTGATTTCAATGGTCAAGTCGTAGAAGCCTGCGCGCTTGTGGCCGCGCTGGCTGGCCACAATTCGATAAATGCCGTCCTCGCGCAATTCTCCGCGGTAAAATGGGCCGCCCGGTCCGCCATCCATCTTCCCCCCAGGAGAGATGACCCTGCCAGAAGGCCGGACGCCTTGCGCATTCGATATCCCGGCCCGCAAGTTCTGTCCCTTTCTGGCGGCAATACAATAGGCCTTTTCGGGCTCGCTGGCTGAAAGCTCTACATGGACGCGCGTCTCCGCCTGAGCGTTCAGCATTATGCAGGCCTGATCCGCCCGAGCCTTCGTGCCTGCCGCCACGAGCGCTAGCGCGGCCATCAGAAAGAAGGATGGCAAATCCGGCGCTTTAGGTTGCCGCAGTAGGGGCTGCCGCTGTAGCCACCTGCGGGGGCAGAATAAGTTGCGCAATAAAAGCATTGAAATCGATCTCCGGATTGGTCTGATTGCAATCGAAGCCATCCCCTCCATTACAATCGTCGGAATATTGCCATAGCAGTATGCCGCAAGGAAGGGCGACCGCTGGAGAAACGTCCGCATTACTCCAGTCCGGGAGGGGTTGGCAGCCGTGCCCTGTCCAATGAGCGATCCAAACGCCGTGACAGGGTATGCCTTGGCTGGCCGCTGAGGCGATCGCTTGCCAGGTGGTGTCGTCCGCTTGGGTGCCATAGACGCAAGGGAGGAGCGTTACCGCGCCGTTCGAATAGGACTGGCTATAAGCGGTCAAGGTTCGCGCCCAACCCATATAATAGCTTAAGGATAGCGAAGGGGTACCTTCGACATCGAGGAACATCAAAAACGAGCCGCCGAGCGATTTGAGATAATCCGCGCCAAATGTCGTAATCACATCCTCGGCGTTGGCCTGGGCGTCGGCAGTCCCGTCATCGGACGTCCCTGCCACCCTTTCGGTTTGCCGGGCAATTGGCAATACGCGAATATTGTTTTCCCGCAAGAGTTGACCTTCATCCAAGTGCCGGTATTCTACATCGCCGGTGGTCGAGGCGCTTGTAAAGTAGCGGCCCCAAAGGACCGGCGTTTCGCCAAGTGTTTCAGTCGCAAGAGCGACAAGAGTTTTGCCACCGATTTGACTTGAGACGAGCGCTGAACTGTCAGCACCGGCGTAACCTTTGGTCATCTATCGGCTCCAAATATAAAAATATCCGTTATAAGCAAGAGAACGCACATAGGCAAAAGCATTCCCCGAACAACAGGATAAGTACTCGCGCCAGGCCACATTTATACCGCGTTTTCTTATAAATTATAATCTCATAAGTTTAATTTCGTGTCAATAAGCACCGATGCGTATACGGAGCGTCTTAAATCGCTTCTGTTCCCACTTGCCTTAGGCGGCGCCAGGCCGGAACCGCAGCAAGCCTTGCATGCCAAGGCCGCCAAGCGCGCTTCGAATGGCCGCTTACTGAACAGCGAAGCGGAAAGTACCGGACGGGCGATAGGACGCGTGCGGATGAGCCAAAGGGGGCCTTTCATTAAATGGAAGCGTTGAGTATGCTGGTTAAGTTATCCGGTGCGCCAATTGTTGAAGGAGAGCGAACCATGAGGGCACTTAACATTCTCGTCGTGTGCGCGATCGCCTCGCTCACCCAGGGCGCCGGTGCGGTATTGGCGGCGGATCAGATCGATATCGGCAAGCGAGAATTTGACGCGAGTTGCGCCGTCTGTCACGGCCCGAAGGGCAAAGGCGATGGATCGTTCGCCGCGCTTCTTCAAGGTGTAATCATGCCGGACCTAACGACGCTTTCCAAGCGAAACGGCGGCGTTTTCCCTGCCGCACGGGTCTATGAGATCATTGACGGCAGAGCCGATGTCAAGGCGCACGGCACTCGGGAAATGCCGATCTGGGGCAATCGCTTCACGATTCAGGCGGCCCCGCAATACGATGACTTTCCGTGGGATAGCGAGGCATTTGTGCGTGCTCGCATATTGACGCTGATAGACTACCTGTATCGCTTACAGGCCAAGTGAGGCTGTCACGCCGTTTGTTGAAGAACCGGCCAGGACCGACCGGACAGGGCGGTGTTAAGAACCCCACGCGGGACAAACGCCTTCGTAACAACCACTCTCTATAGCTGCGGGCTAGCGGGAGGCCTTCAGTTGGCCCCTCTTTCCCCGATCTCGGAGATCCTGCTCGCCGTTTTTTGCCTTCGCCGAGGCGACCGCAATCGGCCCACTCCTCCAATTTGCGGCCCTTGCAGCATTTGACCGCAGCCGGCATACGAAAGCGGGCGCGGCGGTCCAACGCAAGATGCGCTTCTTCCCCATTCGCGCCGAACCGGAACCGCAGCAAATCTTGCCCACCAAGGCCGCCCGCCGCGCAGCCCAGCCGGGCGATCTTGCGTAGATCGCGGGTCATACGAGATCCGGTTGAATGCTTCCGAAGTCCCCCCTCATCCTGTCCTTCTCCCCGAGGGGAGAAGAGACGATGCTGCAACCGCCGGAGACTCCCTCTCCCCTTGGGGAGAGGGTTGGGGTGAGGGGGTCTAACTGAAGCAATCAACCGGATTTGGTATAACATACTGCGTGCGCTTGGTTTTTCATGGATGGCCGGGTCAAGCCCGGCCATGACAACGGAGCTTATTTCCCGCGCGCCACGACGAGCTAATGCAGCACCGCGAGCGTATAGTCCTCGGCGTCGCGGCCTTTGAAAAATTGCGGGTCCTGCTCCTTGCCGATGGCCTTGGCCAGCTCGCGCACGCGGGCCTGCAAATAGGCGTTGAGCTGGGCAGTGTCCACACGCCCGCCGCCGCTCGCATCGGCCTTGCCGGCCAGCCCCTCGACGATGGCTTCGGTGAAAAAGCCATGGCCGAGCTTCGAGCTTTCAAACGCGACCTGATCCCAGCGCGCCGAGGAATAAGCCAGGATGTTCGCGTAATAGGCCGCGTTGCCGAGCCGCTCGTTATAGGCGCCGGCCGCATGGCAGGTGTCGATGAACAGAAGCCGCCGGCCCTTCGCGCCGTCGATGGCCTCCTCGATGGCGTACCACGGCACGACGGAGGAGGGGCGGATTGTCCCGTTGGCCATGGCTACGTCGGTCGGCACGAAGCGATAATTTGGCCCGTCGTTATCGCCGTGGCCCGCCAGAAACACGGCCACCGTGTCGTTTGGTTTCGAATCGCCGAGAATGCCCAGCGCGTCGATAATATTGGCGCGGGTTGGCATGCCGTCGCTCGTGCTTTCGTTGACCAGAACGCGGCGCACCACTTTCGTGTGCAGCGCGCCGAGCCGCTGCTCCATGGTTTCGGCGAATGCGGTGGCATCGTTGCCGGTGAAGGCCAGATCTTTGTTCGGCACGCCGGGATATTTCGAGACGCCGATGGCGAGGATGTAAAGCGTCCCGCGCTTGTCGAGGCCGCCCGCGCTTTCATTGGTGAGGCTGAGCGTGCCGTCTTGCACCTTCGACCAGCCGATCTCGTTCAGCGCGGTCACCACGACGGTGTTCTTGCCCTTGGCGAGCGGCACGGTGAAGCTGTGCTCGCCGGGTTCGAATTTCGGCCCGCTTTCCGGCAGAAAATCGTCAAGCTGGCGGCCGTTGACCTGGATGCGGATGCGCGTCACCGGGTCCGGCGTGGCATCGAGCGCGATTTTCACCGCGACGCCGCCCGCCGCGTTCACCGTGCTGTCCGCCACGGGCGAAAGGATGCGCAGATGCGGCGCGGGCCGGGCGAGCAGGTCCGAAAGCTTGAACTGCGTCCCGTTCGAGCTGCGCACGGCCTCCTCCGCCGAGGCAAGCTGGATGGCCTTCGCCACGATGTCGGGCCGGTTCAGATGCTTGCGGAGCTGCTCGGCGGTGACGTAATCGGCGGCTTTGTCCGCGCCCCGGTTGATCTGCCAGCCCACGATCTTATCGGCACCCGGCGAGCCGGCGTAATAGCCCTGCGGCGTCCACATCACCCATTCGCCGTTGTTGGTCCGCAAGATCGTAACCAGCAACTCGCGGGTTTTGAGGTTCCATAGCCGCACGGTTTGATCGGCCGAACCCGAAAGGAGATATCTGCCATCCGGCGAAGCAGCGACAGCGAACACATCCGCCGTGTGGCCCACGAACTCGCCCTGCCTCTCGCCGTCCAAGGTGTAGGCAATGATTGCACCGTTGCTTCCCCCGGAGATGACAGCATCGTCACCGGGCGTGAGAGTATAGGAACGGTGGAGGTAGCCATCCGCTGGGCCGCGTTTGATCGAACCCTTTGGATATTCGCCCTCATAGATGTCAAGGTGGGCATCATACTCGTAAGTACCGCCCTCTTCATGAGTTAATGACCGCATGCCGTGGCTGTGAACCGCGTGCCCGAACGCGCTCGCAGCCTCGTTATTAATTGCCTCTGGCCCGGAGAGCGGCTCGTTCTCCGCGACGAGCTTAAGGCGGTATTGCAGGGCACCGAACTCACCGGGGCAGTTAAACTCCTGCGGGCAGGGGTCCGCGTTTCCCCAGCCGATATAACGTCCGTCGGCCGAGAAACCCACCGAGAAGACGGTTTGTCCGCTCCCGCCCAGCGTCAACTCCTTATCGCCGGGGCCGCGGCGCCGCTCGCCCGTGTGAAGGTCCCAAATGTGAATTTCGTTGTTCACGCCCCCGCCCGTTGCAGCCCAACGTCCGTCCGGAGAAATGGCAATCGCAGCGATAACATCGTCGTGCCCGCGATAGGCAATGGTCTCCTTGCCGCTGGAGAGATCGTAGACGTGGCAGATGAACGGCGGCGTGCCCCCCATGCCGGACAGCAACAGCTTGCCGTCAGGGCTAAAGCTCAGGCTGGCAACCTCGCGCTCTTGTTTGGTAACTGTTTTTAAGAATTGTCCAGTCTTCCTGCTCCAAAGCCTTATCTCGCCGGAGGAGTCACCTGATGCGATACGCCCATCCCTTGAAATGGCGAGGCTTTGGATTCTGCTCTGGTGGCCCTTCATCGTACGCAGAAGCGTGCCTTTTCCGGCCGACCACAAACGCAAATCTTTGTCGAAAGAGCCGGTCACAGCACGCGCCCCATCGAGACTGAAACCAACCGCGTAGACCTCCGCAGTGTGCCCAACGAGTCGAGACAAAAGCTTCTGCCCGGCTACGTCCCACACGATGGCGGTTTTATCGCCGCTTCCTGAGATAAGACGGCGGCCATCGGGCGAAAAAGCCAGGCCGAGAACTACGTTCTCATGGCCTTGCAAGAGTGCCGCCAGCTTGCCTGTCTGGAAATCGTAAAGACGGATGACGGACCCTTCCTCGGGATCGGTCGCATGAAATATGCCGGCAACCGCGAGCCATTTCCCATCTGGCGATAATGCCGAGGCAGAGAGTGTGCCCGTTACACCTTGGCCTGCCTCGCCGCGGATGGTGCGAAGAGTTTTGCCCGTCGCGGCATCCCAAACCCTTATGGTTTTGTCGCTCGAAGCCGAGACGAGCTGTTTGCCGCCAGATGTGAACGAGAGGCTTTGGATTGGAGCAGAATGGCCCCCAGTGTCCGGCTGTAAAAGCGGCGCGTCCGCACTCGTGCTGGCGCCCGCCGCACTTTCTTCTCCCCAATTGCATTTTGGTTCTTGCCGTGGCCCCCACCCACTTTTCGAAGGGTTCGAGTTACAATACAATTTGGTTAGATGGCCGCTTCCCGCCCCGTGGCGTTGACCAAGCCCATGCGGGTATAGCCCGTACTGAGGATGAGGATATAGCTTGTGCATGTGGAAGACGTGGAAGCCGCGGCCGAAGCCGTGGAAGCCGGAGCCGAAGCCGTGGAAGCCGTGGCCGCTCCTAGAACTCTCGGCGAATGTGACCGTGATCGCTGCCAACAAAAAACACAAAATTGCAAGCGCCCGCATCGCAATCCCCCTAAGCAACGATCTGCCGCACCCTACCACAGCGCCAGGCGCCGAGCGTTACGGCGAGCCGCTTTTCCTTGCCGCCCCGCAGCAGGCGAAGCTTAATTTCGGTGTTTGGCGCCTTGCCGCTCACCGATGCGATAAAGCCCGCCACGGTCTCGGCTTCCACGCCGTCGGCCGAGAGCAGGATGTCGCCGGGCAAGAGTCCCGCCTTCTCCGCCGGTCCGCCGGGCACGGGCTTGACGAGCTTCGCGCCGCGCGGGGCTTCCCAGCCGAGCGCATCGGCCTCTTGCTTCGTCACATCCTGGATTTCGGCGCCGAGCCAGCCCTTGGCCTGCTCCTGCGCGCGGCCCGCGCCGCTTAAGCACAAACAAAACAGAAGAATGGCAAGCGCCCGCATCGCAATACCCCCACAAGTAACCATCCGCCGCACCCTACCACACCGCCGCTCGCGGACGAACCGTGAAGATCGCGGATAGAAACCATGGTGTCATGCCGGAAAGGCACGCGTGCCTTATCCGGCATCTCCGCGAAACTGGGGAAGATCGCGGATAGCCGCAAGCGGCTTCCGCGATGACACTATGGGCCGGCGCTTTCCGCGATGACACTGGGGCGGCAGGGCGCCCTTCCGCGATGACACAACACTGTCATGCCGGAACCGGCAAGGCCGGCATCCGGCATCTCCACGAAACAAAGGAAGATCGCGGATAGCCACAAGCGGCTTCCGCGACGCCTGAAACTGTGATGTCATGCCGGAAATCCGCTTGCGGATTATCCGGCATCTGAAGTTGCAGAGCAATGGATCGCTATTGGGTCTACATTCTGGCAAACAAGAAAGACGGCGTGCTTTATACGGGCGTAACCAGCAATCTTGCCGCTCGCGTGTTTCAGCATCGAAGCGGCGAGGGGTCGCGGTTCGCCAAGAAATATCATGCGCTGCGCCTCGTCTATGCGGCGAGCTTTGGCGACGTCAACGAAGCGCTTGCCGCCGAGAAGCGCCTTAAAAAGTGGCGGCGCGTTTGGAAGGTCGAGCTCATCGAACGGGATAATCCCGATTGGCGCGATCTGATGGAAGATCGCGGATAAGCGCGATGCGCTTTCCGCGATGACACAAGCCGCGAATGTCATGCCGGAAAGGCACTTGTGCCTTATCCGGCATCTCCGCGAAACGGCGCAAGATCGCGGATAGCCGCAAGCGGCTTCCGCGATGACACCTTGCCCAGCCTTTCGCGGACGGAGCCTAAAACTTCCCGCCCCGGCCGGCGCCGCCCGTGAAGCGCGCGATGGCCGCCGCGGTCTCGCCGGATTCGATGGTGGCAAGCCCGCGGCGCAGCTCGTTCATGAGGGCCTCGCCGAGCGGCAGATCCCACTGCTCGTAAGCCGAGAGCCGGTCGCTTTTCACGCAAGCCGGCGGGAAGGCCGCGATTTCGGCAGCCAGCGCCTCGGCCGCGCCACGCGCCTCGCCCCTCTGCACGACCCTGTTCGCGAGCCCGAAGGCCAGCGCCTCGTCCGCCTTCACCGGCCGGCCCGTGAGGATCATGTCGAGCGCGCGGGACTGCCCGATGAGGCGCGGCAGCCGCACCGTTCCGCCATCGATCAGCGGCACGCCGAAGCGCCGGCAGAACACGCCGAAGACGGCATCCTCGTCCATGACGCGCAGATCGCACCAAAGCGCAAGCTCGAGGCCGCCCGCGACGGCATAGCCCGACACCGCCGCGATCACGGGCTTCGAGAGCAGCATCCGCGACGGCCCCATCGGCGCGGTGGCGCCATCGGCCCGGACCCAGCTGCGCCAATCGCCAGCCGCGGTGAAGGCTTTCAGGTCGGCGCCCGCGCAGAATGTGCCGTGATCGCCGAAGAAAACGCCGGCGCGCGCCGCATCGTCCGCCTCGAAGGCCTCGAAGGCGCGGACAAGCTCCGCCGCCGTGGCTGGATCGACGGCGTTCCTCGCATCCGGCCTGCTCAGGATCACGGTGGTGACGGGTCCGTTCTTTTCAATCGATACGGTCATGGGTTCTCATCCTAGGAAGCGCTTGCGCGAACCGGCGCGCGGAGCCGGAAGTCTTGTTTTTAGGATAGTGTCCTAAAAAGGAGACATTATCACGGGAAGCTGTCTCGAAACTAAGACCAGCGATGCGGTAACTTGGCATAGTTTATTGAAATTAAGGGGCGTTTGAAGTTGGCACAAGTCTTGCTCATGGGACATGCTAAAATAGCTAAGTCATAATCGGAGAGAGTGACTTGCAAAAAGAACGAATATGGGAGGCAGGACCAAGACCGCGATAAGCGGCGGCACGCTGCCCGCCCCCTGACGGCGGACCAAACCGGGTCCTACTACCCAATTCGACAGAAGACGCCAAGCAGTAAGGGAAGCATAAGCTTCCGGCCTGTCAATGTGGGAGGGATTTTAGATGGAAACCTTGATTGCCATCGGGGCACTCGTGTTCCTGATGTTCGTGGCCTATCGCGGCTTCAGCGTGATCATGTTTGCGCCGGTCGCTGCGATGGGCGCGGTGCTCTTGACAGACCCCGCAGCCGTCGGACCGATCTTCAGCGGGCTCTTCATGGAGAAAATGGTCGTCTTCGTGAAGCTTTATTTTCCTGTGTTCTTGCTTGGCGCCATTTTCGGCAAGGTCATCGAGATCTCCGGCTTTGCGAAATCCATCGTGGCCGCGGTGATCAAGCTCGTGGGCAAAGAGCGGGCCATTCTTTCGATTGTCATCGTTTGCGCCATCCTCACCTATGGCGGCGTATCGCTGTTCGTGGTGGTGTTCGCGGTCTATCCGTTCGCTGCCGAGATGTTCCGGCTGAGCAACATCCCAAAGCGCCTTATCCCCGGCACCATCGCGCTTGGCGCCTTCACCTTCACGATGGACTCGCTGCCCGGCACGCCGCAAATCCAAAACATCATTCCGACCACGTTCTTTAAGACCAACACCTACGCCGCGCCAGTGCTCGGCATCGTGGGCGCCATCTTCATCTTCATCGTAGGCATCACCTATCTTGAGTGGCGGCGCGCCCGCGCGCTGGCTAAAGGCGAGGGGTACGGCGAGAACCATATCAACGAGCCGGAGCCTATTTCCGAAGAAGATATGCCAAATCCGATCATCGCGCTGCTTCCACTTGTGGTGGTGGGCGTGATGAACAAGCTCTTCACCGGCTGGATCCCCGATTTCTACGGCGACAATTTCAGCATCGATCTGGCGCACAATAATCACGCCGTTGCCGGGCAGGTGAAGCCCGTTGTGGCGATCTGGGCTGTAGAGATGGCCCTGCTGCTGGGCATTGCGACCGTGCTCATTTTCGCTTTCCGTACCGTCGCGTCCAGATTCGCCGAAGGCACGAAATCGGCCATTGGCGGAGCGTTGCTCGCTTCGATGAACACGGCCTCGGAATACGGTTTCGGCGCCGTGATTGCGGCGCTGCCCGGCTTTCTTCTCATTGCCGAAGCGCTGCGATCCATCCCCAACACCCTCGTAAACGAGGCGGTCACGGTAACCACGCTGGCCGGCATCACGGGTTCTGCCTCGGGCGGCATGAGCATCGCGCTGGCCACCATGGCGAACGAGTTTATCAAGTCCGCCCAGGAGCACGGTATTCCACTTGAGGTTCTCCACCGTGTGGCCTCGATGGCTTCGGGCGGCATGGACACGCTGCCTCATAACGGTGCGGTCATCACGCTCCTCGCCGTGACCGGCCTTACCCACCGCGTGTCTTACCGCGATATCTTCGCGATTACCTGCATCAAAACGTCTGCGGTGTTCGTGGTCATCGCCTTCTACTACCTCACAGGTATATACTGAGCCGGTTAGTTATAGGGAGGTAAGTATGACCGAGAAATTTCTGCATGGCCGGGTTGCGGTTGTCACCGGCTCCACGAGCGGAATCGGGCTTGGTATAGCCAGCGCTCTTGCGAATTCCGGCGCCGATATCATGCTCAACGGCTTCGGCGACCCTGCCTCGATCGAAGCGCTGCGCCTCGAGATCTCCGGCAGCTTCGGCGTCCGTACCGCCTATAACGGCGCCGACATGTCGAAGCCGGCCGAGATCGCCGGCCTGATCGAAGCAGCCACGCGCGAGCTCGGCAGGGTCGACGTGCTCGTCAACAACGCCGGCATTCAATATGTGGCGCCCGTCGGCGAGTTCCCGGCCGAAAAGTGGGATGCGATCATCGCGATCAACCTCTCTGCCGCCTTTCACGGATCGCAAGCCGTGATGGCGCAAATGCGGGCTAGAAACTGGGGCCGCATCATCAATATCGCCTCCGCGCACGGCCTCGTCGCGTCCGCGAACAAATCTGCATACGTTGCCGCGAAGCACGGCGTTGTCGGTCTCACCAAGGTGATCGCGCTCGAAACCGCGAAAACCGGCATCACCTGCAATGCGATTTGCCCTGGCTGGGTGCTCACCCCGCTCGTCCAGAAGCAGATCGACGATTGGGCGGCGCGCGACAACATTTCGGCGGCGAAGGCTAAGGAGCTGCTTTTGCTTGAAAAGCAGCCGTCGGGAGAGTTTGCGACGCCGAAACAGATCGGCGCGCTAGCGGCATTCCTGTGCACCGAACATGCGAGCCAAATCCGGGGCGCCTCGCTGCCGGTGGATGGCGGCTGGACCGCCCAGTAAAGCGATCGGTGGGGGGCGCCGTTTGAGCGCCTCCTTGCCGGGCACATTGCCGGAGGGACGATATTGTAAAGGCCGCAGCCTGCTTGCCTCTTCAAAGGGAGAGCGGGACGAGAAAGTTGCGCCCTGAATTTTGCGTTTGCAATGTTTCCCGGATGGCGGACGGCGCGCTTCCCGGTGACGCAAGGGAATTTGCAGCCTGACAAAAGACCGGTGAGGAACGCTCAATGCGCAATAAGCTTGTGACCGTCGAGGAAGCCGTCAATATCGTGCACGATGGAGACACGGTTTGCGTGTCCGGGTTCGGCACGAACGGTGTACCTGAAGCCTTGGCGCAAGCGCTCGCCAAGCGTTTTCAGGAAACGGCCGCCCCGCGCGGCATCACGCTCCTTTTCGGCGGAGGTCCAGGCGACGGCGGGCTTCGCGGCATGAACCTTCTGGCGCAAGAGGGCCTGATTGCGCGCGCTATAGGCGGCCATTACGGCTTGGTACCAAAGATCGGCGAGCTGGCGCTTAGCGGCAAAATCGAGGCCTATAACCTGCCGCTGGGCGTGATTTCGCACATGTACCGGGACATCGCGGCAGGCCTGCCGGCGACGATCTCGAAAGTTGGCATCGGCACCTTCGTAGATCCCCGCCTCGAAGGCGGCAAGGTGAACGCCGTTACCAAGGAGGATCTGGTCGAAGTCATCACGGTCCGGGGCAAGGAGCTTCTCAGTTACAAGACCATACCCATCAACGTCGCTTTCATCCGGGGCACGACGGCAGATCCGGAAGGCAATGTCATGATGGAGCGCGAGACGCTGACGCAGGATGCGCTCGCTATCGCCATGGCAGCAAAGAACTCGGGCGGTTTCGTCGCCGTGCAGGTCGAGCGCGTCGCGGAACGGCACTCGCTCAATCCGCGCGTCGTGAAAATCCCCGGCATCCTTGTCGATTGCATCGTGCTCGCCAAGCCTGAGCAGCACATGCAGACGTTCGGCACGCAATACAACGCGGCCTATTCCTCGGAGATCCGCGCGCCGCTCGATAGCCTCGAGCCCATGCCGCTCGACGAGCGCAAAGTGATCGCGCGCCGCGCTGCTTTCGAGCTGCTTCCCAATGCCGTGGTCAATCTCGGCATCGGCATGCCGGAGGGCGTCGCCTCCATCGCCAATGAGGAGAAAATCCTCCGCTACATGACGCTTACTGCCGAGCCAGGCGTGATCGGCGGCGTGCCGGCCCGCGGGCTTGACTTCGGCGCCGCCGTGAATCCCGATGCCATCATCGATATGAACCAGCAGTTCGATTTCTATGACGGCGGCGGGCTCGATCTCGCGGTGCTCGGCCTCGCCGAGTGCGACGCGGCGGGCAACATCAATGTGAGCCGCTTCGGGCCAAGGCTCGCTGGCGCGGGCGGCTTCATCAACATCACCCAGAACTCTGCCAAGGTGGTCTTCGTGGGCACTTTTACCGCAGGCGGCCTCAAGCTCGCGATCAAGGACGGCAAGCTTGACATTCTCACCGAGGGACGCGCCAAAAAGTTCGTGAAAAAGGTAGAGCAGGTCACCTTTAGCGGCGATCACGCGGCGAGGGAGGGCAAGGAGGTCTACTACGTCACCGAGCGCTGCGTATTCAAGCTGGCCGCGGACGGCGTCGAGCTGATCGAGATCGCGCCGGGCATCGAACTTGAAAAGCACATTCTGCCGCATATGGACTTCGAGCCCATCATGCGGGACGTGCAGCCGATGGATGCCCGCCTGTTTCTGCCCGGATCCATGGGGCTGAAGGACAGCCTGCTCTCGATCGCGCTCGTGGACCGCATCATCTACGATGCCGCCAAGCAGACGCTTTTCCTAAATTTCGAGGGGCTCAAGCTCCGTGCAAAGAAGGACGTGGACGCCATCCGGGCCGCCGTTGAGAAGCGCTGCCAAGCGATCGGGCGGAAGGTGGCCGTGATCGTCAACTACGACTCTTTCGAGATCGACGAGGCAGTAGTCGACGCCTACGGCGCCATGGTGCGCGAGCTCAGCGATAAATACTACACCCACGTCACCCGCTATACGACGAGCGCCTTCCTGCGCATGAAGCTCGGCGATGCGCTGAGCGGGCGCGGCCTCAGCCCGCATATTTTCGAAACGCAGCGCGAGGCGCTGGAGAACGCGCGTGCGGCAGAGGCGGGAGCTTGACCCCGGTTCTGCTGTCATCCCATTCGCGCCGCGGCGTCATTGCATGCCGCGGCGCGCAAGGGATGACAACGCTGAAGTGCCCGGCAAGGGCCGAAAAAAAGTGGAGGAAAACACATGCACCCGAAGCACCCGATGCTGGCCTCGCTGCAAACGCCCGAAAGAGGCAAGGTTGTCTCGGCCGCCGAGGCTGTCCGGTTGATCCGCGACGGGGACACGGTCGCCACGGGCGGCTTCGTTGGAATCGGCTTTGCCGAGGAAATCGCGGCCGCGCTCGAAGAGCTATACTTGTCGAACGAAGCGCACCACCTGCAGGCCTTAGGAAAGCCGAAAAATCTAACGCTGGTCTACGCGGCGGGGCAGGGTGACGGCAACGAGCGCGGCCTGAACCATCTCGGCCACGAGGGCCTCGTGAAACGCGTGATCGGCGGCCATTGGGGCCTCGTTCCGAAACTGCAGCGGCTGGCGGTCAACAATTTGATCGAAGCCTACAACCTTCCGCAAGGCGTCATCACGCACCTCTTCCGCGATATCGCCGCAAAGCGCGCAGGCCACCTCACCCGCGTCGGTCTTGGAACCTTCGTCGATCCGCGTTTCGGCGGCGGCAAGATTAACGCGCGCACCACCGAGGATATCGTTTCGCTCCTCGATATCGGCGGAGAGGAGCAGCTCTTCTACAAAACCTTCCCTATCGATATCGGCATCATCCGCGCGACGACCGCCGATGTGGACGGCAACCTCACCATGGAGAAGGAGGCGCTGACGCTCGAGGTGCTTGCCATCGCCATGGCGGCGCATAATTCGAATGGCATCGTTATCGCGCAGGTCGAGCGCATTGCCGAGCGCGGCTCCTTGAACCCGCGCCAAGTGAAGGTGCCGGGCATCTTCGTCGATTGCGTCGTACAGGCAAGCCCTGAGAACCACTGGCAGACCTTTGCCACGCAATACAATCCGGCATTTAGCGGCGAGATCAAAGCGCCCATGCGGGGTATCGCGCCCATGCCCATGGGCGAACGCAAGATTATCGCCCGGCGGGCGGCCCTTGAGCTGAAGGCGAACAGCATCGTCAATCTCGGCATCGGCATGCCGGAGGGAGTTTCGAGTGTCGCCAACGAGGAGAAAATCCTCGATCTTCTCACGCTTACCGCCGAGCCGGGCGTGATTGGCGGCATGCCGGCCGGTGGCCTAAACTTCGGCGCCGCCACCAACACGCACGCCGTGATCGATCAGCCCTATCAGTTCGACTTTTACGATGGCGGCGGGCTCGACGCCGCTTTTCTCGGCCTCGCCCAGGCCGACGCCAGGGGAAACCTCAATGTGAGCAAGTTTGGGCCGAGGCTCGCGGGCGCCGGAGGCTTCATCAATATCAGCCAGAACGCGAAGGAGGTTGTGTTCACGGGCACATTCACGGCGGGCCGCCTGCAGGTGGCTGTCGAGGAGGGCCGGCTGCGCATCATCGAGGAGGGCGACACCAGAAAATTCGTGCAAGAGGTCGAGCACCGCACGTTCAGCGGCGAGTATGCGGTGAGGCGCGGCCAGCCCGTGCTCTATATCACCGAGCGCTGCGTCTTTAAGCTCGCTGAGGGCGGATTGGAGCTGATCGAGATCGCGCCGGGCATCGATCTCGAACGCGATATCCTGGCCCAGATGGGCTTTACACCCAAGATCAGGGAGCCGCTGGAGCCCATGGACGCGCGCATCTTCAAGCCGGCGCCGATGGGGTTGCGCGAGGATATGCTGGCGATGCCGCTTGAGCAGCGCTTCTCCTACGATCCGCAGCAGAACCTGTTTTTCATCAATTTCGAGGGCCTTGCCGTGCGCAACCACAAGGACGTGGAACGCATCAGAACTCTCGTCGGGGAGAAGCTTAAGTCCGCCGGGCGCAAAGTCTATGCGATCGTGAACTACGATAATTTCACTATTCTGCCGGACGTTATGGACGAGTATGCGGCCATGGTGCACGATCTCGTCGAGACTTATTATTCCGGCGTGACGCGCTACACGACAAGCGGCTTTCTGCGCGCAAAGCTGGGAGATGCGCTCCAGCATCGCGAGGTCGCGCCGCATATCTACGAGTCG
>Ga0326728_10007953_pt1 | contig 26703 bp, 21 predicted proteins | sample MB3enrmetagenome_FD_207602 | JGI IMG/M metagenome (GOLD analysis project Ga0326728, IMG submission 207602) | Lab enriched peat soil microbial communities from McLean, Ithaca, NY, United States - MB31MN | ecosystem: Environmental > Terrestrial > Soil > Wetlands > Peat | place: USA: New York...
CAGCAGGTCAAAAACGCAGCGTCGCAGTTCGTCCAGTCCTTGGCCTATTTCGGCAGAGATGGGAAGCATATCGAAGCGCGCGCCGTAGAGGTCTTTCAGGACTTCAAGGGTATCGAGTGCGCCGCCTGCATCGAGCTTGTTTGCGACCAGCAGGCTGCGCTTGGCAAGCCAGCCTGTGACGCTTGGCACCGCGCCGCCGAGGTGTACCTTGGCTTGGGCGAGTTGGGCGAGTGTGGTTTCGAGGTCCTCGAGGAGGTCAGGATCGCTAAGGTCCATCACCAGCAGCGCCGCATCAGCATTGCGAATGATCTGGTAAAGCCAGGACTCAGGAAAGTCAGGATGAACCGGCGGCAGGTCCACGAGCTGAATTTGAATATCCTCGAACTTCATCATGCCCGGCAAAGGGACGCGGGTCGTGAAAGGGTAATCGGCCACCTCGGGCATGGCATGGGTCAGTTGCCGGACCAGCATCGACTTGCCGCCGTTGGGCGGCCCAACCAGCGCGACCTGACCGGCTCCCTCCTTGTCGATGCGGTGGATGATGCCTGCTCGGCTGACCGGCTTCCTGGCCTGCTCGGTGCGCAGCTTCGAGATGCGCCGCTTCAGGTCGGCTTGCATCTTTTCCGTCCCCTTGTGACGGGGGATGGTGGCCATCATTTCGTCCAGCGCAGCCAGCTTCTCTTCTGACGTGACAGCAGCCTTGAAGCGGCGTTCAGCTTCCATGTACTCGGGGGTGAGGTTCGCGGGCATAACAACCGTGACGAGTGATGAGTGACGAGTCCGGTACGTATTGTACTCAGGGATTTGGGCAAGGGGAAGGGGAGCAGGCAGATGGGCAGGTGGGCGGGTCGGCAGGTGATTTTCGGTTTACTGCTTTGCGGGCTTTGCGCACTTGGCGACTTTGCGTGAAACCTTCTTGTCTGTCATCCTGAGGAGTTTCCATGGGCCTGTGGCCCGCCCGAGGCAATGAAAATCAACGTCGTCGCGCTTGCGTAGGGGCACGCCATGGCGTGCCCCTACAATGACAGCGTCCAAGTGTTTATCCGCAGCCTGCACAGCCTGCGGCGCGGAATCGGCATGCATGGTATGATTCCCGGTTCAGCCTGGTGGGTTCCTTTGAGGAGGTATTACTTATGCGCAGCCGGACACGGCGAGTGCTGCTGATGAGTTTCTCTACCCTCTTGTTTATCACTCATGATGCCGCGACTCCAGCCCAGCAAGGGGCCGGGAATGGGATGGCGGAATTGCGCGCGCCCGCCGGTGTTCGGCCGGTCAAGATCGATCTTACCGGGGAAACTATACTTCCCAATGGCCGGCTGATAACTCCTCTGGGCCGACACGTCAAGGTAGCCCCGCATCCTCACGGACTGGCGCTCAGTCCGGACGGCAAGACTTTGGTGACTGCCAACAGCGGAACCCATCCGTTTTCCGCCTCCATCATCACCCCATTGGACAGCCCCGAACCCCAGGTGGCTCAGATTCCGCCGGGCTTCAAACCTGCCGACGCCGATCCGGACAGTGTTTTCATGGGCGTCGCAGTGGGGCCGGACAACCGAACGCTTTATCTCTCCGAGGGGGATAACGGCAGGATTGGCATTTTCGACCTGGTGACTCACCAGCGTCTCTATTCGGTGAGTATTGACGGCGCGTTCCAGGGCAAGACTTATGCCAACAGTCTTACGGCATCCATGCAGCTTTCGCCGGACGGTCGACGTCTTTACGTTCTTGACCTTGCACATTTCCGCCTGGTGATTCTTGATACGGATTCAAAAGATGTCGTTGCGAGCATCCCCGTGGGACGCATGCCGTTCGGCTTGGCCTTGTCGCCGGACGGCAAGTTTGCCTACGTCTCGAACGTGGGCATGTTCAATTACACTCTGGTGCCCGGCTACGACGCGAACCGGCCTAAAGAAACCGGGTTGGACTTCCCCGCCTTCGGTTTCCCCTCAAAGGAAGCAGCCGAGGGCGCGACCGTCGAGGGGAAGGCGATTCCGGGGCTGGGCGATCCGAACGTGCCGGAGTCGAACTCGCTTTGGGTGATCGATGCGGCTGACCCTGTCGAGCCCAAGGTGGTTGCGAAAGTTAAAACCGGAGTGCAGACCGGAGACAGGTCTGTGGGCGGCTCAAGTCCTGGGGCGGTGGCGGCTGGCCACGATCAGGTGTTCGTGTCCAACGCCAACCAGGACAGCATTACCATCCTCAATGCGCGTTCGAACCAAGTGGAGAAGACTGTTGTGCTCGAGCCTGCCGACGCCGTGAAGGGATTGCGCGGCCTGCTTCCTTTCGGCATGGCGCTCAGTCCCGATGAGAAGCGGCTTTACGTGGCCTGCGCGGGAATCAATGCCGTTGCGGTGTTGGACACGGTCGCCGGAAACGCGCTGGGTTACCTGCCAACGGCGTGGTTCCCGGCGCGGCTCGCTGTGAGCCCCGACGGCAAAACCCTTTTCGTGGCCAACGCCAAGGGATTTGGCGCCGGGCCCAACGGCGGGCCGAACTTTCATGAGGGGCCGGAAGGAACTTACATTGGAGACATCACGCACGGATTCGTCTCCATCGTTCCCATCCCGGACGAGGCCCAATTCAGACAAACGACGGCTCAGGTGTTGAAGAACAACGGCTTTGTAACCGCGGTTCCCGCCGTGTCGCGCGGCGCTGGGTTTCCTATCCCCCCGCTGGCGCAGCCAAGCACCAAGATTCACCACGTCGTCTTCGTGGTTCGAGAAAACCGGACTTTTGACGAGGTGTTAGGAGACGTGAAGATTGCGGGCGCCACGGTGGAAGGCGAGGCCAGCTTGGCGCGCTGGGGTGAGAACGCGCGGGTGCGAGACAAGGAAGAACCGATCGTCGTGGAAAACGCCCACGTCACGCCCAATGCGCACGCCTTGGTGCGAAGGTTCGCTTTCAGTGACAACTTCTATGTGGACTCGGACGTTTCGGTGGACGGCCACCACTGGCTGGTGGGGAATTACCCGAACGAAGTGCTCGAAACGGAATGGCCCGCTTCGTACGGCGGAAAGCTTAGCTTCGAGGCCGACGTGGACGCGCCCGGGCGCATCAGCTTGGAATGCGGAAACCCTTGCCCCGAAACTTTTCTCGAAGCAGGCTCGCTTTGGGAACACTTGGCACGACACCACATTACGTTTCGAAACTACGGCGAGGGAGTGTCGTTTCCGGGCAGCGAAGGCGGAGAAGGTGTCATGCCGACCGGCGTCCGGGAAGCAACCAACATGCCCATGCCCGAGGTTCTCTTCGAAAACACTTCCCGGGACTATGCAACCTTCAACACCAACATCTCGGACCAGTACCGCTTTGGGCAGTTCCAACGCGAGTTCCAGATTCGGTTCGCAAGCGGGAAAGAGCTGCTTCCGCAGTTCCTTTACATCTGGCTGCCCAACGATCACACGGCCAAACCGCGCCCGGAAGATGGCTATCATTACCGCGCTTCCTACGTCGCGGATAATGACTTGGCGCTGGGAAAGCTGGTGGAGCTGTTTTCGCACAGTCCTTTTTGGAAGGACATGGCCATTTTCGTAACTGAGGACGACGCGCAGAACGGCCACGACCACGTGGACGCGCACCGGAGCATCCTGATGGTGATCAGTCCTTATGCCAGCCACCGCGTCTCGCACGTCCACACCAGCATGGCCAGTATCATCAAAACGTTCGATCTGATTTTCGGCTTGCCCCATTTGAATCAATACGACGCCGCGGCCACAGACCTTTCAGATTTGTTTAGCGCCACGCCCGATTTCACGCCCTTCGAGGCGCTCCCATCCGACGCGCAAATATTCGACCCGGTGAAAGTCAAAGAGCCAGGACTCCAGATGCAGGCCCGCCCCAGCGAACCGCTCGACGACCCGGAGACTATTCGCAGTGAAATGCGTGAGCGGGATGGGGAGCACGAGAACTAGCAGCGTTTGTTGGGGCGGTTTGCGAACCGCCTCTACCGGATGTTCGCGGGAGGATCCACATCGGTGAGGCGCATTCGTGTACAATGGAAATTCGAGTCGGCGGATGCCAGATTCAACGAGGGAGAGCTGAGACGTCATTCAATGTAGAAGACGGGATTTACTTTTGACTCTCGACTGTCGACTCTTAACTTCCGAATGTCCAATCTCCTCGACCAACTTAACCCCCAGCAGCGCGTCGCCGTAGAAGCGACGGAGGGACCGCTGCTGATCCTGGCCGGCGCCGGCAGCGGCAAGACGCGCGTTATCACCTACCGGATGGCTTATCTGATCGAAGCCAAGCAAGTGCCTGCGGAGAATATTCTCGCGGTTACGTTCACCAACAAAGCTGCCGGACAGATGAAGGAGCGAGTTGAAAAGCTGCTCGCCGGCAACGTGACGCTGCGTCCCGGCGCGCCGCACGTTTCAACTTTCCATTCGTTTTGCGTCAGCGTGCTGCGCCGGCACATCGAGCACCTCGGTTATCGCCGTGATTTCACCATTTATGACGATGACGATCAATTGCGCGTGATGCGGGCTTGCATCCAGGAGTTGGGCCTCAGCGAGCAGGTGACCTCGCCGCGCAGCGCACTGGCGAAAATCAGTTACACCAAGAATCGGGGGACTACCCCTGAAGAGCTGAGCAGCCAGGCTGCCAATCCCGAAATGCAGAGGCTGGCTGCGCTTTTCGAGCTATATGAAAGCAAGCTGCGGCGCGCCAACGCTCTGGACTTTGACGATTTGTTGCTCAAGACGGTCGAACTCTTCTATAACTCTTCGGAAGTCTGTGAAAAATACAACCAGCGTTTCCCTTATGTTCACGTGGACGAATATCAGGACACCAACCACATCCAGTACGAGCTGATCCGCCAGTTGACGCTGCTCCGGCAGAATCTCTGCGTCGTAGGCGATGAGGACCAATCGATTTATCGCTGGCGCGGCGCCGACATCGGGAATATTCTGAACTTCGAAAAGGATTATCCCAACGCCAAGGTTATTCGCCTGGAGCAGAACTACCGTTCGACGCAGCTCATTCTCGACGCCGCGGGAGCGGTGGTGAGCCGGAACCTGGCGCGCAAAGGCAAGACGCTTTGGACGGATCGCAGCCGAGGCGAAAAGGTACGCTTGTTCGAAGCGCGCAGCGCCGACGAAGAGGCCCAGTTCGTGGCGGCGGAGGTGGAGAGCGCGGTGGGCGACCCGGCGACGGGAAGCGTGGCGGTGCTTTATCGCACCAACGCGCAGTCGCGAGTGCTTGAGGAAAGCCTGCGTATGAAGGGGATTGCTTACCGATTGGTTGGCGGGTTCAGCTTCTATGCTCGCGCCGAAATCAAGGATGCGCTCGCTTATGCCCGCCTGGCCAATAACCTGCGCGACGACGCAGCCTTGGGGCGCATCATCAACGTGCCCTCGCGCGGCATTGGCGACACCACGTTCGGCGCGCTGGCGGAGACTGCCCGGCGCGATAAGCTCAGCCTATGGGAGGCTCTGGAGCACGAACTGTTCGAGAGGCGGCTGCCGTCGCGCGCGCTGGCCGCTCTGGAAGGGTTTCAGTCGCTCATGAGAGGCCTGGTGGAAGACCGCGAACGCCTGCTCCTGGGCGAGTTCTTCAAAAGCATCCTGGAACGGACACGTTATCTCGAGATTCTGCAAGAGGAGCGCCAGCCGGGAGCCGAGGAGCGGATTGAAAACCTCGAGGAGTTGGTGAATGCCGCCGGGGAAGCGGAAGAGCAGGGTGTGTCGCTCTCGGAGTTCCTGGACCACGCTTCGCTGGTGTCCGACACGGACGATTTCGACGAGCGTTCTCGAGTGACCCTGATGACCCTGCATAGCGCCAAAGGACTGGAATTTGAAACCGTCTTCCTGGTCGGCATGGAGGAGGGACTTTTTCCGCACCAGTTTTCCATCGACGATGACGCCGGGATTGAAGAGGAGCGGCGGCTCTGTTATGTTGGCATGACCCGGGCGAAGGATCGCCTGACTCTTTCCTGGGCGCGGCAACGGCGCTCTTACGCTCGAGAATCGTTCGAGCAAACGAAACCTTCCCGTTTCCTGGGAGAAATCCCGCGGGAACTTCTCGAACCTGTGGGCGCGTCGTCTGCGGGTTGGAAGCCGCGAACCGAGTGGGACAACGCGGCCAATTCCGTCTCGAGCGTCGAGAGGTTTCTCAGAGAGCGGGGAGTGCGATTGGGCGCGGGAGGCTCCGCCGCGCGTTCCAACACGAACTCGCACTGGCGAATCGGGTCGAAGGTGCGGCACGCCAAGTTCGGCATGGGGACGATCCTGGCGGCGGAAGGTGAGGGCGAGGACACCAAGTTGACCGTCAGCTTTCCAGGCTACGGCCAGAAAAAGTTTATGACCAAGTATGCTGGACTCGAAAAGGCATAGCAGAACGTTTCACCACGGAGGCCACAGAGGACCCCAACATCTGTCATTCTGTGCGAAGCGAAGAGTCTCTGAAGTTCCGCCATTCCCGAAACTACGGAGATTCTTCGCTTCGCTCAGAATGACAGGCACCTCTGTGGTGAATGCTTTGTTCGATCGTCCAGCCAAGGAGAGATAAGCACGCATGAACACCAAAAACATCAAGGACAAAGCAGAACGAAAGGAACTGAAGCGGACGGCGCGCAAGAAGCGCCCTCCCCAACCGAAGCGGACGGAACCGCGCGGCTCGCGCAAGCCCAAGCTCAAGAAGCGAGGGCCTGGGACACCGGCACACCGCTAGTACTGAGTGACAAAAAATCAGCGTCGTAACGCGGGTGCTTGGGAAGGGGAGGGGCTTTAGCCCCGCTGCATCGTGGCAAGTCTTGATGGGCCTTTAGGCCCTCAAGCCATGTCGCTTCAGGGGCTGAAGCCCCGCCCTTCCCTGATGTCCATGACGTGACGCGGAACTTCGTCGCCAAGCGCTGGTTGAGAGGTAGCAACCTCCCGATCTCTTCATCTTGCAAAAGCGGCCTTCCCCGCTTGCATAAACGCGTCACGGCTCTTGGCGCCGTCGCGGGGGAAGTCCGCATGCTGGACCATCCAGACAAAGACCAGTCTGTGCTGAGTATCGACGGTCATGTTCGTCGCGTACGCGCCGCCATGGCCAAACTCGCCGTCACCGATACTCAAGCCGAGGCCGTACTTTTCCTTGACGGTGTCGGGAGTCTGCCGAGTGGTCATTTGCGACACGGCAGCCTCGGAGAGGTAGCGCTTGCCGTCCAGTTCGCCGCGATTGAGCATCATCTGGCAAAACCTGGCCACATCCGCGGCGGTTGAAAACAGGCCACCGGCAGGCATCGGCTGGCGAGTCCGGTCGGTAAGCGGATAGCGGAGCTGCGTAATCGGCGTTTCTTCCAGGCCGGTTTTGGCGGCATTCGCTTGGTAAGATTTCGCCAAGCGCCGAACTTGCTTTGAGTTGGGCCAGAAGGTTGTGTCCTTCATTCCGAGCGGCTTGAAGAGACGCTCGTCCATAAACTGCTCGTAGGGAATTCCGCTCACCACCTCGATGATGCGCCCTGCGGTGTTGATTCCGGCGTTGGAATACTGGTACTTGCTATCCGGCTCAAACTCCAGCGGCAGCATGGCGTAGCTTCGAACCCGGGCGGCGAGCGGCAGCACGTCGAGCGTGGGCTGCTCGATCGGTGAGCTGAAGGGCAGTCCGCTGGTATGGCTCAGCACGTTGCGGACGGTGATGGGGTGCGCCGGCCTCTTGAGCAGCAGGTGTTCAGGATCTCCCTCCGCCTTTAGCCACTGGCCTTTGAACTCCGGCAGATATTTCTCCACTGGATCATCTAATTTCACCTTTCCCTCATCCACCAGCATCATCAGGGCGGCGGCCGTCATGGGTTTGGACTGGGAAGCGATCCAGAACAGCGCGTCCGTCCGCATGGGGCGCTTCGCAGCGATGTCCATGTACCCCACAGCCTCCACGGCAAGCACTCGATTCGTCGACGCCACCAGCGCCACCGCCCCAGCCAGCGTGTGGTTATCCACGAACGGTTGCAAGGCGGCCGTAAGCGTCTTGGCCGATTCAGCCGCAGCCAATCTAATCGGCGTCGCCATGAGGAGCGCGCCGGCCACTATAAGCATCAACCCGCGAAGTCCGATCACGCGATGAGCGGTTGTAATGACAATCTCTGGGCGAAGCGATTCTCTTCGATTCATGTTTCCTCCAGCGAGGATATGATACACGACAGTGGACTATTCCAAGGCTTATTGCTAAGCTGGCATCGAAAAGGGACCCTGAAGACAATCCAAGCACGACCACTGAGAGAGCGGCGCACTCTGCCGCCCAGGAGGAGTCATGACATGTGAACAACCCGACTCCGAACTGCGCCGCCTTTTCGGGGAACTGGGATTCGTGGCGCTCTCCGAGCCCATGGTGGGCGTATTAAGACAAGCCGCCAAAGCCGCGTGCCTGAGCGACATCACGGTGCTCCTGGAAGGCGAGACGGGCACCGGAAAGCAGGTGCTCGCCAATGCCATTCACCAGTGGGACCAGAAACGGCGCTCCCGCCCGTTCGTCACCGTCCATTGCAGCACCATCAACCAGACCTTGGCGGAAAGCGAGTTTTTTGGACATCAACGCGGCGCCTTCTCGGGAGCCGTGACGCACCGCAAGCGGCTTTTTCAAGCCGCCCAACGTGGGACGTTGCCGCTCGAATCCGGCCCCACGGCAGCGGGCGGGACGCCCGCACCACGCCTCATTCGCGCACCCCCTCGATGGCCGGCTCTTTGTTTTCATAGACATTCTCGCTTTGTTCCGGCGATTTTGAGGTTTCGCCGGCGTTCTCCTCTGCCGGACTTTCTGTCCCAGCGTCCAGCCCGACGACCTTACTCAGTTCCTGTGCCGCGCGGTCGTCCGGCTCACGCTTAGGGGCGGTTCGCGAACCGCCCCTACACAGGCGTGCGTGTTCTTGGCGCAGGGTCAGGATAATCCTCACCTTGCGGTCAATCGAGCGGTCCAGCGCCGCTTCCTGCCGCAGCAGCATCTCCCAAGTCTCTCCCGCCGGCGCCAGGCAGGCGTCGCGCTCGGCTGCGTCCCTCTCCTCCTGCGCCTCCACCTCGTGCTGGAACGCCTCTTCCACGTCGGCGATCTCCTCCTCGAGTAGCCCGACCAGTTCCTGATAGCAGGTTTCAACGGCCGCCTCGCCACCCTCAAAGTATTGGCTCACGAAATCGTGCAGCGCCTGCTCGCCCTGCTGCTCGGCCTTGGCGCGTTCGCTGAAGAGCCACAGCAGGTGTCGAAACCGCGCCGGCCGCCAGCCGATTTCGCCCTGGTAATAGGTTGCGAGCTGCTGCCGCTGCCGGGGCTTGAAGACCCGTTGCCGCACCTGCTCGCGCAGCACGCCCAGCAGGGAAAGCAGCATGCGCAGCCGCACGGAGGGGTCAGTGGGCTGTCCCAGATCGATCTCCATGGCCGCCGCGTGGGAGGGATCGAAGGTGGCCGCGGCGATCTCCTTCAGGCGATCTCGTTGCCGCTCCTCGACCGCCTGGAGGGCGCGCCGCATCAGGCCCGTCTCCATGCGCTCGATGCGGTTGCGACGCCAGTAGAGCTTGGCCAGGTCGGCGAGTTGCCGGTCCCAGAGCGCGTCGCCGGGGCCGTAGGTGGTGGCCAGTTCCCGTTGCAAGGCCGCGTACTGTTCGGGATCTTCGCCCAGGGCGCGCATGACGGCGGCTTCGTTTTCGGGCGCGGCATCACAGCCGTGCTTCAGGGCATTCATTCTCATTCGCTCTTTACCGGCCACGCTGCGGGGGCCGGTGGAGTGCTGAGCATTGCTGCGGGCGGCGTCGAGCCGCTGGGGAGTGAGACACGTGGATTTGCGTAGAGACATAGTAGCTCCATGAATCGGAAGGATGGGAGCAGGGGCGGCAGGCAAGCCGTCCCCACAAAAGGTGAGGCTCCTCGACTTCTTGACTGGGCAGGAGGCAGGAACCACAGACAGGGACTACGAACTTAATCCGAGGAAGAGGCATAACCTATCCGGCGGCACCTAACCGCCTGCCAGCCGTACCATACAACTCTAGCCTATATTACCGCGTTTGTCAAGTGCCAAACAAGTCAATTTCCCCGACGGCACTTCCATGCGCCGGTCCACCACTGGAGCATGTCAAAAGCTGCAGGAAAAATGCGAGGCTGGCGCAGGGCGAAGCCCTGCGTTGCGTGGAGCCGGAATGAACAGAGACCGCAGAGCTGCGCTCTGCGCCAGCCCCGGTCAAGAGTATTTTTGGAGTTCTGATGCCGGGCAAGCCTAACGGCGGCGACTGCAGGCGATGAATGAACCATCCTCACCCTTGCGCTCTCGTCGATTTGGACTGCTGGTGATGGCAGGCCGGACCGGTGGTGCCTCAGCGAAGTCGAAAAAGGATGTCCTCGACCTCATCTATCCGCCGCCACAGCTTCTTGCATGATTCAGGACCGCTGATTAGCGAGCAATTCGGATGTGCCACCTTGTTCCGAAGTTCGACCAACGGACCAAGCGCACGCTTGAATTCCGTGCAGCTTTGATAGCCCAGCAACCCGAAAAGTCCCTTCACGTTCTTGCCGATTGCGTTGACTAGGTCAGGCAAATACATATACTCGACAAAAGGCACATCGTAACCGTGAGCTTTATCGGATTCGTACCGTTTCTTAACCTCATCGTACTTCTCATTTTCCCTTGCACCCCAAGTCATCTCCAGCAGTTCCTGGTCGCTGCAATGCCTGGTCGCCAGATTGCCAAGCCGGACCTCCAATTCGCTTAAGAGGCTGAAAAGGTAGACATACACCTGGCGGCAATTCAGGTTGGCAATGGAGACTAGGCCAACAACCCTGTGCTCATTGACAAGAAAATAGAAGTCCCTCGACTCAAGCGCGAATCCTCGGACCACGTTCCGGAGCGGCGTAACGAATGGGATGATATCTCGGTGGGTGATGGTTTTCCGACCCACCGAGGAGTAGTCATTCCACTTGAGCGTGTGGAAATACTCTTTCACCCCCGAGGGGTCTTCAACAGGTAGAATATCAAAACGATTGGCCTGCATTATCTGCGCAGCCCGCTCGGCTGTTGCCTCGGCGGCCAATACCGAAATCCATCGGCTGCGGCTGACGCCAACGACGGTACTGGGCTAACAGAGTGTTGCTGTGATATTATGCCGTCAAGAATTGGTGGATGGCTTGGTGGGAAAGGGAAACCCTGACTGCGAATCAGGGTTCCCAAGTGCCTGACGCGGGCAACTCACTTTAACACAGGAGTGTGCCCCGTGACAAACGCGACTTCAGCCGTGAGGTACTTTATGAGTCAAGAATCAGAAAAGGCAGCCATGTGGGACAAACTACAGGAGCTTCAAAAAACACGCGGCCACATTCGGCTGCTTGAGGATGAACTTCGGGGATTAGCTGCGAGTTGGTCTGAAATGGGAAGGGTTCTCAGTTGTTCACTGAGCGGGGTCAACTTCGAAGTGACCCCCAATGAAATATCTGCCGTCAATGAGCACAACAACAACACAATATGTACTCTGTTGGGAAAATCTCTCAACTTTGAAAACCTGAGCAGAGCGTTAACTGACCTTCAAGATAGTAGACGGAGAAAGGCGGAACTTGAAAATACGTTGGGTCCAAGCGGAAGCTCGTAAACGGATCAAGCGTAGTGTTTCAGTTTGAAAAATCACAGGCAGGGTAATCGCTGTTTGGACTTTTTAATTCTGATCCATCGCGCCGGTATAGTGACAGCCAAGGCAAGAAGACAAGTTCCAAGCCAGCAGACCATTGCTGCCATCAAGGGAGAAAGTTCGTTCTCGCCTTTTGTTTTTTCAATCAGTCCTATACAAAAGTAGACTACTGCAAGGACGCCCAAGGTGCCCACTCCATCAAAGATGAATTCTCTCTTTTCTTCGGGCGTCAGCGAAGCCCATTCCCTCGATCCGTCCGTGAATTGTTTCTTGCAACGGTGGCACGTCCTTGTCCCAGGGCCAAGTCGGATGCGTGGATTGAAGAAGGTCCGAGAAAAGACTTTCCCGCAATGCGGGCATTTTCGACTGTAGATGTACATAGCGGCCCCCTCCCCTGCATTCACCAGCCCAAGAACCGTTCGCAAAACAAGATTGAGGACGACACGAAGGCGATTGACCCATAGAATGCGAGGTATGTTAGAAAGATCTGGGCTCGATTAAGCGGGACGCGACAAACCATCATTGAGCGATGCGACGAGAATACATTGAAAATCACCAACGGCGGGTCGGTCGCCTTCTCCTCCCAGATTCTGAAACTTCCAAGCGGAACTACTGGCAGGTAGAGAATGACGAACCACTTTGTGGCAATGTAAGACGAATCTGGGAGTTTGTCCCGGTGGCCGTAGTAAATCGTTCCGATCCCATTAAAGCGATAAGCCATGGCTCAGCCTGCTAGTGTCCTAAATGTGTGTCGTGAAGCGGAGAACGCAGTCAGTGTCGGTCAATCGGCCTGTTGTTCTTTGGGGCGGAAGTGAAGCCGCCGTCATCTCCATGGGCCATTCCCTCCAGAGCGGGGAAAGCAAGAACGGATAAAGCGAGAAAACCTTACTCGTTCGCTGGGAATCCTCATTTACAGTGCCCATTGTACGCGCTCCTCGGCTTGAAGCAACTAAAATCACCGACACGCAGTTTTGTGTTATTATCTCGGTCAGGATTGACCGCAGTCACCTTTTACGGTGGAGGGAGGGTTCGGGATTCTCTGAGGATGGGTTCTTAAAAAGCACTGGCGCACGTCCATGCGCCCCACAACACGCCTTCAAAACGCGATTGGCCCTCGCGTCTCTCCGCCAGGTCGTGGAGAAATCCATGATCGGGGGGGACCCTGCTAAATGTCAAGCTCTAAAATTCATTCTGCCCTTGGTACATTGCCTGGAGACTGCGCCAAGAAGAGTTTGGAACCACTCGGAAAACCGATTCCCAACAGACAGACGATTCCCTTTTCGGCGGCGGCTCGCCATTTGAAGCCTTCCTCTAATTCTCCTGGTTCGCCGTATTCAAAGTCAGCATCATCGAAGAAAAACGAAACAACCGAATCTCTGCTTCCAGTCAGGCGTGCCGAAGAATCAGAAACTTCTTTGACAAGACCCCAGGATGCGAACGTCAACTGCTCAGGCGTAAACAGGGTGCACCAAATAAGCGCGCCACTGTCCTTCCAGCTTTTCAGCAAGAGGATTGCTTCTGCGCGGGATGATTTCATCATTTTGTCCTTCGCGGAAACTTTTGGAATCGAAGAGGCATTGAAGGTTTCAAGGTGCTTCAATCTCGTGATGACGGAAAGGTTTAGATCGGCTCTCCAGTTGATCCTGCGCGGTGAAGAGTTGGCGATAGACTTTTCGGGCGAGGATTCTATCGCTATTTCCCCGCCCGTGGGAACAGATTTTATTCGGCCATCGGCTCCTAGTTTGCCGTCAGAAGTTCCACCAAATCCCAAACGTGATCGGTCAGCCCGCTCTCCATCGCGGGCGTTACCCTGAGCGTGGAATGCACGCGGCAGAAGTTGAACCACGCCATGTAAATGGCCACGCACGCTTTCAGATTCTCCAGCTTCTTGCTGTGTCCGTTGGTCAGCCTCACGAATCTCCGCAGGTGCGTCCGCACGCTCAAATTGGCCCTCTCGACGTAACTGGTCGAGATTAACCAGGGCGACGGTTCCCCGGTGATGGGCGTTGGTATCGCCGCGATGACTTCCGCTGGCCCGTACCAGTCTGGCCCTGCCTCCTTCGGTCTGCCATAGACCTTTACAAGTTGGGCGAAGTCGATGTCGGCCCCGAACGTCGCTTCAACTGCCGTGAGGTATTCCCTCAGACCGTCCGTGGTCAGTTGCATCCTGACGTGAACCCGCTCGCCTAGGTCCTTGATAAACTCCATCGCATCGACAGCTCCACGCTTCCCGACGCGGTAGCAGATGACCAGTTTTGTGTTCGCCTCAATCGCCATCCAAATGTAGGCGTCTCCCCACTCTTCCGGATCGTCCTGGCCCATGTGATCTTCCTTCGTGTGGACGAACGTCCAAAGCTCGTCAGCTTGGACGACTCGGGCCTTGACATTCCTTATCCGCTCGTCAAAGACCTTTCGGCATCTTTCCCCGGCAGTGTGTAGCAGGTCGAGAATGGTGGATTTATGGACGCCAGTTAGCCGGGAGATAGCCCGAACGCTTACGCCTTCCATCATCAAAGCGATGACTTGGGCGGCGGTCGGCAACTCGATCCGGTGCTCACCGAGAGGATGCGACTGGGGATCGCCGAACGTGGCGCCGCATCCGCGGCAGCGATAACGCTGCACGCGCTTCCTTCCGTAGTGGCCGAACCGCTTAACCTGTACGTGGTTGCACCTTGCGCATGTCATGGGATTCTCCTTTTCGCTTGGGAGTCGGACGGCAGCCGGGGGCAAGAATGCCCCTTGCAAATGGAGGCGGTCTGGCGTATAAACAGAAGTGGAGCTTGCGTCCTGCCAAGGGTTGCGACTCCGAGTTTTAGGGCTTGTCGCTGTTAGCGCAGCGGCAGGCCCTTTTATTTTGAATCTGTTTTAGAAGCTATTCCCTCTACCCAGTATTTATTACCTTCGGGACCGCGATTCCGCTCAACTTTGCAGAATTCGTTTTCGGCCAGTCTCAAGAGAGTCGTTCCGACCGAGTTCTTAGAGTCCTCGGTATCGAACTTACAGCCTCCCACACGAACTAGATACTCGATTTGGGACTTCAGCAGCGGCGTGGGTTTGTAGTCCAGTAGGACACGCTTGCATGAATCAACTAGAGACATGTGTACGAAAGGCTGCTCGCTGATGTATCCGGCCTCGTAGCCAGAGGAAAAGATCGTGTCCTCATTGTCCGGGCGCAGACCAGCAACCGCAAGCGCATCCTTCAATGAAGACGCCCTTGTCTGGAGAGCACGGATTTGCCTCTCAACGCTCTGTAGCTCATTCACGATCTTTTTGGCTGTCGCGTCCAAGTACCAAACCTCCCGCGCGATTAGCACAAATGTATCATACGAAAGTCGAGTTGTCAACTGGTTTTCTAGATGGTTCCTCATTTTTTCCTCCCTAAAGGGTTTTGTCGGATTATTGTTGTTAGTCTGAGCGGATCGTGCCGAGGATTAGAAATCTTGATTCAGCAACACTCTATTAGCCCAGTACCCCAACGACCGCAGCATTGACATCGACCACGGATTCTCGGAGAAACTGAGTGTCTTCCATGGGTGCCTCCGCCCCAGGGGTGATGCAGACTGCTAGTCCGTCAGCCGACAGATGAACTGTTTTGACTTCTTCACAGCTTCGCACTCCGAGGACTCAACTTCTCGATTCAGCGACGAAGAGGAGTCTTCCCTCAGCCCGTCACGACCGGCGCTACAGGCCCGCCAAAGCCCCGCAGGCCGGGCAAAACTCGGCCTCCTTCAAATCGATTCGCTCCGCAGAATGCGAGGAGCTCATGACGCAAAGGTAGTCCGAGCAATGGCGCAGCCCGAAAGTGTGGCCCAACTCGTGGAGGGCTTCCTTCAGGAGGCGCTCTTGAAGCAACTCCGGGTCCTGGGGCATGCCGTAAAACTCCGGCCGCAAACGATGAGTTGAAACCAGGGCGGCGGCGGCGCCCAACTGGGCTTCGCCGAAAACGAACGTCAGGATCGGGATGTACAGGTCCAGGTCCGTTACTCCCAGAATTCGCCAGCTTTCCATGTGCGGGTCCTGCAACATCCGCTTGAGAATCTCCGTGGAATGGTATTGGCCGCGGGCACGATTGTAAGCAAATTCGCCGTTCTGGCGCTGCGGCTGAATCAGGCACGCCGCCCGCAAGCGCGACGCCAGTTGTTCGCCCAGTAATTCAAGGTGGTCCCGCTCGATTTGGCCGATGGGAACCAGCGAGATGATTTTCATGAGCTGGCAGCCACGCCTTTCTGGAAGCCGTATTTCTTAATCTTGTTGTAAAGCGTGACGCGATCAATCTCGAGTAATTTTGCGGTGCGAGTCTGGTTCCAATCGCAGGATTCCAAAACGCGGAGAATATGTGCTCGCTCCACTTCTTCGAGCGTGAGTCTGCCCTCGGGCCTCTCGGGCGACCCCATCTGCAAGGGGAAATCCGACGGACGAATTTCCGGTTCTCGGCCGATGACCATCGCCCGCTCGATGGCGTTCTCGAGCTCCCGCACATTTCCGGGCCAACTGTAATTCATCACGACATCCAGAGCGCTCCTGCTGACGGAAGTGAAACGCTTGTTCATGGAGCGCGCGTACTTCTTGATGAAATGGTCCACCAGGAGGGGGATGTCCTCGCGGCGGTCTCGCAAGGCCGGCAGTTCAATGTCAAACACGTTCAGGCGATAGTAAAGATCGGGCCGGAAGGTTCCTTCTTTCACAAGCACAGCCAGGTCCTTATTGGTAGCGGCAACAGCGCGAAAGTCAACCTTGATCGTCTGGTTTCCGCCCACGCGCGTGATCTCTTTCTCCTGGAGGACCCGCAGCAGGTCCGTTTGGGTTTTCAGGCTGATATCAGCAATTTCATCCAGGAACACGGTGCCGCCTTCGGCGATTTCGAACTTGCCTTTCTTACGGTATTGCGCGCCTGTGAATGCGCCCTTTTCGTGCCCGAAAAGTTCGCTCTCGAGTAGAGTCTCGGTGAGCGCCCCACAGTGAATCGTGACCATGGGCATCATCCGGCGGGGGCTCAGGTGGTGAATGGCTCGCGCCACCAGTTCTTTGCCCGTACCGCTCTCACCATGGATCAGGACCGTGGTCTCCAGGGGAGCAACCGTGCGGACGAGTTCCATAACCCTCTGCATCGGCTTGCTCTGTCCCACCAGTTCCACCGCTTGAATCTCATCCAAGCTCTCGCGGAGCCGCACATTTTCGTCTTTGATTCGGCGGTGCTCGAGGGCCTTTCGAACCAGGCGCGCCAGATCATCGGGATCGAACGGTTTGGTAATGTAATCATAAGCGCCGTCCTTCAGCGCCTGGACCGCAGTCTCAACGGACGCGTAGCCCGTCATGATGATGACGATAATCTCTGAGTCGACCTCGCGAATCTTGCGGTGCAATTCGAGGCCGTCCATGCCGGGCATCTTGATGTCCAGCAGCGCCAAATCCCAGTGCTGGCTCGGCAATTTCAGCAAGGCCTCGCGCGCGCTGGTGGCGGTCTCAACCAGGTAGCCCTCTTCCTCGAACCATTTGCCCAGTGATTCGCGGACCACGTTTTCATCGTCCACGACTAACAGGCTGGCTTTGTAATCCATACGTAACTCCCCACATCCGTAATCAGTTTCCCGTCGTCACTTATCAGTCCGCCGTCATCGGTCGTTGGCCGTCCACACTTCCTCGATATGAGCGCACATCCCTACGCCCTCCCTTGCGATTGCGGACTGCCGACGTCTGACTCCTCGCTCCTGCTTTCCCACGGGTCACTCGTCTCCGCCGGCGCGCGCGGCGTTTCCGGTAGGGTCACTCTGAAGGTGGTTCCCTTCTGAGGGGTAGAAGACACCGCGATATTTCCGCCATGCTGCTGGACTATTCCGAAAGCGACGGCCAGGCCTAAACCGACTCCCTTGCCTTCGGCCTTGGTTGTGAAGAAGGGCTCGAAGATATGCGGCAGGACATCTTCGGGAATACCCATTCCATCATCGTTGACCACGATCAGCGCTTCACGGCGCTCCACATTATAAGCGGTTTCCACCTTCAGCCGGCCCCCGCGCGGCATTGCCTCGACGGCGTTCATCAGTAAGGCCAGAAGGACTTGCTGAATTTGAACCGCATCGCAGTAAATGGAAGGCATCTTCGGATCGATCTGACTCTCCACCTCGACTTGCTGCAACTCGCATTGGTGTCCGACCAGTAAGAGGCAACGCTGCACAATGCCGCCCAGGTCATTTGCCTGCGGGACAAGTGGCGCCTGTCGCGCAAACGTCAGGAGGTTCTTCACTATGGCGCCACAGCGCTTGCTCTCTCCTTCGATTTGCTGCAGGTCCGACTTCGCCTCCGCGCGGCGCCGCTCGTCCTCCAGGCCTTTATCCACGAGGCGCGAGACCAGCTTGCTGTAGGTGAGAATGCCCGCCAGCGGGTTGTTGATTTCGTGGGCGACAACCGCCGCCAGTTTACCGAGGGAAGCCATCTTCTCGGATTGCACCAGGCGATGATAAGCGCGCTCGAGTTCCCCCGTCTTTTCCCGGACTCGCGCTTCCAGAGTGCGGGTCCACTGCTGGTTCTCCTCCCGCGCTTTCTTCAGTTGCTCCGTCATGCGATTGAAGGAAGCCGCCAAGCTGCCCAGTTCATCGCTGCTGGACACCGGCAAGGAGTAATTCAGCTCGCCTTCCGCGACATGCCGGGTGCCTTCGGTGAGCCGGCGCACGGGGTTGTGCACGGTCGCCCGGATGAGGCCCGCCGAAATCAGGCTGAGAATGATGATGGAGGCAAGAGTGTAAACCACACTCTCGCGCTGGCCCCGCGCCGCAACTTGATCTACCGCTGCCAGCGAGAGATTGGTGTCCAAAACTCCCAGGACCTGGTTGCCGGGTGCGTGCGCATGGCACGCGGCATTCGAGCAATCAGGCTCGTTCTCGAGGGGCCGGATCAGGCCCAAAACCCGCGTGCCGTCAGGGGCTTTGTAAATCCGCAGCCGGTCCGGCCGGTGTAAACGCGTGAGGGGCTGCGCTTGCGCGTGGCAGGCATAACAGGCTTCCGTCTTCTTGTCGACGAAACTTCCTACTTCAGACGGGTCAGTGGAAAAAGTGATTTGACCTTCCCGGTTGAAAATACGAATGCGTCCGATGCCTGCTTCGTGTCCGATGGTGTTGATGATGTGAAAAACCTGCTCGCGCTCGTTGCGCAGCATCGAGTATCGGATGCTGCGCCAGATGATATCGCTGGCCCGATCGGCAGTCTGGAAAACCATCTCTTGCTGCGACTGCCGCCAAATGCGAAGGTGCCAGTACCCGTACAGCCCCAACAACAGGGCCATGCTCCCGACCACGCAAACGGTCAGCTTCGTCGCCAAGCTGTAAGTGAACCGACGCATAACTGTGAAGAAATCGAAACCTTCACCGCAGAGTCGCTGAGACGCAGAGAAAGGGCCTCTAATTCTCAACCCTCCGCGCCTCTGCGGTGCGAAGCGCTCCTAATCTCCTTCAAACACCTTCAGATAGCGCACCGCCAGGGCGAAGCAGAGAAATCCCATCCCGACAATCGAGAGTGTTACCGCCACCTCTGTCCACTTCGGGAAATAGTGCGCATGGGCCGAGTACTCGAGACCGGTAATCGAGACGTTGAGGCGATTGAGCAGAAAGCCCGTAATCACCAGGACAGCAGTCGCGAACAGGCCTTCCCGGTCTTCGCGCACGCGATGAAAAAGCAGCAAGAACAAAGGAAGCGCCAGCCCCAAAACAATTTCAAGCACGAACAAGACCGTCTCCGTGGACGGTTGGCGCAGGTAGACGAGCGTGCCTCTCGCCCAAAGGTCCCGGAAGCGCAGGATCCCGTACACTCCCAAGACCACTGCCATCGCCTTGCCGAGACTCGATAGCAAGGGCATCTCAATTTCCCGGCCGTAAGCCCGCGCGCTCAAATTTGATTCGAAGATCACCATCGCCATGCCCACCCCAACCGCCGAAACGAAGAATAACAGCGGCAGAAGTGGCGAGTACCAATAGGGGTGCAGCTTCGACGGAACGATCAGGAACAAACTTCCCAGGGATGACTGGTGGAGAGTGGAAAGCAATACGCCCACAATCACCAGCGGGAGGGTCAGGGCCTTGATCAATTTGAGGGGCCTGCGCAATGCGAAGCGCTCGAGGACGGCAGGAGAGAACTCCAGAGCCAGCACCGTCAGATAAAGCATCACGCACCACGCCACCTCGAACATCACGGAATGAGGGTTCCACATGATCAGGGGGTGCCAGATGTTGTAAGGCTTTCCGAGATCAAAGATCAGAGCCACCGCCACCAGCGCGTAGCCCAGGAACGCTGTCAGAATTGCGGGGCGCAGGACGGGATGGAAGCGACGGAGATGGAAAATGTAAACAGTGGCTGCGAGCGTGAATCCGCCCGCCGCCAGCCCGACTCCGCAGATGACGTCAAAACCAATCCACAATCCCCACGGAAAACGGTCCGTCAGATTCGTCGCAACTCCCAGGCCTTTTGTGAAACGAAGCAAAGTCGCGTAAAAACCGGCGCTGAGAATCAGCAGCAGCACCGCTCGCCAGAAAGTAAGTTTAGGCAGTTTCACAAAACTCACAGTTGATTTCCCCGCGCGGCTTAAGCTGCTGATACCCCGCACTTCGCCAGGGCATGCAGGGGCAACTTTTGTGGTTGCCCGGTGCGGCCACGAGGGCTGCCCTCCGCGCCTGTCGTTATTTGCCGGCTCACGGTTCCCGCTCCGCCTCCGCCACTTCCTTTCGCCGCCTGGTTATCCACCAGATTCCAGCCAGCACCGCCGCACCCCAAGGGACCAAGTTCGGTATTTTCGAAAGCACTCGATATGTGTACCCAGGCAGAGCGTCGTGCGGCAAATTGGCAGGAAGCCCAAGCGACTCAAAGGGGACAGCGGAGAGGTACAAGACCGAAGTTCCGCCCACTTCCTGCTTGCCGTAGATTTGTTGAACGTATTTGGTTGGCTCCTGCCTCAACCTGTTTTCAGCCTCTCGCAGCAGATCCTCGCGCTCCCCAAAGACACCTGCCTGCACGGGACAGACTTCCGTGCAAGCGGGCTTCAACCCCTTTGCTTGGCGGGGAGTACACATGTGGCACTTCTTGACCCGGGGCGCCCAGACTTTTTCCCACTCGTATCGAGGGACTCCGAACGGGCAAGCCACCATGCAGTAGCGGCAGCCCATGCAACGGTCTTCCGCATAAACCACTGGTCCCGCCGCGGTCTTCCGGAAAGCTCCCACCGGGCAAACTGAGACACAGGTGGGATCCTGGCAGTGCATGCAGAACCGCCGAACGTACACGTCACCGTGAGACTGGACCACGTTCAGCGCGTGTGCTGAGAGTTGTTCGTCGCCGGTTTCATCCATGGGGAGGTCTGTGTCAGGAGTGAGTACTCTTAAGGTGTCTGCGATCAAGAAGTTGCTGCGACTCGCCTTCAAAAGTCCGTTGACCAGCTTGCACGCCACAACGCAGCGCTGGCAGCCGACGCAACGCGTAGTATCGATCAGGATGGATTTGCTCATAGTAACGACCTACAGAACGGAGGGCGGAAGACACGCGCAAGCTCCGCCTCGGCGTAGCTGCATTTCTCAGCACGCGACATGCCGAGAAATTAAGCAGAAAGCGGGCCTAATTAAGACTTTATGTCTCTGTTACGGGATAACTTGACTGCCGCCAACGCCAGTGTGGTGAAATCACGCACTTAAGACAGTCTTCTGGCTCGCGGATTAAAGGAATCCTCTGGATGGTAGCCGAAAGGGCGTAGCCATTCACCCTGGTTGCCTGTGGCGATCTTACACGAGGAAGGTCTATCTGCTGACGAACCCCGGCACTCGGCTTGAGCCGGGTTCTTTATTCTCTTTCCCGCACAGATTCTCGCGTCGCGCCAGGGCTGGGGTCCAAGAAGGTCGCCTCAAAAGCGCCCCATCCCCTGAGAGGAAGTTCGGCAAGAGACCCATTAGCCGGCAGACCGCCATCCGGATATGTTATGGCCACGGCCATATCAGGAGAGACTTGCATGGAGAGAAACTCCCGGAAGCGGTAGAACTCCTGCTCGAGCCAGTCAGCCGCTTTCTGGCCGAAGCGCATTCCAGGAAGGCTGTTATCCGACTGAGTCGGGGTGATTGCGCAGATCCAACCGGAACCATAGGGATCCTTGGCAACTGCGTCCGGGCGCTTTCCAAGACGTGTATTGAGCGCCACAACGCGGCCTGTGACGGAGCTTCGGACGTTCAACCCGCAGCCGCTGCGTTCAAGTCGAAACAGCGGTTGACCTGCCTCCACCACCTGCCCTGGCTCCGGCAGAATGACTTTCTCAACCACGCCTAAAGCACAGGCTACGAGTGCGTCCACACCCACCCTCACTCCAACAGAGGAATCCGGGCGAGACCAACTGTGTCCTTCGAAAAGGTAGAAGCCCTGCGGAATATCCCAGACAGACTCAACATTAGCGGGCGCCTTCCGCCCAACTCGCTGCGCAATTGCATCCGTCAGCAAAAAGCCGATGAACATCAACGCAACAAAGAGCGCCACCATGACTCGTCCTCCCGGAAGAAGCCGCGCGTGGTAGGTGCCACCACCCCGCGTCTCAAACGCAATGTGCCCTCAGGCCAGGAATAATTCCCCCACTACCTTCTCCCAGCTCTCCTCGGGGAGCACGCTCAGAAGGTCTGCGATGGCATGGCCACCGTCCTGCAAATGAACTCCGGTTGAAGGGCTGACATGACCACGAAAAGTCTCCCAGGAATCTTCCAGCCATTGCTGGGCCAGCCGGCCTCGCAGCAAGTTCTTCAGGTTTGAGTCTGCGGCCGGAGAATTGACCGCCACAAGCCACCCAACGCCGTAAGGATCCTTGTGAATAATGGAGGGGTCATTCAGTACCTCCTGGTTTACGTCAACCACTTCGCCCTCGATCGGCGAGAGCATTTCGAACCGATGGTTGCCGCGCGCCACGGTCCAGCCCTTTTCCCCTTGCCGCAGCCAACGACCTCGCGCCGGCAGATCGAACTGGTCAACGTTCCCTAAGAGCCGAGCCGCGAAGTCGTCCAAGCCCACACGCACCACGTTTCGGGTCTCCTTGGCTGCCCATGTATGGCCGATATGGTAGGAAGCGCCGGGGGCAAGCTTAAAGCCGCCTACAATGCCGACGGGTAGAAACTGCTGCTCTGGCTCGGGCAGTGGCGCCGCCACTTCCAACGTCTTTGGCCGCCGGGTCTGCAAGAAATAATCAACCGCCACGAAGCAGATGAACGTTCCCAGCACCAGGAGTGCAACCATATGCCACCTCACCTTTCCTCGCCGAAAACGCGAGGCTTTGATAACCACCGCCTCTCTAAGAGCAGGTCAATGCCCAGAATGGGGTCAACGAATCGAGACGCCAGCAAGTAACTATCTGCTGTTTTTTGTGTGAGATAGAAGCAAGCTCAGGGGGCCTGCGGAGGGGCTGGAAAAGGGAGCGTTGCCTTGGCTGATGAGAATTGCAACATCCAGAGGAGCACTAAGGCTGTGACCCGTGATAAACCGCGTGTTTACAGCCTCATTCCGGCTGTTTGAATTTGCAACACATGATGCTGAAAACTTCAGCTAGAGACACTCGCGCAAACGCCGGGTCACGCTTCCTCCGCTGCGGGCAAAGGAGCTTCACCAAGCTGCGGAGAAACTTGTTTAGCCGCCATCCTACGGAGACACAGGCGCTCCTGGGTGAAAGGGAGGATGGTCTCGCAACTCATCGAAATCGCAACTGCCGAAATCCCTCGCTGCTTTAGGATAGGCGGTCGTTCCGAAGGAACCGCGTCTCGATGTTGTTCCACGCCCATGGTTATTGCTTTACGGGTTCCTTATAGCCTTCAAGCGAGTGGTTGTGCTCTTTATAATACTTGCCGGCGTCGGTCAGCTCTTTCGATCCGGCCTTGGGATGGCAGTAAGTGCACGCCTTACCCTCTTTCTTGGTGTATTCCGGCTTAGCATTGGCCAAACTGAGCAGGCAACCGCAAAAGATGGGAAGTGCAATCAGAGCCTTAATGACCTTCATGGATACTCTCCTTAGTAGTATATGTGGCGTCCCCAGACCCGACCGCTTGAGTTGGGGCTGGGGGGCATGGAATCTCAGTCTCCCTCTTCTTCACGCGTGATCGAGCGCATTATATCTAACAAGCCAACGTGTCCAAATCCACATCGCGCATGAGAACTGTTGAGGAAATTAACACACTCTGTGGATATTTTCCGCATGTTGAATTTCTTGACATTCCATAAAAACTTATCATAGCCTTATAACCCAGATACTTACGGGTCTTAATAAAGATTTTCGAATTCCAACCGTGGAGACATATTTGCATTTTGTGAGCCCTTGGGGACATAACCTCGTGTTGATATTCTACACAGGAACTGGCCACCGGGAGGGTATTCTGGACCGATGTCTTAACTCCCGTTTCGTGTGCTACACCTGCCTCACTTCACGCTTGAAGGCCGCGAGGAGTGGCGTTCCCAGGTCAGCGCACAAGACGACGGTTATCGCTGTAGGTCTGATCTCGATGCTGCTGGCGCGGCCCTTGCCCGCTGCGCAGCATCCAGTTCCGCTGGCGCCGAACACCGACGCGGCCAAGTGTTTGGAGTGCCACGAGGACAAGACAAAGGGTAAGTCTGTCCACTCGGCCATGAAGATGGGATGCCTGAGCTGCCACGAAGTGAGGGTCAATAAGGACGCGACCCACGTCAAATTGATCAAGGCCACGCCCTCGGCGCTCTGCTTCACCTGCCACACTGACAAGAACCCGGCCACCGCCAAAGGCCGGATTCATCCGCCCGGGGTCCGCGACTGCCTGAAATGCCACGACCCGCACACTTCTGCCAACAAGAACCAACTTGTGAACGCTGTGTCCGGGGCAACGGCAAAAGAGAACCTCTGCCTGTCGTGTCACAGTGTGGGTGTCGATGTGCCCAAGGGTGGCAGCCGGCATGCGGCGCTGGATTCAGGCTGTGACGCCTGCCACCTAATCCACAAGACAGGCGATCCCGGCCAGCCGGAGTTTGCCTCCCATCTGACCAAGCCCAGTCCGCAGCTCTGCCTCGACTGCCACGACGTTAGCGACGAGGGGATTCGAAAGGCTCATCAGAACCAACCGTTCGGTTCCGCAGATTGCCTGAGCTGCCACGATCCGCACCAATCCAGGTCGCCGAAGCTGCTGGAGGCGTTTCTGCACAATCCCTTTGAAAACAAGATGTGCGACACCTGCCATCAGCCGGCAAAGGACGGGAAAGTGGTGCTGACGGCGGCCGATTCCAAAGCACTCTGCGTGACCTGCCATGAGGAGCAAGCCAAACAGATTGCCTCGGCCAAAGTGCAGCACCAGGGCGCCCAGGGCGACTGCACAACCTGCCACAATCCGCACGCCGGCAACGCGCCTGGTTTCCTTCAGCCGGACCCTGTAGCAGCCTGTCTCGCCTGCCACTCCGACCAAGCCGCGGAGTTCAAGAAAAAGCACCTGCACCAGCCGGCGTTCGAACAAGCGTGCAGTATCTGCCACGTTGCCCACGGCAACGACAATGCGAAGCTGTTGCGCGTGGCGGACGTCAACACCCTCTGCCTGGAGTGCCACGGACCGGATTCGCCGGAGCCCCAAAAGCTCCAGAACGAGCACCTCATAACCATCTTTGACGGGAAGGTGAAGCTTCCAGAGGATTACTTCAAGAACATATCAATCCTGCCGCTGAAGTATGGAACGGGACACCCCACCGAAGGGCACCCCGTATCCACGACCATGGATCGCAAGACCATGAAAGCAATCCCGCTGAACTGCCTGAGCTGCCATCAGCCCCACGCGTCGGCGAATAGCGGGCTGCTGGTGAAGGACCGAGAGCCGAACATGGCGTTCTGCAGGACCTGCCATAACGAAGGCCGGATGCAGTTGAAGTGAATGGGGAGTGCGGAAAATGCTCAAGACTCGCTCCAATTCGAATCTTGCCGGCAAGGGTTGGGTGATCCTGGCGTTGGCGCTGGCGGTAATGGCGAGCGCGATGCCGTCGGAAGCGAAGAAGAAACCGGGCACGAGCGCCCCGGCGGCCGCCGAGCCGCGGCGGGTGGCATTCGACATCAGCAAGATCGTCTGGCCGAGCCCGCCGGCCATCGCGCGGGTGCGATTCCAGGCCATCCTGACGGGCCAAAAGATCGACTGGGCGGGTTTGACAAGCAACCAGAAACCGAAGCAATCGTGGATGGACCGTCTGGCAGGCGAGCAGCCGGACCGGAGAGTGAAGGATGCACAGCAGAAGGTCGGCTTCCAGTTGATGCGGGTGTACGGCGTAGCCACGGATTCCAAGGGCAACATTTACGCTGCCGATCAAGCCGTAGGAGCCATCTTCATTTTTCCGAAGTCGGAAACGGAAAAGGTGCAACTGATCAAGCACGGCCAGGACGCGCGCTTGCCGATGATCAACGGCCTGGCGGTGGATGATGACGACCGCTTGTTCGTGACCGACGTGAAGATGCATCACGTGCTGGTGTTCAGTGCGAAACACGAATTGGAAGCCACCTTTGGCGCCGGCGATTTGATAGCGCCGGCTGGAATTGCGATCGATGCTTCGAACCGGTTTGTCTACGTCGTTGACACTCAGGCGGACCAGGTGGTGGTCTTCGACGCGGATAAGTACACAATGCTGCGGCGGATTGGGACCGGCGGAAAGAACCACACTCTGACCAGCCCCGGCGATTTTTCCATGCCGACGCACGTCGCGGTCGACAAAGAAGGGAACGTTTACGTCACGGACACGCTGAACAACCGCGTGGAGATTTTCGATGCGGATGGGAATTTCATCAGTGAGTTCGGGAAGCCGGGGGATGGCCCGGGGCATTTTGCGCGGCCCAAGGGAATTGCCATCGATCGTGACGGGCACATCTGGGTGACGGACGAGGTTCAGAGCCGGGTGCAGGTTTTCGACAAAGAAGGCCGGTTGTTGCTCTACATGGGCGAACGCGGATGGTATCCGGGACAATTTCAAGCGCTCTACGGAATTGCCGCAGACAACTACAACAACCGAATCATCACCAGCGAGCAGTTCCCGGGAAGGGTGCAGGTGTTTCGCTATGTGACGGATGCCGAAGCGGAGGCCGAAAAGGCGCGGCGCGAAGCAGGCGGCAAGACGAGCGAGCAGGAATCCGCTGACCCGA
>Ga0326728_10007954_pt1 | contig 26702 bp, 22 predicted proteins | sample MB3enrmetagenome_FD_207602 | JGI IMG/M metagenome (GOLD analysis project Ga0326728, IMG submission 207602) | Lab enriched peat soil microbial communities from McLean, Ithaca, NY, United States - MB31MN | ecosystem: Environmental > Terrestrial > Soil > Wetlands > Peat | place: USA: New York...
CAGCCTCAACCTGTTTCAGCACAGTGATAATCTGCGCTTCCGTGTGCCGGCTCTTGCTCATCGTCCTTCCCCTTTCCTTCGTCCAAATCGTATTCCAAATTGGACGGATTTAGGGGGTCAGGTCACAATCGCGATGCTGCTTAACACTTTGGTGTCAGCACACGGCCTCTGTAAGCTACAAGCATTAGTACTATGTGCTGATTCTACACAGCGCGATTGGTGCCAATACCCTGTTCAGCAGTTTCCTCAGACGATACCGCTCTCAGGCTCCAGCCTCGAATTGATTGCTGGGTTCAAACTGTCCTCTTTTCTTTGACCCAATGAACGGCGGGCGGATGGCACCTTAGCCGCCGCCGCTTGCCGTCAATGACGCTATTGTGGCTCCCCCATACCCTTCGGTCACGGTCCCCCCAAAAAGCTATGACTGCTGCACTTTGCTCGGCAGCATATTCGTGCCTCTCTTGCCCCCGCCGTTGGGGTCACTTCAAGGAAAAGAGGCATAACATGACGAACACAGCAACACTCACCGAATCGCAACTCCGCCAGTTCACCGGCTCCGAGAACTGGTATCGCCACGGCATCAATCGCTCGGTACTCTTCACGGACGGCGCAAAGTTCCTTGCCGACCAGGGCGGCGCTTACTGGCTGCTCGACATCATCGCAATCGCCCAGCAACATGATCCCCGCGTTTCCGGCGAAGAGTTCCAGGTCTGGAACTTGAAGGTTCACTCGGACCGTAGCGTGACCGTGTTCTGCGATGACGGCAATGGGAACCCTGTCTACACGCAGGAGATCCCCTTCACGGACTTCCCGCTTGACGAAGTGAAGCTCTACTTCGCCAACAACGTGATTCACCTGCCCAGCGAGTATTAGCTGGACACGCCCGCGCCGGCAATCGTCGGCGCGGGCTTTTCAAATGGCCGTTGCGGCCTTGCTGCAGACAACTCCACCGAAGCTCAGACGGTACAGTTGCCGCAGTTCGCCAACGGTATCCACATCCCGGCGTGAATCCCGCAAGTTTTCCACGCATAATCGGTGTACCGGTTTGCGCATAAACGGTGTATCCAGGGCGGTTTTTCACGCATAAACGGTGTACATTTACGCATAAACGGTGTACGAAGCGCCCGCACTGCATTGATTACAAAAGGCTTTCACGGCGCCCTGTAATACCTTTATGTAAACCTATATGGATAGCCTGTAGTAGTAGCCGCGCTCTGTGGAAATGCACAGGTGCGCGGCGTGGAAGGGCGAGAACCTCCGCCCCCTCTGCGGGGGAAAGGGCGCTACGCGCCACCGATGACTAGCGCAGAACTTTGGGGATATGCGGACCTGAAGGGCGAACCAGCAGGCCATTCTCATGGTCCTCAATCTTTAATTCGGGGTAGACAATGACTATTTTTCGGAACGCTTCGACTGCTTTTGCTCGAAAGCAGGAGCGTCCTTGCGGTGTATCGGCGTACCCGGCCCCGAAGCTCCGGCGCAACGACTCCCAGGAAATCAGCGTGGGCCGCGGCAGATAGCTGACTCGGCGCGTCGCCCAGGCGTAGAGATCGAGCGCCAGAGGCGACTTCTTGAGAGCTTTGACGGCCCTCAAGTCGATCGGCACCGGAGCGGCAACAAGTTGCTCAAAAAAGTTTGCCGACAGAGTCACTGAGGACTTTTCCTGACGTTCGATCGGCAACCTTTGCGGTGTCCACCAAAGATGAAACCTGTCCGCCACGAGGAGATTCTCTCCGCTGGAGTGATTCTGCCTGTTGCCCTCACCCGACCACCGGGTCGAGATGGCGGCGCCCACCAGCCGTCGCATCTGATCGCGAAAGCGCGGTATGGTTCCCCAGTGGCCGCCTGTCGCTTGGAGTCCGAGGTGCGCCATGAAGCTCGAAAGCGAGGAGGCAAGTTCCAGATCTCGATTCCCGGTTCGTACGGCCTCGGTTGTCATCCAGATGAGGATCAGGCGTGGATAGCTGCCGTATGGCAGGCCGGTTCCGCCGACATCCGTGATGCGGAGTGTAAGATTGCCGTCGGAACGGACATATTGAGTGCCGGCTTGCTCACTGTGCGGCAGAGTGGTTTGGACAAGGAACTTTGCCATGAAGCCGAGAGCACCGGCATCAAGGGCGCTCTCGGTGGGAATGGCCTGCACGATGGACAGCAGGGGATATGCTTGCCGGGAGACAATGGAACCTTTTCGCGAATGCGCCGATGAGCCAGCCGCGTTGTACTGCGGGCCTGACGCACGCTTGTCGGCAGCCGAAATCGAATTCAGGCCGAGTATCGCGCTAGCGGACGTGAGTTCGGAACTCAATCGTCTGTCTACCGGATTCCAAGGACAGCGGCAACTGCGACCATGCGGAAATACAAACGGCGGCCTGGTCTCAAGCAGGTTGCGTTGATCTTGCTGACCCACTCGCCGGAGGATCGCAGCGTAATGCGCAAACCGTCTGAGGAACGATCAAGGATGGATGTCGATTGGTTTACACTGAGCAGCGGTCCGTATTGCTGAATCAGAGTCTCCTCTGCCGTCATTGTCATAGGTTTTCAGATCCTCTCTGTGTCGCTCCTATCGTCTTCAAAATGCACTTACGTTTCAAAGGCCAGTTCCATGTCTTCATCATACAGCAGTGTACATTCCACTAGACGAACCTTCATTTCTTTTAGCTAACCCAGACAAACTTAATTTCGTTTTCCACCCAGATTTTTCATCATCACAGTTCATTCTTGTCGAACTGCCTGCATACGATGCTTCCGGTTTACGAAGAGCCGTCTTTGGCGGGAGGACGTTTCCTCCCTGTCTGCGGCCTGCTTTGCAGTCCTCCGCCACCCTCCTCAGCAGGGCCGTTCCCTCCCCGCAACGCCCCTCCCTGATTGGCTGAAAAGCAACAGCAACAACAAAAGCAAAGGCAGCTAAGGGGTGTTTCCCCCTCGCGCCCGCAAGGGGTTTCCCCAGGCTTCCGCGCTCCGCTTGTGCAGCCCTTCGCCCTCTCCGCTGCGCTTCGCGGGTGGGAGATACCCCTCCCCTTGCGCTTGCTACCCCCCACCTTCGCCAGGAGGCGTTCGGCATGTATGTCACATGCCACTGCCAATCCAACGGCAAGAGCAAAAACCGAGGAGGAAGCACCCATGAGCAGCACAATCGCCACCGTCAACAACCCCGTTCAGTCGTCCACCTATCAACCCAAACAGCAGCAACGCCAAACGGCAAAAGACGTGATTGCCGAGAACGTGAAAGCCCTCATTGCCCAGCTTGAAGCGGGCAAAAGCGATGCACTTACCGCCTACCTTGACGCAATGGCCCGGTTCCACAACTACAGCTTTGGAAACATTCTGGCCATTGCCCGTCAGAAGCCGACCGCGACCAACGTAGCCGGATTGTACACATGGAACCAGCTTGGACGCCGCGTAAAGAAAGGCGAGAAAGGCATCCAGATTCTTGCTCCCATGGTCGGCGTTCGCCGCAGGAAGCAGGAGGAGACCGAAGCCGAGCAGGATGGAGCTGGGAAGACCGCCCCCGTGTTGGTTGGATTTCGCGCCGTATATGTCTTCGATGTTTCGCAAACTGAAGGAGCCGAGCTTCCCGCGCCAGCCACCGTCAGCGGTGAAGCGGGAACACATCTTGACCGGCTTATCGATTTCGTGCAGCAGCAGGGCATCGAGCTTGAATACAACGAGCGCATTGCGCCAGCGCAAGGAGCAAGCTACGGCGGCAAGATCGTACTTTTGCCGGGACAGTCGAAGGCGGAAACTTTCGCAACATTGGTCCATGAGTTAGGCCACGAAATGTTGCACCGGGCAGACCGGCGCACAGCGACAACCAAAGTTGTGCGGGAGACCGAGGCCGAGGCCATCGCCTTCATTGTGGGCAAGGCCATTGGACTCCAGACCAGCACCGCTTCCGCCGACTACATCCAGCTTTACCACGGCAACGCCGCATTGCTGGCGGAAAGCCTTGAAGTCATTCAGCGCACTTCCGCCGTGATTCTCGGAGCGTTGGAGGAGACTTCCCCGGAAGACTCCCAAGCACAGACCGTTGAGACGGCCACCCCAACCGCAACCGAAGACGCGGCCCCCGAACCCCGGCGCAGCCGCCGTACCCGCAACGAAGCAGCAACCACGGAGGCAGCGGCTTAGGGCGCTTGCTTCCACTTCGCCACCCTTGCGGACAGGGTCAACAGCCCTGTCCGCTCAGACCTTCCAAGTTTAATCAGCCAAAACCCGCTCCCAAGGAGAGAGCATCCAATGACGATTGCAAACACCAATACCGAATACCGCGACCTTCCACTGTCCTTTCTCATCGAGTCGAAGACCAACCCGCGCCGATTCTTTGAGGATTCAGCCCTCAATGAATTGGCCGCAAGCATCCGCAGCCAGGGCGTTCTCTCGCCCTTGCTTGTGCGGCCACTGACCGAGCGCAGCTTCGAGATTGTCGCCGGAGCCAGACGCTACCGCGCCGCCCAGCTTGCCGAGGCGGAAACCGTGCCCGTCCGTATCGTCAACCTTACCGACGCTGAGGCATTGGAAGCGCAGCTTATCGAAAACCTGCAACGTCGCGACGTTCACCCGCTGGAGGAAGCGCAGGGATTCCGCGCCCTTCTCAATCTTGACGAGCCGAAATACTCCATTGAGCAGATCGCAGCGAAGACGGGAAAATCTCCCGCCTATTGCGCTCAGCGCGTCAAGTTGACCGAACTCACCGCCGCCGTGACCGAGGCATTTGCCAAAGACGAAATTGGCGTAGGCCATGCTCTGCTACTCGCAAAGCTACAGCCAGCCGAGCAGGAGCAAGCACTGTCCGCTTGCTTCCGCGAGGATTGGAACGGCGGCCAGGGCAAAGCCAAGCGCATCCTGCTCCCTGTGCGCCATCTTCACCAGTGGATTGAGCAGAACATTTTGCTCATTCTGAAAGACGCGCCATTCTCAAAGACCGACCCCAACGCCAACCCCGCCGCCGGAGCCTGTGTCGATTGCCCCAAGCGCACTGGAGGAAACGCGGTGCTCTTCGCCGATATTGCCGAGGACGCTTGTACCGACCCGGCTTGCTACCAGTCCAAGCTGGACGGATTCGTAGCGCAGACCATCGCGGCCAAGCCGAAGCTGGTACAAATTTCATCGGCCTTTGGACCGGCACCTGCTACCAATAGCGGCAGCGCGGCACTGCCCCGCAACAAGTACATCGAAATCAAGCCGCAAGACCCCAATGCAAAGAAGCACCGGGATTGGCCGGAGTACCAGACCTGCAAATCCATGACCGAGGCCATCGTCACCGAAGGCACCGAGAAAGGCGAGATTCGCAAAATCTGCGCTGACTCCGAATGCCCCGTACACCGCCCGAAGAAGCAGCGGCCAAACGGAGATGTACGCATCAAGGCCGAGCAGGACAAGCAGCGCCGCGAGGAGGCGCTTGCCAACGCCGTAGGTTTGCGCGTCCTTTCCGCCATCGTTGCCGCTGTGCCGGTGCGCCTCACCAAGCGCGACCTCATTTTCGTTGTCGAACGCTTGCTTCCCCAGTTGGAGGAGCGACTGATCGAGGTTCTCGCCCGGAGCCGAGGCATCAAAAAGGCGCAAGCCTCCGATTCCATCGGGAAGCTGATGGGCGCCTACATTCACAAGGCCGAGGAAGGCGAACTCGGGAGACTTCTAGTCGAGACCGTGATTCTCCACTCAGCCCGGACGCAATCGGAGACCGGCAAGGCACTCAAAGACGCCGCTCAGCATTACAAAGTGGACACCGACGCGATCACCCAGAAGGTCAAAGCGGAGTTTGCCGCGAAAGAGAAGGCACAAAAAGCCGTCAAGAAGACGGCCGCGAAGGCGCAGCCGAAGCCAGCAAAACCCACAGTAGTCAAAAAGGCCAAAGCCGCGTAGCTCTCAATTTACAAGCCATCCAAACGGGGTCTGCAGACGCAGGCCCCGTCCTTTTTCGCCCGTCTTCCCACCCTGTGATGTGCTGCCGCTTCACGTCAGATTTGGTTTGGCCCGCCCGACGGGCTTGCAGATTGCGCCACACGCTGACCATATAATTTAGTCAACCGTTTATTGGAGGCTCTGGAACAAATGGCCTTTTGGCGTCTTTCAGTTCGTCAATTGTCAGGCCTGAATTCTCAGAATTGGGCCAGACCACGCCATTTCACGGACAGCAATCCTCAGGGGCGACATAGCACTATCCTGAATAATGCACGAAGCAGTATGCAGCGAAAGCCTGATGTGCTACAAACATGTTGACTAGACAGTGTTTACGGCACAAAAGGACTTTCGCTTGACTGATTTTACCGCGACACAGTGTGTATTGTTTGCCGATCTTGAGCGGCGTCCGGTTGTTTTGGCTTTTGATCAGGCCCATGGCAGCAGTAATGGTGGTGCGATCCTGCTCTCTGCCGCCAACCGGCGCTTTAGCGATGGCTTGATCGAGTCACTGAGCGGTTGTCTTCAGGATGCCCGCCAGCAAGGCAAGGTTGATCATCCACTGACAGACCTGATGCGGCAACGCATCTACGGTTTGGCCTGCGGATACGAGGATGCCAATGATGCAGCTCGCATCGGCGCTGATCCGATGCATAAGTTGCTTGCGGGCCGCGACCCGATCAAGGGCCTCGATCTGGCTTCGCAGCCAACGCTTTCACGTTTCGAGAACAGCGTTACGCCGCGCTCCCTTTACACGATGGGCATGACGCTGGCCGAGAGCGTGATCATGCGCCATGGCAAGCGCCGTAACGGCCATGCCCGCTTGGTCACCATCGACATGGACCCGACCGATGCGGCAACCTATGGGGCACAGCAGTTGTCCTTCTTCAACACGCATTACGACAACCACTGCTACCTGCCCATGCTGGGCTTCGTTAGTTTCGACAACGAGCCGGATCAATATCTGTGCGCAGCCGTACTGCGGCCCGGCAATGTTGGCGCGGCGACAGGTGCGGTGGGTGTGCTGCGGCGTCTGATCGAGTTGGTACGGACATCGTTTCCCAAATCCCGTATCCGCGTGCGTCTCGATGGAGGCTTTGCATCACCCGCCTTGTTCGAGTTTCTGGATGCGGAGCCGAAGGTGGAGTATGTCGTGGGAATGGCCTCAAACGCAGTGTTGACGCGCCATTGCGAAGAAGCAATGACCGTCGCGCGGCTATGTTCTGGCCTGATTGATGGCACCGAGCATGTTTACGGAGACACGCGTTATGCGGCCAAGAGTTGGAAGCGCGAGCGGCGTGTCATCCTCAAGGCCGAGGTGGTCAAAGCCGATGGCAAGGAAGCGCGCGATAACCCTCGCTTCGTGGTCACCAACATGAAGCAAAGCGCACGGTGGTTGTACGAGGAAGTCTATTGCCAGCGCGGCGATGTGGAGAACAGAATCAAGGAACTCAAGGCGCTCGATGTGGACCGCACCAGTTGCACGAATTTCTGGGCCAATCAATTGCGCGTACTGATGGCCGCAGCAGCGTATGTGCTGTTGCAGGAGATCCGCCTGAATGCCGCGCTGACATCGTTATCCAGAGCGCAGGTCTGGACGTTGCGCGAACGGCTTCTAAAACTCGGTGCACGGGTGGTGTCCACTGTACGCCGCGTCGTGGTGCATCTGCCAGAGTCGTTCCCCTGGCAGAACGATTTTCAGAAGATCGCCACGGCTCTGGGTGCAACCGCCGGATAACTTCCAGAACGGCCATAATGATCAATCTCTCAAGCTAAAGAACAGTCAAAAGGCCTGTCGGGCATAGCCATGCCAGAAATGCGACGAGTTGCGCCCTGAACCCGGCTGGAGAGATGAAGGGCAACCTCACCTTGAGGCCAGAAATTAACTTCAGGCTGAAGATGCACATTTTTAGCCGTCCAGATCATCAACTTGACTGTGCTCAGGCGGGTTCATGAATGATGCAGGCTATGCGCTATTTGCAACAGAGCCTTTCCTTTAAGGTGCGTGGTTCTCACGCGCTAAAGACGGATGGTAAGGGCTACTCTGCATTGGCGCGATCCTGGCCAGCAAGCGGGTTGTGTCTGGATAGACGACGCACTCCCAGAACCCCAGACAATCTGCCGCCCTTACCTGCGAGGAGAAAGAACTGAAGGTCGCGGCGGATCTTGCCGATAGCAATACTGAGATTCCATATGTCCAGAACCGGAGACCCTTTGCATGCAGTCGCGGCTGCCCTCGCTGTACTCTTAGCGGTCGTGTATCCTGGCTCGGCTGCGGCTTCCGAACGATGGACCGGACTCGCTACGACGGTCTTTCAGCATATTGCACAGGATTCGGAACTACCAAACGCGGCCATTCCCACTGCCTTTACCCAGGACAAAGATGGATTTCTATGGATTGGATCGCAAAACGGTTTGGCAAGGTGGGACGGGTATGACTTCCGCACCTATACAGCCAATCCGGGCATTCCCGGCAGCTTGCCGGACAACTTTATCTCTGCCCTTCATACGGATGCGCAAGGACGGCTGTGGATTGCCTCCAGTTCCGGCGGGCTTGCTCGCTATGACTATGAGCGTGACCGATTCATTGAGTATCCGGCGCGAAACAGCGGCGTGAGGCACGAGGGAGTGCTCACAATTGTGGACGATGGCTCCAGCGGGATATGGGTGGGTACCGAGAGTGGTCTGGATCACATAAATCCGCAAACCGGTATCACCAGCCATCTTGCTCATAGAGACGGGGACCCGCGAAGCCTTCCCGGCGGTAGCATCCGCGTACTCTTCCGCGATCGCGAGGGGGCACTCTGGCTGGGTACAAGCCGCGGTTTGTTTCGCTGCGTCGACGGTTTGTCGCCATTCGTTGAAGTTGCATTCCCTGTATCCGTCGGCAAAGCGAATGAGATTGCGAGCTTGTTCGAGGATGGTAAAGGGCGCTTGTGGGTTGGTACCAAGCTTCACGGCGCATTTTGGATCGAGCCGGGAGGAACCGCGGCGCGTCCGGTTCGGGAAGTGGGGCAGCCGGGGACCACGCTGGCTGCTCAGCAGGTCGATGGAATCACTGAGCCTCATGCCGGCGAGGTGTGGCTCTGCACCTATGGTCATGGCATTGTCGCGGTCGACTCGGCGACGCTGGAAACTCGACGCATTCAGCATGACCCGCAAGTTCCAAGCAGCTTGGCCAATGATACCGTCATGGCTATTTTTCGGGATCGAGCCGGTCTGGTTTGGGTTGGTACAGACCGCAGCATCAGCCGATATGATCCGCAGGAGTTCGCGATATCGACGGTGTTTGGCACGTCCAGCCGTCGGGGCAGCATATCGGATGAAAATGTGCACTTCATCCTCCCTCTTTCGAAAGGCGAAGTATGGATTGGCGCCGGCGACAATGGTGTTGACATTCTCGATCCCCGCGTTGGTCACATTGGAGAATTGCGCCCTGACGGAGTTCGACCTGCGTCTGCACTGCCTAAGGCCATCATCGATGTGGCGGTGGCTGCGCCGAATGGCGACATTTATCTTGGCACACAGCAAGGCCTGTATCGCACCAATGCATCGACTCATAAGCTGGTCCGGATTCCCCTCCCTCCGTCCGACACAACGGCGGTCTGGGCGCTTCTTCTTGACGGAAGCAACCTGTGGATCGGTGGTCCGGACGGCTTGCAAGGAATAGATATCAGGACGGGGAAGAGCGCACCGATTCGTATCCGTCACGGCGATTCGTTGATCGGTCAACGGCTGACGACGATTGAGCGAGGGCCGCCAGGACAATTGTGGATCGGGACTCAACACGGTCTTGATCGAATCGACCTTACTTCGCAGACAGACGAACGGATTCTGCCAGATCCAGCAGATCCGGCGGGGCTCCCTGCAGGATATATCAACTCGCTTGTGACGGATCGGCTGGGCCGGCTCTGGGTAGGGACGGCGAGCGGAATAAGCGTCCTGATGTCGCGGGACAGCAGGAATCGACCTCGCTTTCGCCAGTTGCGGATCGCTGACGGACTTCCAAACAATGACATAAACCGGCTGATCCGGGATAACAACGGCAATATCTGGGTGAGCACAGATAACGGCTTGGCCGTTGTAGATCCGACTACATTTGCCGTACGCGCTCTGGGCCGGTCTGCGGGAGTCGTGGTGTCTAACTACTGGATCAGTTCGGGAGCAGTGACGCCGGACGGCGAAGTACTGTTTGGCGGCATCGGTGGCATGACCGTGGTTCGGCCTGACCGACTCACACGTTCGAACTATCGGCCGCCGGTCGTGATCACGGATATTCGCGTTGGTTGTCAGGCTGTGTCGGCGAGCCCATTCAATAGCACGGGCGATGGTGATCCATTGATGATCACGCCTGACAAGAATAATCTGCTTGTCGAGTTTTCGGCTCTTGATTACTCTGCTCCGGATCGTTACCGCTATGCCTATCACCTCGATGGATACGACAAGAATTGGATTGAAACAGACGCGGCCCATCGCCTGGCTGCCTACAGTAACCTGCCGCCCGGCGACTACACACTGCGGATTCGGAGTTCGAACCGCGACGGCGCCTGGGGCAGCAGCGAGATGGCACTGCGGCTCCGCGTTCGACCCGCCTGGTATCAGACGCTCTGGTTCAGGTTCATCGAATTATTGGCTTCTCTTTCGTTGCTGGTTGCGCTCGTGCAGGTTCGCACTCACCAGCTTCGTCGCCGTCAGGGAGAATTGGAGCAGAACGTCGCCGAGCGGACCGCCGAGCTTGAGGAAAGCAAGCGCCAACTTGAGCGATTCGCCTATTTTGACTTTCTAACCGACTTGCCAAACAGGCGCATGTTCACAGATGACTTTCGCAGGCTGTTGGCACGAGCCCAGCGTCAGAATGGTCATTTTGCCCTGCTCTTGATTGACCTTAACGGGTTCAAGCAGATTAACGACACCTACGGCCACGACTCTGGAGATGCACTCCTGATCGAAGTCGCAAGTCGTATCCGGAATGTGACCCGCGAATCGGATTCGGTTGCCAGGCTCGGTGGCGATGAGTTCGCGATCCTGTTGGCAGATGATGAGATGGCTGGCGTCGAGCAGGTTTGCCACCGGATACGGGAAAGCTTCCTCGCCAATGTACTGATAAGGGACGCCAGCATAAAGGCTAGCCTGAGCATTGGAGTAGCGGCATTTCCGGATCATGGCGAAACTATGGATGACCTCTTCAAAGTGGCCGACGTGGCACTCTATAAGGCCAAACGGCTGACCGAAACTGTCGTGAGGTGGAGCTATGGGAGTCCTCCCAGCCATCCTGAAATAGTCCTCCGATAGCTGGTAGCTCGTACGATTCTGGTGCATATATGTGCGAGAATCGCTGCAAGGTCAGGAGCCTGAGTGCACCGTGGCTTCAGTAAGCAGGCGGCACAGTCAGCAGACGCTTTGCACATCGTGTATCGATCTTTGAGATTAGTGCGTTTGCGAAGCAGTCTCTTGTCTCCGGGACAGATGTACGTATCACTTTCAGGTTCAAAATGGAGGTCGGTACGACCGAATGGGGTGCCATCCCCCTAGTTGTTGACCGTGCGCATGACCGGAACATACGGCAGCATCCCGGTGCCTTCGCAGTGCGCCACCTGCTCACCATTGGAGTAGCCGGCATCCGCTACGACTTTGAAATTTTCCAGTTCAAGGGCGTGCATTGCAGCCTCGGCCATTGGCTTCAAACACCGGATATCAGAAGCATCGAGTACAACGCGTGTGCCACGATCAACGCATGTTCCGCGTCGACGGCTGTCTGGACGTTATATGCTGGCAGCGTGGCCTGTCGTACCAACATATAGCCAGCCTCAGGTTCAGGATGTTGCTTCAACCTGTCTACGCCAGCTTGCACAGCGGACGGATCGATTTGCTTGTTGTTCTTCATCCGGTTTCGCGATGGTTTCCAGATCGCGTTAAAGGTCCGGCCGTTCGCGGGTGCTGTCGACGCTGGCCAAGCTCGAAACTTCGACCCATCGATAACAATCCACTCGACACGGATAGGGCTTACATGCGTAAAGTCTCTGCCGTAGCTAAAAATCGGCAACTCAAGTTGCCGATGTCTGCGTAATACAGAATCGTCCGCCTGATCAGGCCGATGGTCCGCTGCTATCGACGATTCGAATATCTATCTTTCCGGACCAGTCGCAACGAGGGCACGAAACAATACCGGTTGTAATCGCTCTGAGGTCGATATCCGCGAGATTGATGACATATCCGCAGTTGGGACAGATATGAGCGCTTTCCCATTGCCGCCCGCCCCGATACTGGCTTCCATCCATTTCCATTTCCGGCAGAGCCTCCAGCTCACATCCTGTCGATCGGAACACAACTATTCACCAAGCCTGCTTGCTGTTCTAGCGTCCGAGTCCCGGCTGGAGTAGAGGCATGTACCGGCGGGTCATTGAGATCGCCGTCACCATTGTTATCAGTGAAAGAACGCCCAATGCGACCCTCGCCAACGCGGCATTGGGAGCTCTTCCCCCACTTCTACGGTTTCAAGGAACTGGCGGCCGTCTCCGCGAAGCTGGAGACGGAGTTAGGGCAACTCAGCATAGCCAGATGCCCGGACTCCAACGTTCTTGTCGCAGCATTGATTCGCTTCACCATGGTCGCCTCGAGTGTAGGAGCGATGGCCCGATCGTTGCTCGCAACTACGTACCAGCTGAGCACATTCTTCCATACGACGTTCGTAAGACTCGCATTGAATGCGTTCTGAGCTGAGATGGGCCCCTGTGTAGCGGCAATGGTTATTTGTCTTCGAAGAAAGAGCCGACTGGGTTCTTCAACCCTTGGGCGCAGGCGGCGGTGGGACTGGCAGGAGGATCTCCGAAGCGACCTTCCATTCCTTCCCGACCTTGATCCAGTTGATGATGAGCAGAAATGGCTTGGGAGTTCCATCCTGCCCCGCATAGGAGACCGTGATCATCACCGGCGCATAGGATTCTGCGAGGTCCTTGGTCAGGCCAACAACTTTGAGTTTCGCAAAGTCCGGCTGAAGAATGGCCGGACCGGCCGTACCGATGTCGTGCAGCTTTTGATCGATCGCCTCGTTGCCCCAGACCGCTGCCCAGTTGCCTTCAGCCTGGATCGCACTCTTCGCGACTAAAAGCGCAGAAGGAGATTGCCAGAACATTTCATGGAGGGCCTTAAAATCGTGCTTGTTGGCCAGTTCCATGAGCGTGCCAAATTGTGAGCCGATCGTATTCAAGGTTTGAGCGTCCAGCGGCTCTCTGTAGGCAGGAGGGGCAGCTACCGCTGATTCTGTAGAAAGAGTCGCGAGGGCAAGTGCGGCAACCAATAACGTCTTGCGCATTTTAGTCATCTCCTTGGCGCGGGTTACGACTATCTCGTCGGTGAGAGGGTGTGCTAAGCCGGCTTCTTGGCTTTGTTCGCCGCGCCCCAAAGCGAGCCTGGGTTGACGCGATCCGGATAGAGTTCGAGCATTGCGTCATAGAGCTGGCGTGCGTCCGTTGTAGCTCCGTCCAGACGATTGAAGTCGCGAAGGTACTGCTGTGTTTCGACGATGATGTGAGGATCATTGCCGTTTTCAGGAACTTTGTGCCCGGCGACGACAGCATTCGGCTTTAGGGCTTCGAGCTTATCGAGGGTGGAGATCCACTCAAGCCTGCTCTCAGTGGTGGTTTCGCCAAGATAAGGGTGAATCCCGTTATAGACGGCGTCCCCAGCAACGATCAGCCCAATCGAAGGAACGTATAGGTATGTAGAATGCGCCGTATCGGTTTGCCCGGCGTTCACCGCAACGAGTTTGTTCCCCTCTAGTTCCAGATGGTCACCTTCCATAGGTTCGGCAACTACCAGCCGATCCGAAATCTGGCCAGGGAAAAGCTTATGCCAGAAGCCGTCCAGCCAAGCGGGCGAGAGCTGTCCTTTCATATGCTCAACGACCTCAGGCGTTGCGACAGCTTTTGCCTGCGGAAACCGTTCGAGAAGCCCTGCAAGGCCAAAGAAATGGTCGCCATGTCCGTGGGTCAGATAGATCGCGGTGAGGTTCTTGCCGCTCTTGACGACCCAATCCACAAGAGTCTGCGATTGTTCCGCTGTGAGGAAGGTATCCACGAGAACGGCGTCGCGTTCACCGTAGATGAGCGTCGAAGAATTAGCCACCCACATCAGATCTTCTTTGCCAGGGGGCAAATCTCGGCTCAGGCCGGGGCGCTTTATCGCGAGTACGTCGAATTGAAGGTGATGGTTGGCAGTGGCGGTGGCACTCATCGGAGGATCCTTTCTGGTTGGGCATTCGTTTAGCGAAGTCAACAACGTGGAAATCGAGCCGGATTGCAAGCTTTGCTACGGATGGCTAGTAGCAGGGTTCAGCAGATGCTCGCGAAACCATTCCGTTGCGGCAGGTTCGGCGAGCGAAAACTGGTCAAGATAAGGATCGAAATGGCCACCCGGTATCAAGGCCAGCCGCTTGGGCTCCAGCGCGCGTTCATATGCGGCGAGCGCAAGGTCGGTGACGGTCATCTTGTCCTCGCTCGCGACGATCACCAGCAAAGGGGTTGGGGAAACGCGGGAGATCCAGTTACCCGGTTCGTACATACGTGCCGCTCGCGTCGAGCGCAGCGTGATGTCGTTTTCCCATAGGCCCGGACTCACGGGCTGAAAGTAGAAGGCGAGAGCGTCCTTTGAGCGATAGGCCGCGAGGACCGAGCTGTCTGCACTCACGATGGCCTGCCGACGGAGCGGCTCTCCACGTAGTTGAGACCGTTCGTCGTCTTCGAAGGCGTGCTCCAGTGCCGGGAAGGCATCCGGGGAAACGCGCCTCAAACCCTGTTCGTAGCCGCTGATGGTAGGCACCTGCGCCACCACACAGCGCAGACGACGGTCGGTGGCACCAAGCACGATCGCGTGGCCGCCCGCATAGCTCGTTCCCCAAAGACCGATACGCAGCGGGTCGACTTCTGGGCGTGCTTCGAGGAAAGAGATAGCACGGCGCCAGTCAGCGATCTGTCGCCATGGATCGATGTCTCCGCGGGTCTCCCCGCCGCTCGTTCCAAAGTTGCGATGGTCATGAACGAGCACCACGAAACCTGCTTCGGCGAACGAGTGGGCGAAACGCTCAAGGCCATGTTCCTTGGTTCCGGCAAATCCATGAGCCATCGTGATGGCAGGATGAGGTCCATTCCCTTCCGGCACAAATAGCCAGGCTCCCAATTCAATCCCGCCTTCTGCGGGGATTCGTACATCCGTCTTCGTGGTCATATGCGTGTCCTCCTTTGTCGATCGAAACGTGTGCGTTGTACTTTTTATCTATGGCTGGCGCGAGTTTCAGATGGCGTTGACGTCGCGGCCTGTTCAATCAAAGCGGCGACTTCCTTTGGGTGTGACACGTATACCGCATGGCTGGCGCCCGCAACTTCCACGATCTGACTGTTAGCCCGTTTGGCGTACCATCGCTCAAGCTCGGGATTGATGGTTCTGTCCGCTGCCGCCACCAGCATCCAACTCGGCTTTGTTCTCCACGCCGCATTTGTAAGAACCGCTTTGAAATTCTCGGCGAAGTTGGGCACCTGCGATCGCGCCATGAACGATGCCTGATCTTCGGAGACATCAGCCGCAAAGTATTCGTGAAACTGCGATGCATCCAGATAGGTGAAACCGTCTGCGGTGGTCTTTATCGTCGTCGATCTGCTGAGATCGCTCGGAAGTCGCTTTCCATCTTCCGCTTCGCTCTCGCCCACATCGGGCATGTGAGCTGCGATGTAGACCAGCCCGGCGACTGAGGCATCCGTCCCTGCCTCAGTAATGACGGCTCCGCCATAGCTATGTGCGACCAGGATACAGGGTCCATCTTCCTGCGAGAGGACGCGCTTCGTCGCCGCCACATCCTCTCTAAAAGATGTCTCCGGGATTTGGACAATGCTGACTCTGTAGCCGTCGTGGATGAGAATGTCGTAAACGCCCTTCCAACCGGAACCGTCTGCCCAAGCGCCGTGAACCAGGACGATATTTCTAATAGGCTGTTTTCGCTCAGTCCGAACGCCAGCATGGTTCTGAGCTAACCCGCTGAGACTCATACATATCGAAAATGCCGACGCTAAGAGACATCTCTTCTGGAACATTGATCGTCTTCCTCGTGCTTTCATCTGGCGCTCAACTTTCGCGAACCGCCTAATTGGCAGGATCTGGATCTCTTGCAACGGACTGCGACCGGTGGTACTATTTAACTATGACCGGTCGTCTTGAATTAGTCAAGGAGAAAATGATTAAAACTCAAACAACAAATCGACGGGGGCCTAAGCCCAAGCCAGGAGTCCGGGAAAATCTCATACAAACGGGCATGCGCATGATGCATACGGAGGGGTACACCGCGAGTGGCATTCAAAGCATCGTCGAAGCCGCCGAGATACCGAAGGGCTCGTTCTACAACCATTTCGACAGCAAGGAAGCCTTCGCGGCAGAGGTGGCGGATGCCTATTTTGATCGCGGGTTGGGCAAACTACGAGAGTTTCTCGGTGATCCCAAGGTTGCTCCACTCAAGCAACTGGAGGCTTATTTCGACGACAGGATTGAAGCCTTGCGCAACTTGGAGTTTGCGCGCGGTTGCCTGCTCGGAAACCTCACTGCTGAAGTGGCAGACCACAGCACCCTGATACGAGTCCGACTTGTACAGCATCTTGGGGGCTGGAGCAGGTTTTTTGAGGCCTGCATTGCTGAAGCTCAAAAGCAGCGCGCGATCCGTAATCAATTGTCCCCGGCCCTCCTGGGTCGTTTCGTCCTCAATAGCTGGGAGGGTGCGCTCATACGTATGCGTGCCGAAAAGAGCGACGCTCCCCTATTGGAATTCAAACAAGTCGTGTTCAGTGCTCTTCTCATTTGATGGAGGTTATGATGTCGAAAGTATGGTTGGTAACAGGTAGTGCAAGTGGTTTGGGCCGCGATATAGCGGAGGCGGTGCTCGCCTCGGGTGATCGCCTTCTGGCGACGGCCCGCAATCCGCGGCGGCTGGACGATCTAGTGGAGCGATATGGCGAAGAGCAACTTCCCACTCATCTACTGCTCGGCAGTGATGCCGTGCAATATGCCCGTTCTGCTGAGGATAGGCGTGAGTCGGACGCTGAGGTATGGCGCGATATCAGCGTTTCAACCGATGCAGAGGGCACACAGGACCACGCTACTTTGAAGTTGTGAGACTAGGACGCGCGTCGGCATAGAGATTGTGGATTCACGAAGAAGTATTACCTGCAGATCAGACTCAGGACATGCTGAAGCTCGCGAAGCAGAGAGCACCCGTCGCGACGCTGTTCAAGATTACTAAGGAGGCTCAAATGAGCGCACCAAGTCGACCGAACGAGTTGCAAAATACCAATCCAACCCTCATCGAATCCATTTCTCGTCGAGCGTTCGTACGCAACGCGGCGCTCGCCGGGACTGCTCTCGCCGCACTGGGTAAAGAAGGAGTTGCCCAACAGGCTGGATCAGGAAGTTACAGCAACAACGCGATCAGCGGAATTCCATCTGGGGCGTCCAGTGCAGGCCAAACAGCCGCTGAACAGATAGTTGAAATCAAGATCAGGCGGGCTATGCTAGCTGGACCGTCTGAGATCAGCAAAAATGCGACGGTGATGGACAAAGACGAACACGGCAAGATGGTGGTGCTTCGGAAAGGAACAAATCAGTGGGTCTGTATGCCCGGAAATGAAAATGTGATCGGTGATCCGCCCATGTGCGCCGACCCGATGGCTATGCAATGGTTCATGGATGCTCAGTCCGGTAAACCAAAGCCGACGAACTCTGTTCCAGGGTTGTGCTACATGCTCTGCGGCGCAACACAGCACAGCAATACTGATGCGTTTGACAACACCAGCCCAGCAATCCCGATCGGTCCTCATTGGATGATCATGTGGCCGTTCGACGCCAAGGCGTGCGGGTTGCCGACAACAGTAAGGGATGCGGGCGCATGGGTCATGTTCGACGGGACCCCATTTGCCTACCTTCACATCTGTGGTACTCCGTGGATCGGCAACGAATACCAGCCCGGCACCGCACCTGTATGGACGATGCAGTATACAAGGCCTTGAAGATGAAAGCATTCCTCGGACGGGCCATCATGCTGTTCGTGAGTTAGTTAGGCCACCCCAGGTGCGTCGCGGAGGATGGAACCCATCATTGGGTTGCGAATCATCCTGGGATATTCACTCGTCACGGTCATCCTGTTCCGATTTTGGATAGCTGCCTTCTTTGTCGAGATAACCATGTTCGTGAGGGACAATCGTAAATGCGTATTTTGTTTTGCGGAGACAACTTCCCTGACGCTCCGAATCAGCTGCGTGAGCATCTGCCCGCAGCCTTTCAAGACGAGATCATCGTTTGTCCTGACGCGAATATCATTCAATTTCTGGACGGAGTCGATGTGGTCATTCCGAAGATGCAGCGAATCGGGCGACAGGAGATCGACGCGGGCCATTTTCGACTCATCCAGCAGTGGGGAGCCGGTCTCGAAGGCGTAGATGTCGAGACGGCAAGGAACAAAGGCATATTTGTCGCCAATGTCCCAGCGACCGGCGCAAATGCTGAATCTGTCGCAGAGCATGCCATGCTGCTAATTCTCTCGCTGCTACGAGATCTGCCGAAGGCGCAGACGAACGTTAGGAACGGCGTACTGGGCGCACCACTGGGAAACATGCTGGCGGGCCGCACGGTCTGTCTCTATGGTCTGGGCGCGATTGCGCTGCCGCTCGCGAAGAGGCTTCAGGCCTTCCGCGCGAATATCATTGGTATCACTCGTGACACGACCGCAACCAAGCTGGCCGAGTTCGGACTATCCCAATGCTTCTCTGTGGCGGAGAGAGAGGAAGCCTTCGCAATCACGGACTTCTTGGTATTGTGCATGCGCTACTCTGAGGAAATGCGAGGCATGATCGGAGCGAAGGCGCTGGGAGATCTTAAGCGTGGAGCTTATGTGATCAACGTGGCTCGCGGCGGTTTGATCGACGGCGAAGCTCTTTATTCCCAACTGGTCTCAGGTCATCTCGCTGGAGCTGGGCTGGATGTTTTCTGGCAGGAACCTCTTCCGACAAATGATCCCGTTCTGACGCTGCCGAATGTGATTGCCACGCCGCACGTTGGCGGCATCACGGACGCTTCTTTCAAAATGATCGCGAAGGTAGTCGCTTCCAACATAGAGCGGCTGCGGATTGGTGAGCCACCTCTCCACAGCGTCGGTTGAGGAGGGATTTATGTAACGAAGGGCCGTGTTTTCGTCAGTGATTTGTGCAAAACAAAGCGGCAGTAAACGAGTTTTGTACACGCTTGGAAAGACGATTTCCCGGGCTTCCAGAATCTTTCGCATACCGTGCGGAGCTTCCGGGGAGTAATCCTTGCCGGGCAGATGTTACCGGCACTTACCTAACCCAACTTCCGCAGTTGCTTGCCTGAACCGTTTTTTTCAAGGGGATCTCTGTCGCGCAGCAGGAGCTTACCGGGAGCAAGTCCTTTGTTTCCGGAGCTGAGTTTTTGGGCCTGTTTGCGGGCAGCAAAAAGTCGCGTGTAGTGAAGACTTACCCTCTTGTAATTGAGTTTTAATTGAGTACGATGGCGGTGTGTATCTGCGACGCTGCTATCGGCGCAAGGATGGAAAGCGGCATGCCTATTGGGCTTTGGTTGAGTCCTATCGCACCGCGCGGGGGCCGCGGCAGCGCGTGGTCGCCTGTCTTGGCGAGTTGGATGAGCAAGGCCGGTTGGGAGTCGAACACGCGGCGCAACCGGAGTCTTGTACGCAACCCGATCTGTTCGAGCAAGAGTCTGGCGCCGCATGGGTCGAGGTGGACTTGCGCGGCGTGCGCGCAGAGCGCAGCCGTCCCTTTGGCGGTGGCTGGTTAGGGCTGATGCTGTGGCGTCAACTGGGCTTGAGCGAGTTGTTGGAAGAGCTTTTGCCGCCCGGTCGCGAAGCAGTCCCGTGGAGCGCGATGATCCTGGTGCTGGTACTGGGCAGATTGCTGGATCCCTCCAGCGAGTTGCACCTGGCCGAGCATGGATACGAGGCCAGCGCCTTGGCGGAGTTGCTGGGCGTGCCCGCCGCCAAGGTCAACGACGACCGGCTCTACCGCACCCTGGATCGATTGCTGCCGCACAAGCCGTCTCTGGAAAAGCATCTGAAGCAGCGTCTGGGAGAGTTATTCGACCTGGACTACGACTTACTGCTTTACGACGTCACCAGCACTTACTTCGAAGGGGCGGCCGCGGCTAATCCGCAGGCGCAGCGCGGCTATTCGCGTGACCATCGCCCGGATGGCAAGCAGGTCAACATCGCCCTAGTAGTTAGCCGCAGCGGCATGCCGTTGGGCTACGAGGTGTTCGCCGGCAATCGCGCCGACGTGACCACGGTCAAGCAGATCGTGGCGGCGATGGAGTGCAAGTACGGCCAGGCCAGCCGCATCTGGGTCATGGATCGGGGCATGGTCTCGGCCGATAACTTGGAGTTCCTGCAGCAGGGCGGGCGGCGCTATATCCTGGGCACGCCCAAAAGCCTGCTGCGCAAGTTTGAACAGCAGTTACTGGCCCAGGATTGGCGCGAGGTACATGAAGGACTCGAGGTCAAGCTCTGCCCGGTTCCCCACCCCAGCGACGAAGACCCGTCGCTGGGGACCCCGGCTCCGGGCGGCGAGGAAGTGTTCATCCTTTGCCGCAGCGCCCAGCGCCGGCTCAAGGAGCAAGCCATGCACGATCGCTTCGAACGGCGCATCGAGCAGAAGTTACAAGCGATGGCCTACGCATGCAGCCAACGCAAGCAGAACCCCCTGCGCGTGGCCCGGCAAGTGGGCCGCCTGCTGGGACGCAACAGCCGCGCCGCTGGCCTGTTCCAGGTGGATGTGGAAGCCGACGCACAGGGCTTCGCGCATCTGCGCTGGGCGAAGCGCGACGAGCGGCGCGATTGGATGACTCTGAGCGAGGGATGTTATCTGCTGCGCAGCAATGTAACGGACTGGAGCGGCGAAGAGTTATGGCGCGCCTACATCCAACTGACCGAGGCCGAAGAGGCCTTCCGGTTGCACAAGAGCGACCTGGTGATGCGCCCCGTCTGGCACCAGAAGGAACAGCGCGTACAGGCCCACATCCTGGTCTGTTTTCTGGCTTATGTGCTTTGGAAAACCTTGGGCATGTGGTGCAACCGTGCCGGCCTGGGCGATGAGCCGCGCAAGATCTTCGCCGAGCTGGAGCAAATCTCGCTGGTCGATGTGCTGCTGCCCACGCGAGCGGGCATCTCCATCCGCAAGCGCTGTGTCAGCCGCCCCACAGACCATCAAGCCATCCTGCTTCAACGGCTCGGTCTGGAGATCCCTTCCCGCCTCGAATTTGCAGAAGTGTAGTGAAGACTTCGCTATACATGCATTGAAAACAAACCACTTGTCATTCCAACTGCGGAAGTTGGGCTAACTCACGCGATGATGCTCGTCGGTTCGCGATTCCAGAGTTGCGGGTTGTAAGCAAAAAGCCACTCCTGCGGTGCCGGGCCGCGGATTGAGCATTTAAGGAAAATTGGCGGCAGGTGACCGAGTCTCGGATCGGATTTTATGAAAGATAGTGGATGCGACCGTCATATGCCAGCGCAATCAGTCAAGGGATTGGGCTTTGCTAAAAGGGCTCTTGGCGAGAAGATGCTACAGCGCGCTTCCTCGCCCAACTCCGCTCGAAACGCGCGTTGGATTTTGTGCCATGCAAAAACCAAGAATTGTTTGGCGAGGAGGTCCAGCGAGAAGATGGCACTTTTCATCTTGGCATTAAGCCCCGATGCGCACGAATCTCCAGTCGCAACTCTTCACGGAGGGCCTTGCTCTTTTTAAGGCGCTTGAAGAACTCTTCGAGGACGCTGACGACGATAGCGTTGACGCTTACGCCTTCCGCTTCAGCCCATTCCCTGAGTTTGTTGCGGGCTTCTGCGCCGACATGGAGGAGCTGAGGGTTGGTGAGCTCCATGCCGGCCTTGCGGGTTTGCATGATGTCTACTTTTTCGCGCTCGACGTGGCTCAAAGCGAAAAGGACGATCCTGGCCAGATCGCCCTTTACGCGTGACTCTTCTGTGACTGCTTCGCGCAGATCAATGGGGAGGCGCAGCGTCATTCCCGGACGGTCGTCCGTCCACCGTTGCCCCTCGCGGTTCACTTTCCGCGCCGCCGTCTTCGCTGCCTTCTTGACTGCCACTGGATGCCCTTCCAAAGTTGTTTCCGAGTCCCTGTCGAGACTCGCTCTCTGCTCTCATTGGCGAGTAAGGACCGTCGAATAGGAGATCCTTCTCAACCCTTACAAAGAACCTGTACCCCGGCCTTACGATAATCGTTGGTTGGATATTCAGGTTTCTGCGTGTAACCTCTACACCCAATTGCCCGACTTGCTGGCCGACTGCTTGCCCTACCTGTTGCCCGACGCTGGGCGATTGCAGCACCGAGGAGTTCGTCCCCTGGCTCAGCTCAATTCCTGCGGAGAAAAGCGACGTGAGCAGTGCGCCGGAGAGGATTCTGCCCCAATGATTGTCCACCTGGTCGCGAAACCCAGCCGCTCCAGTGTTGTCGTTCCCTTCAAAGCCACCGAGCGAAAGGCTACTTCCGTCCGGGAAGATAATCCGCCGCCAAACCGCCTGCAACGCACTTTGCCCATACCCGACGTGAGAATTATAAATCCCCACCAGTGTACTTCCAGCCGGTACTAGAATGTACCCGCCAGTAGCCGAATCATACACATTTTCACGGACAAGAGCTCGGATCAGCCCCGGCAGATCGGAATTGAGCTGCTGTTCCAGTACGGCCGGAATAAGCCAGCCGGCCTTGATTTCATACCGGCTTTGAGCGGGTTTCCGAGATTGCCCCAAGTATTCAGATTCCTGCTTACCGTGTTGTTGGCCGAAGGTGGCTTTTTGCTCCTGGTCGTTCTGGCGCTCGTAGTCTGTGCGCTGCTCCTGTGGTCCCGGCGCCCCGGCCGGCGGCGAACTGGCGGATTGAGGCACACCGCCTTGCGCTGGGTTAGCTCCCAGTGCGGCACGGGCATTGATGAGGGCGGCCTGAATCGCTTGCAGCGGGTCAGCGTCCGTCGCTGCCTTTTCCTTGTCTTCGCTGGGCAGGGTCCCTTTGACGGAGGTTGCCGCTTCCATCGCCTCGCCTTCCCGGTTGTATTCCTCCAGGCGCCGCTGCTCGGCAAACGACAACGAACCGTTCACGGCGGTCGTGGCCGGGGTCTGCCGGTATTCAAGAGGGGGAATCGAGCTGCTTTGGGTTCCGTTGACGGTTCCTGTTGACAAGGTTGACCGGCCAGCTGGAGAGTCGCCGGTAGCAATGGAGGAGCGTTGTGCAGATTCCGGGACGTGGGATTGGCCAATATCCAGTCCGTTCCGCGCCTGGTCCGACAGCATCCCCTTCTCAACAGTCGTGGCCGGGCCGACGCCAGTCTGAGCCGCTTCAGTTTGCTTCGCGGTTTTCTTGTTGCGATTTGCCAGCCCGTGCCGCATATAGGCCGCCGCCAAGACGACCAGCGCGATGAGGATGATACCGGCAAGCGGACGGAGCTTGCGAGCCTTCGGGGTGAGGCTACCATTGACGCCGCGCACGACCTTATCGGTCTGTGCCGCGTCTCGGATCTCATCTTGGCTTTGCTCGGCTCCCGCGCTCTCAAGATCGAGCGATTTGGATTTCTCTCCTGTTATCGCCATACTCAGCTCCTTTTCCCGGCGCTACCGGAGTAGGGTGTTTCGCGTGTGATGGTCACGCGGGTCTGCTTCTTGCCGACGCCGACGACCAGAATGGCCTTATCAAACAGGCGATCCACGATATAACGCGAGCCATCGACGCGGAAGTTGACCAGTTCCGACTTTCCGTTCACTTGAATCAAGAGAGTTGGCAACTCGCGGAACCGACCATCGTTCGGGTAAATCAGGTAAGCGTGCTGGCCATCATCAAATACTTGCTGTGGACGGTAGGCCGCGTCTCCGTTGAGCTTGTAGTCGAAGTAGAGGTTGTCGAGGGCGTTTTCAGCCATCGGCAGCACGCCAGCCCGCTTGTCTTTCTCGCGCGCCTGTTCCGCAATGGCCTCAGCATCATGCTTTGCCGCGTCCTGCCGGGCCTGAAATGACGCCCACTTTTGGGCGTCCTCGCCTGGATACTGGAAGGCCAGCCGAGAGACGAAGCGTGTAGGATCGGAGATCAGCCGGAAAACGTAGGTTCGCCGGTCTGTGGAAACGATCAAGTCGGTTTCAAGCCCCGCTTCAATCGGCTTCACAATTAGCAGCGGCGTTTCATCGAGCCCGGAGCCCGAGAGAACGGGCGTGATCTCCCAGCGGCGGGAATCGCCTATTTGCGGCTGGCTTTCGAGGTGCTCGCCGGCCTGCAATTCGATTGCGCAGACGCGCAGCGGAGCGCAGACCATGACGGGCATTCCCTGGCCGAAGATGTAAACAATCCGGCCATCAGCTCCGGGTGTTGGAGTTGCGACTCCGGTCTCCCAAAGATGCGAAACCTCTGACGCGCTGACCGCAGCGGCATTCAATTCCGCGTGGGGAGACTTCCAGTTCAGTGGAACCTCCGATCCCTTATCAGCCGCAGCGCCCGCGGATAAGGGCTGGGCCAAGGAACCGCGGCTTGTGATCGGCGGAACCTTGAGGGGAGGAATCGGGGTGAGCGCGCCTTGCTTCCGCTCCGGCTGATTCGCCTGTGCCTCCAGAGCCGTCTCCGCGGCTTTGAAGTTGTAGGTGGACAGCTCTTGCTTTTGCTGTGGTGTGAGTGCCGGAGCGGCTTGGGCGTTGGCCGTCACGCCCACAGCCGCACTCGCTATTTGGGTTGCCATTGTCAATGCCGTGAGCCATTTCATTTGTTGTTGCCTCCATTCACTGTTTGGGCATTTCCGGTTTGAGAGTCGCCGCCTGTCGTAACAACTTCGCCCCAGGTCAGATTCGTGACGTAGAGGCCGAGGGGGTTGACCAATGCCTGCTTTGCGTCCGTGACTTCTTGCGTGACCACCGAGACGAAGGCCCGATACCGATGTGTCGCGACCAGTCCACCGCTCAGGTCGCGAGTCACTTCCGTCCAGGCCACCTCGTAGGTCTTTGAAGACTGTTGGACAATGGATTCGACCGAGGCATCAACGGTCTCTTTCGTCAGCAGGTCAAAGGGTGAGCTCTTCGAGTAGAACTCAGTGATGGTGGCCGATGCCGGTGAGTTTTTCCCGGTCTGTGCATAGACCTCATCGACCAGGCGCCGTTCGGCCACCGCGTCCGTGACGACCGTCCGCAAGTCAGTGATCCAGCGGGCAACCACAGCTTCCTGCAAACGCACATCCTTGACCGCAACCTGTTTAGCTGGGATGACCGGAACTGCCCGCCCCACGTCGTCAAGCGCGACGACATAGGGCACGGTATTCGAGCGATAGCCAATGGCGACCATGCCTGTTACGCAGACGAATGTCGTTCCCATGGCGATGAATGCGGCAAGACGCCAGTTGTTCTTGCTCTTGATCTGGTCGCCGAACCTTTCATCCCACTCTTGACGGGCTCGAACATAGGGTGTTTGGGGTATAGCTGTTTCTGGCACTGTTATTCCTCCCTCTCGATTCGCAGTTGTGCAGATGGCGCGTGACCGCTGCCATCGTGCGGGACGTTGACGTTGCTTGCGTGCCGCGCCAAGGACTGAAGATTATTGGCAGACGATGGTGGCGCTGGAGGCGCAGAAGGAGTCTCAGATGGCGCGCCCGCTGGGGGCGGTGGAGGCGGAGGAGAACTGGGAGAACCAGCCGCTTCCGCTGCCGGAACCGGCGGCGCTGGCGCGCTGGCAGTTTCCACTGCCGCTTCACCCACACCACCAACAGCGGAGGCAGCGCCCGAGGCGGCCTCCGCACCTCCCATCGCACCGGCCGTTTCAGTTGCCGCCAATGCGCCGCCGGCCACAGCCCCGGCTCCTCCGGTTGCCGCGACCACGGCAACGGTGGCCGCGCCGAGCGCAGCCGCTTTGCCAATCTCCGCGCCCATGCCTACCAGGTCCGCGGCTCCGGTTCCGAGCGTCCCGGAGGCAATCGACGCCGCCATCTTCGGAATCATCCAGGAGGCGAAGGCAAATAGCAGCATCGACATCAACGTCGGAAAGATTTGAGTGATGGGCTGATCGGCGGTATAGCCGTTCATTGTTGCGATCCAATTGTTCGAGATCGTCTTGAATACACCCAGCATGAGGTAAATCAGCATCAGGCGAACGCCGGTACTGACCGCTAGAGAAATGTACCTTTCAAAATAAGGCGAAGTCCACCGGCTCCCACCGAAGCCAAGGAAGATGTAGCCCGCCGACATCACGATAATCGCTTCGAGCTTGGTAACAACGTAATGAAGCGTGATGATGATGTAGGAGGCAAGCACGATGCAGGCAGCGAGAATCGTCGTGATGGCCCCGCCTGGCTCCGTCAGGAGGCTTGTAGAGGAGACTTTGGTGAAAAGGTCCGAGACAATCTGAAGCCCCTGGCTCATGATGTCCGATGGATTCTGCGCCACGGAAACACCCGCCGCAGTTGCGCCGAGCTGGGCAAAGCTATTGACGATGGCCGGTATCCAGACCTGGCCGTTGATGAGGACAGCGTAGAAGAAAGATACGACCAGCAGCTTCTTAATCAGGCTGAGGAACAGGCCATTGAAGTCGTGTTCCCTGAGAAGTTGCGGCGCGCCCCAGGCAAAGTCCAGTAGGGCAAGAACGTAGAACAGGAATGATGCTTCCTGCATTATTGCGGGAATCCACGCATTCGCAGCCTGCTCGATTTGCTGGAATGTTCCGCCGACATCGACAGGAGCCTGAGCATGGGCTGTGGAGGCCGAGGCAAAT
>Ga0326728_10007957_pt1 | contig 26693 bp, 25 predicted proteins | sample MB3enrmetagenome_FD_207602 | JGI IMG/M metagenome (GOLD analysis project Ga0326728, IMG submission 207602) | Lab enriched peat soil microbial communities from McLean, Ithaca, NY, United States - MB31MN | ecosystem: Environmental > Terrestrial > Soil > Wetlands > Peat | place: USA: New York...
TCTGATAATAACTCACCTTCACCATGTACACCGTGCAGCCGAGGCCGAAGAAGTTGCAGGCCAGGGCCAGGGCGCTGCCCCATTGGCCGGCGCCGGTTTCGGTGGCCAGGCGCTTGATGCCCGCGGCCTGGTTGTAATAGGCCTGGGCGACTGCGGTGTTGGGCTTATGGCTGCCCGCCGGGCTCACCGACTCGTTTTTATAATAAATGCGGGCCGGGGTCCCCAGGGCCATTTCCAGGTTGCGGGCCCGGTGCAGAGGACTGGGGCGCCAAAGTTTATAGATGCGCTGCACTTCATCCGGGATGGGAATCCAGCGCTCCTGGCTAACTTCCTGCCTGATGAGCTCCAGGGGAAAGATGGCGGCCAGGTCCTGGGGGGTGATGGGCTCGCCCGTGGCCGGGTGCAAATAAGGCGGCAGGGGCGCCGGCAGGTCCGGGATGAGGTTGTACCATGCCTGGGGCAATTCAGCTTCGCTGAGGTGAATCTTGTAGGATTCCATGCAAGAGCTCCGTTTCGGAAAGGTTGAAGGTCTTATAGAACGGGAAGGGGAAGGCTGTCAAGGGGGGAGCGGGGCGCCTGCCGGGCGATGAGGGAAGGACCTGGCGTGGAACCGATTTGAGGAGGGAAAAGCAGACCGGAGATGGGCGATCGAAAATCGGAGAGGAAAAGAAGGTTTTCGGTTTTCAGTTTTGGATTTTCGGTAAAAACTTTATTTGAAATGTTCCAGAAAATCCAGCAGGGCCTGGCGTTCGTCCGCGGGCAGATAAGCATAGCTGGGCATCTTGGCGCCGGGATGGAGCCGGCGGGGTTGGGTCAGGGCGATTTGCAACTGTTGCCGGGAGAGGCGGGCGCCGACGTGGTCCAGGGGCGCAGCCCGGCGGCCCGGGCCGGGGTGGTGGCAGGCAAAGCAGCCCAGGCGCCGGGCCAGGTCGGCAGCCGGGGACTCCTGGGCCGGGGCCGGGGCCGAGGCGAGGTTCAACCAGCCGGCCAGCCCCAGTCCGGCCAGCCAGGCCAGGAATGCCGGAAGAAACCTGGAAAATCCCCCCGGCCCCCCCTTAAACAAGGCGGGGGAGAAATGCGGTTTAAATATGTCATAACCATTAAAAAGCATCACCCTAAACCGGTTTGTTTTTCGTTTTTCATTCCGGCCCAGAAATTAACCAAAAGCCGATTCGCAATGGCGGACCGCCCCGTCATAATCCTGCTCGTGAAACTTGCTGAAACCTTCATTCCGATAGGTTTTGGAGGTTTCCCCTTAGCCGCAGCCCACATAGTTGACAGAGACGACAATCAGGGCCAGAAGCGCGAGGATAGCCGGCACCAGTTTCCCCATAACCCCTTGAACTTGCCAGGCACTAATCCAGATATTCGTGTAAGGCCAGAAGCTCCGGCGGTTTTCCCGGCGGGGCCGCCGGCGTTCTCGGGGCGGTGGTGTGGTGGTCCAGGACGCCTTCGGCCGCCAGGGCGCCCTTCACCAAGGACGCCGGGGCCCCGCGGTAGGCCCGGGCCAGCTTCTCCAGGCGCTGTCCCAAATTCCAGGTTTGCCGGCGCAATTCCAGGTCCTGGGCCACCTCCTCGGGGTGCAGACAAATCCTGGTGACCAGCCGCCAGAAGGCCGGATACAATTGCGCTCCGGTGGAGAGCACCCCCCAGGCGCCCGGACGCCGGAGGAAGTTCTCTTCATCCGCCTCGTAAAAGGCAAATCCCGGCCGCCAGGCCGCGGCGAAATGATAGTTGAGAAAGCGGTGCAGGTCGCCGCCATGAATCAAACCCACCACCTTGGGAAGGTTCGCTAACTTCTTGAAGACGTGGGTGCGAATATTCCGGCGTTTGAATACCGGGGCCCGCCGGCTGATCAAGCGGGGCAGATTGAGGAGGACCAGGGGTCGAGGGACTTCCTCCAGGAGGCGCAGGTATGCTTGGGGCAGTCCCCGGTTGCTGTGATACCACAGGGGCAGGTCCACCAGAAAGACCGGGGTGCCAAGGTCGCGGCGGCGGCAGGCCTCCTCTACCGCCAATGCCAGGTGTCGGGTTTCCTCCGGGGAGTGGCCGGTGATACCCAAAAAGAGCGGCGCCCGGCCTGCCACGGCGTCCACGGCTGCAGCCAGCAGACGGCGCCGGGTGGCGCCGGGCAACTCCAGGGCTTCGCCCACCTCGGGACTACCCACCAGGATGCCGTCGGCCTGGGAGATGACCCGGTCCAGCAGACGAGCCAGACTAATTTCATCCAGGCTCAAGTCCGGATGCAGCGGGGTCACCAGATCAGCGATGAGCCCCGATGGCGGGGGGGCGGCCTCGGGCATAGACCTCTCGTTCAGGGAGGATTTATTGTCTTGTTGGCAAGATACCCGAGGGGGAGCCTCTAAGCAAGCAAAATGAAAGAAGACAGGGGGTGGGGCGCCAGGAGCTTTATGAAAAGTCCAAGGTTCAGGTTCAAAGTTCAAAGGTAGAAAAATGGTTTTTGATGAGACCGCGGCCTTTGAGGGGTTGCCCAGAAAGAATCCAACCGGAAATTTGGGCCTTAAGCGAAAATCCCCCTAAAAAATTTTCTGCCCCGGCTCCAACCGGGCTAACAAAATGTTCTCCCGGCCATCTAATAAGCAAAGAGAGGCAACCGCGAATTCGGCGGGAATTGGGTCGGTCCCACCCTGAAGGTGGCTGCCAGGGAACCGGCAAGGGGATATACCGGGAAATCGCCGCCATCGAGCCCAGGAGTGGAATTACCTCATTATCTGCGATCCGAGGCTCCCGCCGCCGGACCGACAAATTGACTGACTGAGGGGGAAGGCGGCTAGGCCGCTGAAGGAGGAATCATGGGCAGTATTATCGGAGTGCTGGTCCTGTTTTTGACCACCCTGACCCTGGGAGGCTGCGCTGGCCTTCTTAATGGTTTGGGGTATGGCTCCGGCGATGGCATGAACGGTTATGGCGGGGTTTATGATACCGCGGCGACCGCCCCGGCGGCGCAGGACCCGGCGTATGCGGCAGCCGCCACGGCCGGAAGTTATCTCCCCCAAACCCAAACCCAACCTTACTATACGTCTCAGCCTTACGGCTATAGTTACAATGGCGCTGCGACTTATACGCCGGACCCGCCGTCAGGCGTGGCCAGGACGCCGCTGTCCTCGTCAGGCGTAGCCGGGTCGCAGCTGTCCTCGTCAGGCGTGACCGGGGCGCCGCTGTCTTCATCAGGCGTAGCCGGGTCGCCGCTGTCCTCGTCAGGCGTAGCCGGGTCGCCGTTGTCCCGGCCAGGCGTAGCCGGGGCGCCGCTGTCCCGGCCAGGCGTAGCCGGGGCGCCGCTGTCCCGGCCAGGCGATCCCAGCGCCAGCCCCTGGATCGGCCAGCGGGAGCGGGAGCAGGCGGACCGCATCCGCCAGGGCCTGCTCGATGGTTCGCTGACTCCCCAGGAAGCCCGGCGACTGTGGGCGGAGCAACGCCGCATCCGTGCCACCGAGGCGCAAATGCGGGCTTACGGTTATCTCAATCCCCAGGAACGGGCCCGCCTCACCGCCATGCAAAATCGCGGCAGCCGGGCCATTTACCGGGCCAGGCATAATGGCATGGTGCGGCCCGGCACGTTAATGCCCCCACCCGGCCATGGTCCCCTGGGTCTCATGGGTCAACCCGGGACCAACGGCGCCTCCACGCCGGCGCAGGTTCGGCCGCAGGCCCCCGGCTATGGCCAGGGGAGCCAGCTGCTGCCTAATCAGCGGTTCCGCAGGATTTCCACGGCCCCGGACGAATAAACTTCAAGGGAGCGCCGGTTAGCCCGGCGCTCCCTGTCACTTCAAGCCGCCTTTTCAGGTCTGCAAAGTTAACCGGGTGCCCGAACCTGGGCGGGCTGGTCTTATTTTCCTTCCTGGCCTTCTTCTACCAGCGTCCCCTTGGTCTTGGTGCCGCACATAGGACAGAGGATATCAATTTCCTTTTCCTCGCCGATGAACTTTTCCCGGAGGGTCTGCGGTCCCAGAAAGCTGATGTCGCCGCAGGCGCAGGCGGGGCACTCGGCCCGGACGGTATATTTGCGCTTGGACATGGTTTCCTCCCGCTTGTAGTCTAGCTGGCCTCTTTAATCTCTGCCGCCATCATGCTAAGCATCACCGCCTTAGTTGGCAAGGCTTTTAAGAAAACTCGAAACTTTCTTACCTCAATACCGCGAATAAGCGATGCTGTCCTTCTCGAACTCCATGATGACCTCTTCCGTCAGGGTCGGGCGAATCTTGGGGATAATCTCGAAGATGGTGTCCGTGGTCACCCGGAAATCCTGCTGCGTCTCCAGTTCCTGTTCGAAGGCGAATTGGGCCACCTGCTGGAAGAGATACTCCATGTCTGCCGGGGTGAAGCGGTTGGTCATCTTGATGATGCGCTGCAGATCCACCTCTCCGGTGTTGAGTTTGGAAAGATAATGCTGCAGGATGGTGGCCCGCTCATCCTCATTCATGGCCCCCACCGGGATTACGCAATCGAACCGGCCGGGGCGCAGCAAAGCGGCGTCCAATTCCCGGATATAATTGGTGGCGCAGATCAAGAGGAGGTGATTCCCCTGGTTCTTAAGCAGCGGCACCTGCTTGAGGAATTCGTTGGTGATGGACTTGTCCACCCGGGAGGCCTCATCGCGGCTGCCGGCGATCTCTTCGAATTCATCAATAAAAAGTACGGCCTCCTCCAGCTTGCGCGCCTTTTCCATTACCAGGCGCAGATTGGCGCCCATCTTGTCGCTGCCCTCCACCATGAGCATGCTGGGTGCGATTTCGATGAACCACCACGATAGGGCCCCGGCTATGGCCTTGGCGAAATGGGTTTTGCCGGTGCCGGGAGGCCCGAAAAAGATAATGGTCTTGGGCGGCACCACCCCGTGTTTTTTGCTCAGGTCCGGCCGAGTCAAGGGCAGGATGATCTTCCGCTGCACCAGTTGCTTGGGAGGCTGCGACTCGGAGATGGTGTCCCAGATTACTTTGCGGATGGTCTGGGCTCCCATCTCGCCCAAGATGTCCCGCCTCTGATAGGCGAGATATTCCTCCCGGGCCTGCTCCATATTTTCCAGAAAATCGATGCAGGCCACCCGCAGGCCCACATCCCGGCCCAGCTTTTCCGACAACAGCCATTTATGCTGCAAGATTTTGGGCCACAATTCCGCCGCGGTCTCCGTCTCGAGCTTGGTGCCGCAAGCTTCAAAGATTGTGGCGGCGCACGCCTCGGGAGACAGAGCTTCCTTTGCTTCTTCGGTCATAATTGGCCTCCTGGGAGAAACATTCTCTGCGGCCCACCAGGAATAGCAAACCGGATAATGAAAAATGCCGCCTGCGTGGGCGGCAAATTCCCCGGCTTGTGGTCCTCTTTCGCTGGAAAAAATGGTGGAGGCGGGGGGAGTCGAACCCCCGTCCGCCAATAGTCCCTGAAAGCGTCTACATGCTTAGCCGATGTTTTAGTTTCGCCCGAAAAGACTTCCAGCGGCAGAATTCTTTTGAGCTAGCCCCCTGAGTTTTCGTCCGCCAACCCGAAGGCCTGATCGGCAGCTTTGCCGGAATACCGTCACCTGGGGCCCTCTTCCGGCGGAAGCCCCCAGGCGTTAGCGTTAAGCCGCTAAGGCGTAGCCGTAGTTATCGGCACTTATGAGTTTCCTACCCGTTTTACGAGCGGACAGGACCTCGGCATGCAACTCGCAGTTCCCTATTTACGTCGAAACCATTACGCCCCCTAAAAACTATTATAAGGATTTTTTGGAAATTTGCAAGGGGTTAGGGGCGGCGTGCTTGCCGCCCTTACAGGGCTATCATTTCCCTTGCCGCAACTTGTAAGCCGCGGCCATCAACCGATAAACCGAGGCGCCGGCCAGGGCGGCGATGTCTTCGGTGGACAGGTGTTGGGCGATGGTCGCATCAAAGAGGATGCTGGCCTCCGGCGGGAACTCCTCATCCCCCCGCCAGAGCACATGGGTCACCGGCACCAGGGGAAAGGCCAGGAAGCGGGCGGCAGCGTCCCCCAGGCCCTGGGGCTCGCCCCCCAGTTCCTGGGCCACCTGCAAATATTGCGGCAAATCCTGTCCGAAGGTTTCCAGCAGCGGTTTTTTGGCTCTGGAGACAAAGGCGGACCAATAGAACTCCCCTTCCGGCACCTCCCGGAAATCAATACTATGGCCAGATAGCGGCTCCCCGGTGCAGCCCCTGAGATAATGGAGGATGAGGATCTGCTCGGTCAAGGGAATCTGGGCATCGCCGGCAGGCGGGGTGACGGCGAGCTCCGGCCAACTGACCCGGCGGATTTGGTCAAAATAGGAGACCAGCAACCCCTCCCGGCCGTCTTCATAAAAATATTCGCCTTTGATGCGGTTCTCCAGGCGCTTGGGGTTGAGCTGCTTCAGTTCGGCCGCGGCCAGGGCGATGGCCGCCTTATAGTCGTCGATGCGAGGCATTCAGGCTCCTTAGTTTCGGGTTTCGAGTTTTTAGTTTTTGTTTTTGGTGGCGCCGGCTTTCCAGCCGGTGCTTTCTAAAAATTATATCCAAAAAGATTTTTTATTGACACAGGAGCGGGAATATTTTAGCTTAAAACAGTCGAGGGAATCAAAATGCCAAGTTGCTGGGCCCAGTACTTTTATTTTAGCTTTTATTATTATCCGGTCCCGGAGTGCGCCTCGACTTTTAAAAGCATGTAGGCCTTCACCCAGAAAACTTTTAAAAGCCGTGGCGCCAGGGCGACCACGGCTTTTTATTGGCCGCCGGTTGTTTAGAAAATTGTGGTGGTCGCGGTAAGGAGACCTGAAATGATTGGCAAACAAATTCGCCTGGAACGCATCATGAACCGGGACACCGGTCGCACCGTTATCGTCCCCATGGACCACGGGGTGACGGTGGGGCCCATCGCCGGCCTCATCGACATGAAGACCACGGTCAACGCGGTGGCCACCGGTGGGGCCAACGCCATTGTAATCCATAAGGGCCTAGTGACCAGCGGCCATCGTCGTCGGGGCAAAGACGTGGGCCTCATCATTCACCTGTCGGCCTCCACCAACCTGTCGCCTTATCCCAATGCCAAGACCTTGGTATGCACCGTGGAAGAGGCCCTCCAGTTAGGCGCCGACGCCGTCTCCATCCATGTTAATGTCGGCGATGAAACGGAGCGGGAGATGCTGGCGGACCTGGGGGCCGTGGCCCGCAACGCTCGGGATTGGGGCCTGCCGCTGCTGGCCATGATGTACCCCCGGGGCGAAAAGATCAAAGACGAATACGACTCCCAGGTGATCAGGCACGTGGCCCGTTTGGGCGCCGAGATGGGCGCCGATATCGTCAAGGTGTCCTACAGCGGCTCAGTGGAGTCTTTTCGCCAGGTGGTTAACGGCTGCCCGGTGCCGGTGGTCATTGCCGGCGGCCCCAAGATGAGTTCCGACCGGGAAATCCTGGAGATGGTGAAAGGCGCGGTGGACGCCGGTGGCGCCGGGGTCTCCATCGGCCGCAATGTTTTTCAGCACCGGGACCCGAGCCGCATGGTGGGGGCCATCAGTCTGTTGGTGCATGAGAACGCCGGGCTGGAGGAAGCCTTGTCTTTCCTCCAGGGGTAGGGGCGAATCTGGTATTCGCCCGGGGCGAAACCAAGGTTCGCATTTGCAAAGGTAGCCGCAGCCTTTAGCCTGCGCCGCACCGGCTGGAAAACCTGGCCCCCCAGATGTTCGCATAATGAGCGCCATAGGACGACTCTTAGTCGCCAATTTAAGAGTGGCCCATAGGATATCCTCAAGTTGAGGACCCGAAAATGATTGTTCAGGAAGATATTGCCAATTTCTTGAGGAGAAATCGTCCAAAGCCATTTTGCGAGGATTGCATCAAAAAAAATCTTAGACTCACAAGAAGGCAACAGGCACAGGCCACTACCTCTGTACTTGCGCAATCTAATAATTTCGTTAAAAGGAATGGTATTTGCTTTGATTTGAATGAAACTAAGCTCGTGACAAATGCCGTTTAATTTGGCCTTTTTAAAGAGGCGAAGGGACAATATGAAGCAAATCTGGGTGAAAGTGGACCCCTGGAATAAGAAGCTGGTGACCACGGCCCTGGAGTCCGGAGCGGACGCCATCTGGGCCCCCGAAGGCCGGGCCCCGGAGGTCAAGGCCCTCGGGCTGATCAAAGTCATCGCCCCAGACGGCGACCTGGCGCCGGGGAAGGAGCTGCACGAAGTCACCATCCGGAGCACCGCCGACGAGGCCGAAGTCATCCGCCTGGCCCGCCAGGGCCCGGTGGTGGTGCGGACTCCGGATTGGACCATCATTCCCCTGGAAAACTTAGTGGCACAAAGCGATAATATTTTCGTGGAGGTGGGCGACCTGGAGGCCGCCGTGACTGCCCTGAGGGTCCTGGAAAAAGGAGTGGACGGCCTGGTGGTGGCCACCACGGATGCCGGGTTGCTCAAACAGATCGCCCGGCTGGTGAAGGAGGCCTCTCCGCCGGTGACCCTGACCACCGCCCGCCTCAGCCGCATCAAGGCCTTAGGCCTGGGTGATCGGGTTTGCGTCGACACCTGCGCCAACCTGGGCCGGGGCGAAGGCATGCTGGTGGGTAACTCCTCCGGCGGCCTTTTCCTGGTGCACGCCGAATCCCTGGAAAATCCCTACGTGGCGCCCCGTCCTTTTCGGGTCAATGCCGGACCGGTGCACGCCTATATTCGGGTCACCGGCGACAAGACCAGATACCTGGGGGAGCTGGCCGCGGGCGATGAAGTGCTGGTGGTGGATTATCAGGGGCGCACCTGGCCGGCGGTGGTGGGCCGGGTCAAGGTGGAGCGCCGCCCCTTGATGCTGGTGGCCGCCGAGTCCGGGGGCCAGGAAATCACCACAATCCTGCAAAACGCCGAAACCATCCGCCTCACCCGGCCCAATGGCGAGGCGGTCTCCATTGTCAGCCTCGAACCCGGAGACGAGGTCCTGGTGGCTCTGGAAGAGACCGGACGCCACTTCGGCCACAAGATCCAGGAAACCATTGTCGAGAAGTGAGTTATGACTGAAAAAGAAGCCATCCGGCAACAGATCGATGCCCTGGACCAGGAGCTGCTGACCCTCCTGAATCGCCGCCAGACCCTAGCCCAAACCATTGGCCGCATCAAGAACCAGGAGGGCCAGGGGACCCTGGACTTCCAGCGCGAGGAGGAGGTTCTGGCGCACCTGATGCACCTCAATCCCGGCCCTTTAAGCCAGGCCGCCCTGCGCCACATCTTCCGGGAGATTATCTCCGCCGCCCGGGAGGTGCAAATACCCTTCGGCGTGGCCTTCCTGGGGCCCGAGGCGACTTTTTCGCACCTGGCGGCCCTAAAAAAGTTCGGCCGGGCCAGCCGCTACGGGCCGCTAACCGCCATCCAGGAGGTCTTCCGGGAGGTGGAGAAGGGTAATTACCAGTACGGCGTGGTGCCCATCGAAAACTCCACCGAAGGCGTGGTCAACGTCTCCCTGGACCTGTTTGCCGACACCTCGGTAAAAATTTGCGGCGAAATCTACCTGGAGGTCTCCCACGACCTGTTGAATAAATCCGGGCAGTTGGCCGATATCGAGGTGATTTACACGCACCCGCAGGCCTATGCCCAGTGCCGCGGCTGGCTGAGCGCTCGCCTTCCCGGAATTCCCATCATCGAGGTGGCCTCCACCGGGGTGGCGGCCAAGAAAGCCGCCAAGAACCCCAACGCCGCGGCCATTGCCAGCTCCTTTGCCGCGCCCCTCTATGATTTGCGGGTGCCGGAGAGCCGCATCGAAGACCAGCCGGGCAACGTCACCCACTTCTTCGTCATCGGCCCGGATACCCCCGGGCCCACCGGCGCGGACAAGACCTGTATCCTCTTTGCGGTGGACAACATTCCCGGAGCCCTGTACAAGACCCTGAGACCCCTGGCGGTCCGGAATATTAACATGACCCGCATCGTTTCCCGACCGGCCAAGAATGAAAACTGGCGTTATCTCTTTTTCGTGGACCTGGACGGCCACCAGAGCGACCCGGCGGTGGCCGCCGCCCTGGAGGAAATCCAGACCATCAGCGCCTATTTTAAGCTCTTAGGGTCTTTTCCCCAGGCCGCGGGGGTGGAGAACTTGAGTTGAAAAGCCGGGTTCTGCGAATCTGCGTGCCGGTGGTGGAAACCACCGTAAATCGCGCCCGGAGCAAATACCTCCGCGCCGCCCGCAAGGGCCTGTGGACCGAACTGCGGTTGGATTACCTGGAGCAGCCCGCTCTGAAACGGCTTTTCCGCACCCACCCCGGGCCGGTCATTGCCACCAACCGCCTGGCGAAAGAGGGCGGTCAATGGACCGGCAGCGAAGCGGACCGTCGGGGTCTTCTGGAAGAAGCCCTGGCCCTGGGGGCCGATTTTCTGGATGTGGAATTGGCCGCGAACCCGACCTGGCGCCGGGAGATTTATCAGCGCCGGGGCCAGGCAAAGCTCATCCTTTCCTGGCACGATTTTTCCGGCACCCCGGAGGCGGACCGGCTGGCAGACCTCCTGCAAGAAATGCTGGCGCAAGACGCCGACGTCCTCAAGATGGTGGCCCTGGCGCAGCAGTCGGCGGACAACCTGCGGCTGCTGTCCCTGATTCCCCAGGCCAAGGCCGCGGGCCGGGAGATCATCGCCTTCGGCATGGGTCCGGCGGGCAAGTGGTCCCGAGTGGTGGCGCCGCTCCTGGGGAGCTTTCTCACCTTCGCGCCTTTCACCAAAAAGGGGGCCTCGGCCTCGGGGCAGTTGACGGTGAACGAAGTGAAGCGGCTCTGGAGAATGCTGAGAAGCAGGGGTTAGGGATCAGGGGTCAGGGGTCAGATGCAACAGCCATGGCCTTTCCGTGCTGACTAATGACAACTGGCGACTAACTGCTAACTGCTCGCTGCTCACTATGATAAACGGCCACACCAAAATTTACGGCATCCTGGGCCGCCCGGTGACCCACTCCCTGAGCCCGGCCATGCATAACGCCGCCTTCCGGGAACTGGGCCTCAACGCCGTCTACGTGGCCTTTCCGGTGACCGACCTGGCCCAGGCGGTGGCGGGGCTCAGGGGCCTGAATATCCAGGGGGCGAGCGTCACCATTCCCTTTAAGGAAGAGATCATCCCACTGCTTGACGAGCTTGACCCCCAGGCGGCCCGCATCGCCGCGGTGAACACCGTGGTCAACCGGAACGGACGCCTTTGCGGCTCCAACACCGACTGGCTGGGGGCTTCGCAGGCGTTAAAGGACAAAACCTCACTTAAAGGCGAGCACGTCCTCCTTCTGGGGGCCGGCGGGGCCAGCCGGGCCATTGCCTTTGCGGTTCTTGAAGAAGGTGGGCAGGTTACTTTAACCGACCTGGACGCTCCCCGGGCCGCGGCCCTGGCCCGGGACCTGAAAGTGGCGGCCATTCCTTTGGAGGCGGTAGGGCAATGCCCGGCCAGCATCCTGGTGAACGCCACCCCGGTGGGGATGGAGCCCAACATTGACGCCATCCCCATCAACCCGGACCTGCTGGGCCGCTTCCGGTTGGTGATGGATATTGTTTATCAGCCCCTGGAAACCCGGCTCCTCCGGGAAGCCAGGGCCCAGGGCGCCGCCACCATCGACGGCCTGCAGATGCTTATCCACCAGGCCATAGGGCAGTTTGAGTTGTGGACCGGGCTGGAGGCGCCCCTGGAGACCATGTCTCGGGCGGCTTATGGGGCCTTGTAATTGGATATTTGCGGTTCAGGATAGTGGGTATACTTCGCTTCATAATTATTAATATTTCAAAGAGGGATATCGACCATGCATCAACCACTTGATAATCAACCTATTAATCCGAGAATTGTCAATAATTTCATTGATTCATGTGCTTTCGATCCAAAGTATTCGCCTGAGGATAAGGCCTCACGAGAGATTTTTCAACGGTCTGAAAACGATGAGATAAATTTAAATATTGCTCATTCGAATCAGAAAGAAATTGCTCACCCAAACACTCCTGAATGGGTAAAAAGAGAAGCAAATAAGCTAATTTTCTCTATCAAAACTGGATTAACTAATTCCGAAATAAAACTAAAAGCAGAAATTTTAAAAATTCTAGCTGGTAAAGGTAATCCCGAAAAAATGACAAGTGATGCCGAACATGTTTTTGAGGCTTCAAAATATGGCAGATATTTCATAACAACAGATAAAAGAATACTAGAAAAAAATAATGAATTGGAGAACATATGTTCGGTGATGATATTAAATCCAAGCGAATTTCTAAAAATATTAGCAATGTATGAAAATAGTAATCCATGATTAAGCTTTTGGCAAAAGAGATCAAACCCTGCGGTGCAGTCGAAGCCACCCTCACCCTGCCCGGCTCCAAGAGTTATACTCACCGGGCCCTGGTGGCCGCGGCCCTGGCCGAAGGGGAAAGCGTTCTGAGTAACTCCCTCCGGGCCGAGGACACCGAGCTTACCGCCCAGGCCCTGGCGAAGCTGGGGGCCGGCATTGACTGGCAGGGCACTGATATTCGGGTCCAGGGCGCCGGCGGTCGTTGGCGGCCGGTGGTAGAGCCCATCTATCTGGGCAACTCCGGCACCTCCATGCGCTTCCTCACCGCTTTGGTGGCCTTGGGGCAGGGCTCTTACCGTCTCACTGGCACAGCGCGCCTTTGCCAGCGCCCCCTGGGCGAGCTGTTGCGGGCCCTGGAACAACTGGGGGCGCAGGCCGCCTCGGAGCGCGGCGACGGCTGCCCGCCGGTCCTGGTCCTGGGCGGCCTGCGGGGCGGCCGGGCCCGACTTTCCGGGGCGGTCAGCAGCCAGTATGTCTCGGCCCTGTTGTTCATCGGTCCCCTGGCGCCGGAGGGGGTGGAAATCGTCATCACTGACGAGCTGGTCTCCCGGCCATACGTGGACCTGACCCTGGCGGTGCTGGAAGATTTCGGCATTTCCTATTACCGGGAGGGCTACCGGTTTTTTCGGGTGCTGAGTGGGCAGCCCTATCAGCCCGGCGCTTATGCCATCGAGGCCGACGCCTCCAGTGCCTCGTACTTTTGGGCCGCGGCGGCCATCACCGGCGGGAAGGTGACCATCGCCAACCTGACCGCCGCTTCCTGCCAGGGCGACGCTGCCTTTCCCGGCGTTCTGGAGCGGATGGGTTGCACCGTGGAGAGCCGCGAGGCCGGGTTGACGGTCCAGGGCGGGCCGCTCACCGGCATTAGCGTGGACCTGGCTACCATGCCGGATCTGGTCCCCACCCTGGCGGTGGTGGGTGCCTTTGCCCGGGGCGAGACCAGCATCACCGGGGTGGCCCATCTGCGCCACAAGGAATCGGATCGCCTGGCCGCGGTGGCTACGGAACTTCAGAAAATGGGGAGCGCCGCCCGAGAGACCGCCGATGGCCTCATCATCCCAGGCGGCGCACCCCACGGGGCCGCCATCGACACCTACCAGGACCATCGCCTCGCCATGAGCTTTGCGGTGGCCGGCCTGAAGACGCCAGGGGTGGTTATCAACAACCCCGGCTGTGTGGCCAAATCGTTTCCGGATTTCTGGAAGTATTTCGAGAAGTTGTGCCAAGGCTAAAATGGCAGCAGGGGCGGGTTTCAAACCCGCCCCTAATTCGTCAACCTTGAGGAACTATCCCTTGTCCCTCGCCACCCGAGTTTTGCTTCTCTTCACCAGCCTCAACCTGCTGCAATATCTGGACCGGTATCTCATCGCCTCGCTGGGGACGCTGGTGAAGGAGGAGATCGGTCTCAGCAACCAGGCCTTCGGGTTTCTGGGCACCGCCTTTTTCCTGGTTTATCTCCTGACCTCTCCCATCTTCGGGTACCTGGGCGACCGCTGGGGCCGCATCCACCTGATAGTCTGGGGGGCGGTGCTGTGGAGCTTGGCCACCAGCCTGACTTATTGGGTCAGCTCTTACTTCACCCTGGTGCTCTCCCGGGCGGCGGTGGGGGTGGGCGAGGCCTCTTTCGGCACCCTGCCGCCAGCCTACCTGGCGGATATCCTGCCCCTGGAGCGCCGGGCCCGGGCCCTGGGCTGGTTCTATGTGGCCCTGCCGGCGGGCTCGGCCCTGGCCTATCTGCTGGGCGGCCTGGTTGGCAGCCGGTGGGGCTGGCGCCCGACCTTTCTCCTGGCCGGTCTGCCGGGCCTGGCCCTGGCTGCGACAATCTGGCGCCTGCCGGAGGGGTCACGTCCGGCGGTCCAGCCGTCTTCCGGCGGTTCCACCTCCCCCCTGGGCACCGCCTTCCGCTTGTGGCGCATTCCTACCCTGCGCTGGGTCAGCCTGGGCTTTGGCATGGTCACCTTCACCCTGGGCGGCCTGGCCTTTTGGATGCCCAGCTATCTGGAGGTGGCCAAGGGCTTGACCCTGGCCCAGGCTAATCTGCTGCTGTTTGGCTCGGTCGCCGGGGCCGGCGCCCTGGGAACCCTAGCGGGGGGTTTTTTGGGGGACCGTTTCATGTCCCGGAGCCTCAACGCCCCGCTCTGGGTCAGCGGTCTCAGCATCATCCTGGGCCTGCCGCTGGCGGCCCTGGCGATTTTTTCGCCGCTGCCAGGCCAGTATATCCCGGCCCTGGTCCTGGCTATCTTTCTGTTGTTTATGAACCAGGGGGTGCTCACCTCCGTGGTGGTGAGCGTGGCCGGGGCGCCCCGCCGGGCCCAGGCGGCGGCCTTGAATATCTTAATCATTCACCTGGTGGGGGACGTGCCTTCTCCTTTCCTGATCGGCTGGCTCGCCGATGCCTCCAGCCTCCAATGGGGGGTTTCCCTCACCCTTTTGGCCCTGGCCGCCGGCGCGGCCCTGATCTTCATGGCCTTGCCCCATCTAGCGAAGGATTTGGCGGCGGCGGGCGAGATAGCATCCCCGAAAACGGAAGGGTAGTTTACTAAAAAACTAGACAATTATCAAGATGTTATGCCTTAAACCGGCAATCAGGGGATTTTTGCCATTGACGGCTTCGGGGCGATTTGGTTATAATAAAACATACAAATGACGCGGGGTGGAGCAGCCTGGAAGCTCGTCGGGCTCATAACCCGAAGGTCGCTGGTTCAAATCCAGCCCCCGCTACCAAAGAATTTCAAGGGCTTAGATGAATTACTAAGCCCTTATTCTTTTATTAAAAAATTAATTCCCCACATTATTCCCCACTCAGACCGGAAATATGGGAGTAAAAGAGGCGTGGTTGTGTCCTTGTGCTAGGGAAAAGTCTGGCCCTGCTGGGATCGCTTGCGGTAATGCCCGGACCCGGGCCTGAAATTCCGAAAGAAGGAAAAGACCCCTACTCCTAACCCCTGTCTAGGGACCAATCGCCCCGCCACGGGGCTCTCATGCTTCCGCCATTGACTCAAGTCGGGCGGGCAGCCAGGGGCAGGGCACCATCAAAGAAGTGTGGGCCACTAGCCACTGGCCCAATCTTCTCTCCTGGAAGATATTCTTCTCCCTGGGCCTTTTTATCTTTTCCCTGTTTATTCCGATAATAATCAGAAAATTCAAGATATGGCAAAGTTTCGAGTCCCCGTAATTTACTGCGACCCAGGCGATAATGCCGACCTGCTTCCCCTGAAATCGGGTTTAGAACGACTTTAGCAGCTTGCCTTTAGGAAATTTTGTGCCAAAATTAAAATGTTAAAATATTTCCAGACTCCGAGCTTGCCAAGCTCAATCTCTCTGTCTTGATAAGGAAATCGCCCTTCTTGGTCTCGAGCAGACTTAAGTGATAGAAGGAATGGAGAGTTCGATGATTAGCTGGTTTCTGGGACAAACGGATTACCTCTATTTCCTTTACGGCCTGGCCTTTATCGGGCTGGGAGTCGTGTCTTATCTTCTTTCCCGCCAAGTCAACCAACGGCTGGCCTGGATTTGGCTGGCTCTCTTCGGCTTCGCTTATGGAGTCCATGAGTGGCTGGACCTTATTAATCTGATCTACCAGGATGTCTTATGGTTGGTGGTTTGCCGCTGGGTCTTGTCGGTCGCTTCATTCCTCTTCCTCGCAGAATTTGGGCGGCTCAACCTGGTGCGGCAGCGGGGCCGGGGGCCGGGTCGCTGGATTCTGGGAGTCCTGGCCCTGCTCGGCTGCCTGGGGGCCTGGTGGGGGTGGAATGGCCTGGGCGCCACCACCCGGTATGCCCTGGGGTTGGTGGGTGGCCTGGCTGCCGGGCTATCCCTGTATAATGCAGCTCGCCCTGATGACCAGGGCGGCGCCTGGCTGAAAGCCGCGGGCCTGGGCTTTATCCTTTATGGTCTGGCCATCGCGGCGACGGTTCCCGAGGCCGCCTTCTTCCCTGCCACCTTTTTAAATAGTCAGGCGTTCGCCCACCTCACGGGCCTGCCGGCCGTGCTGCTGCAAACCTTTCTGGCGGTGGCAATAGCCGCCATGAGCTTGAGATATCTTTGGAGCACCTGGTCAGCTGAACTTCTCGGAAGTCACCGTTATCGAGTCCGTTACCTGCATGGCATAGTTGCCGCTCTGGTGGTCATCCTGACCGCCGGTTGGGTTCTAACCCAATTCCTGGGTCACCAGGCCCAAGAGCAGGTGCGGAAGGACACAGACAGCCGCAGCAATCTCATCATCCAGCGCCTCATCTTCGAATTGGAAGAATCCGAAGCCGCGGCCAAGGCCATGTCCGGCTCCCCCTGGATCGTTCCGGCCCTGTTATCGAAGACCCCCGAAACCCTGGCCCAGGCCAACTCGGTGTTGGACCGTTACCAGATGAGATTCGGGGCCTCGCCGGCCTATATCCTGGACCCTACTGGTGACTGTATCGCCTCTTCCAACCGGGACACCCCTGACAGTTTTGTGGGTCATAACTATGTTTACCGCCCCTACTTTCAGGAGGCTATGAAGGGCCTACCGGGCCGCTACTTCGCCCTGGGAATAGTTACAAAAAAACGTGGTTTTTTTGCCGCGCATCCGGTGTATGACCCGGCGGGTAAGATTGTGGGCGTGGCGACCATCAAGAACACGCTGATCCTGTTCCAACAGGGGCTGCAGGAGAGCGATCCAGCTTTTCTTATCGATCCGAAGGGGGTAATCTTCCTGAGCAGCCGACCCAACCTGGAGAGTCAAAGCCTCTGGCCCGCGCCGCCTTTGGAAGAGGTTGAAAAAATCCAGTTCGGCACCAACCAGGTTAAGCCGGTTTTTTCTCAAGTCCTCACCGATGGGGCTGAGGTTAAAATTGGGGATCGGCCTTTTTTGTTTTACCGTCAATATATAAGCGCCCCGGGGGCGCCGGGCTGGTCCCTGGTCTTGCTGACTCCCAACAACCTGGTGGTCTTTTATCGCTTTCTGGGCATCGCAATTACCTTTATTTGCGCGCTGTTCACCTTGCTGGCGGCCGGCAGCAACCTGTCCATCCGGGAGGGGGCCCAGCGCCTGGTGACCTCTGAGGCCCGTTTCCGGGCCATGTTTGACGCGGCCCCCGACGCGCTGATGGTCTATGACCACGAAACCCGCCAGATTGTCGACGCCAACCCCTTTATGGCTCAATGGTTGGGCTACAGTCCAGAAGAACTCCTCACTTTGAAGATTGACCAGGTTCTGGCTTCGGAGTCCTGGACTGAAGAGGGGCGCGGGCAGAGCGCCGCAGGTTCGCCGCCCACCTATTGTCAGCGCTATCGTAAGAAGGATGGTTCCCTGGTGGAGGTGGAATGTACCGCGGCCAATCTGCCTTATGGGGATCGAGGGCGGGAGTTGGTGATCATCCGGGACGTCACCGAGCGCCGGCGAGCCGAAGAGGCGCTCCGGGAGAGCGAGGCCAGGTTCCGCACCCTCTTTGAAAACATGAGCGAGGGGGTGGCCCTGCACGAAGTAATTTTCAACGAAGATGGCCAGGCGGTGGACTACCGGATTCTCTCCACTAATCCTGCCTTCGAAAAACATACCGGTTTGAAACCGGCCCAGGTGCAAGGGCAGCTGGCCAGTAGCGCTTATGGCACGGGTAACGCCCCTTATCTGGAAACTTATGCCCGGGTGGCGCGTTCCGGCCAACCTTTGGTGTTCGAAACCCGTTCTCCCTTGATGCAGCGGCACTTTCACATTTCCATCACTTCGCCCAAGCCGGGGCAGTTCGTCACCGTTTTCGAAGACATCACCGAACGCCAGCGCCTGGCAGAGGCGCTGCGGGATAATGAACAATTCCTGACGGACATTTTCAACGGCATCCAGGATGGCCTGTGCATCCTTGACCAGGACCTGAATATCCTTCGGGTAAATCCGGCCTTAGAGCAAATGAGGTCTCCCCAGCTAATAGTGGGACGGAAGTGTTATGAGGTTTTATATGGCCGCAGTGCGCCTTGTGATGGCTGCCCCTCACTGCAAACTTTCCTGACCGGTAAAGCCAGTCGAAAAATTATCACTGAACATCGGGATGACGGGCCCGACCGGTATGTAGAAATTTATGCCTTTCCCCTGTTAGAGCGCACTTCTGGCCAGGTGCGGGCGGTTATTATGTTTATGCGCGATGTTACCGAACAGATGCATGCCGAAGCAGAGCGGCTGCGATTCAGCAAACTGGAGTCCGTGGCTACCTTAGCGGGCGGCATCGCCCACGATTTCAACAATATCCTCACCGCCATCATGGGCAACATCAGCCTGGCCATGATGGATCAGCCGGAGAGCGGTTCCGGCCGGGAGAGGCTGACTGCGGCGGAAAAGGCCTGTTCGCAAGCCCAGGGCCTGGCCCGGCAATTGCTCACCTTCGCCACGGGCGGCGCCCCGATCAAAGAACTGCTCTCTCTCGAAAAATTCATTAGGGAAACTGTTTCTTTTGCCGCCAGCGGCTCCCAGGCAAGATGCGAATTCAGCTTTCCGGACAACCTTTGGGCCGTGGAAGCCGATCCGAACCAGATCAGCCAGGTATTTCAAAACCTGGTGATAAATGCTATTCAAGCCATGCCCGCCGGCGGGATAATCACGCTGCAGGGAGAAAATCTGGAAGTGGGGGAGGGAAGCGAGCTCCCCCTGGAAGCCGGCAGGTATGTGAAGATCACCATTCGGGATCAGGGGATTGGTATTCCGGCGGATTTCCTCCTGAAAATCTTCGACCCCTACTTCACCACTAAACAAGCCGGCAGCGGCCTGGGGCTGGCCACAGTCTATTCCATCGTGAACAAGCACCGGGGACATATTACGGTAAAGTCAAAATTGGGCGAGGGCACGACCTTTAACATTTACCTGCCGGCCCGGGAAGGGGTGACCATTCCCCGGACGGAAGCGGATCGGGAAGTATTATCCGGCCGGGGAAAGATCCTGGTGATGGACGATGAGGAATTGGTGCGGGACGTGTTAAAGGTCATGCTGAGCCGACTCGGTTACCAGGTGACCCTGGCCAAAGATGGCGAGGCCGCCATAGAACTGTTCACTGCGGCTCAGGATGCCGGGGAAGATTTTGCCGCGGTTATTTTGGATCTGACCGTGTCCGGCGGTATGGGAGGCAAGGCCGCCATCCAGCAGCTTTTGAAGCTTGATCCCCGGGTTAACGCTATTGTTTCCAGCGGCTACTCCGACGATCCGGTCATGGCCGACTTCGAAAAATACGGCTTCAGTGACGTCATCACCAAGCCTTATAGAATTGCCGAACTGATCCGGGTCTTGAATAGGGTGCTTAACCGTCAGTGAGACTAATACCAGCCGTCCGTTGATTGCCTCATTAGGTTGCCCTCATTTGAAGCAAGCGCTGTCGCCGGACCTCGGTGACGCAAGGGGAGATTGGGGAAGTAGGTGGGAAATCACCCGGTTCCCTATTTCGTCCGTTCGAACGTAACAATGCTCCGCGTTATCCCCTTTTCGGGCCAGTTAGGCATAACTCGCCACGGCGTGAGGATTTGCAGATGCTCGCCATCCACCCTGAAAAAACGTGTCTGTTCGGTACCGACCCATTCAGGATTCCAGGCCACTTCGACCATGGTAATACACTTGTCTTCTTCTACGCGATACTTACCCGTGTACGCAACCAGGCTGCTCAGCAGATCGGCACGTTCCTGAACGGTTTTCGCTGCCTTCCGCCCTTCTCCCGTTAGAACAAAAAATACTCGGCCCTCGGGTGTGAAGATTACGTATCCCGTCGGGTTTTTTCCAATGGGTTGCTCTTTTTGGCCTGTCGCTTGAATCTCAATATTGTAGGAAACCAGCTTCCATACTCCCCAAACCTGTGCGCCATCATCGCAAAAACTCGGTTGTACTGCAAAGAGAAACAAAAACGAAATAACTAACCACTTGAACTTAATCATGGCGTCCTCCCTTGCGTTTTATTTTAAGGCCATCCAACGCCCAAGCTCAGCGGCCGCACCGAGAGATATCGAAGTGCAATCCGTTGCAGCCGCAGACTTGGCACCGATTTCGTTTCTGAGCTTTCATGGGCAGGCCACCATTCCGAAGGCTCGGGTCACGGCTTGAGGGTAGTAGTACCCAAAAAAACGAATCTGCCCTTCCAGGCAACCCGGCCTCATCCTTGAGACCTATGGCTTTCCGTCCACACCTGGCAACGGGTTTGGCTTTTTCTGGGATTTTAGTTTGTAGGCTTACTTTTAGGTTAGCGGAAGGAAGGCTCTTTATTGGGGGATACCGCCGGAACCGCCATGATTGCAGGAGGTAATTATTTTAACGGGAAGCTGGCCTAGGAAAATTACCGGCTCAGCTTGCCACGAGATGAAAATGTTTCGCCAATCCGAGGATGGCAGGAAATTGGAAGAATCAACTTGCCTGGAGGGATAATGGCGGAAATGGCTGAGTCCATGACTCACGACAGCCTGGAGCGGCGGCCCAGTCTTGACATCGCCGAGGTAGCCGTCATCGGCGAGGTCGACCAGCAGGAGGAGCATCACCATAAGCACGATGCCACGTTTCATCGTGGTTACCGCCTCTGAATGGATGTTCCTTTTTAAAGTTACGGTATGCTTAGAAAAAACTGGAAGTGCCACCCAAACAAAAAAGCCGCACTACCACTTCCAGGTAGCCCGGCTTCATCCTTGAAACCTATGGCTTTCCGTCGCCGCCTGGCGGCGAGTTTGACTTTGTCTAATTTTACTAGCTCATTAGCTCAATTTCGATAGATTGTCAATTTATTTTTTATATTTCAAAAATATCTGGTCTGCAAAGGCGAGGCACCTGATAATGCTCATCCTGCCTGAAGATGGCGAGGACAAGATAGCTGCCCTTGATCCGCCCCGGGCTAAAAAGAAAATCATAGTTGAGAGCGGGGCAGAAATTATCAGGCGGCCAGCGACCAGGGAAAAAAACAGTAAGTAAGCCAATTTCACGTACCACTCACCCGAATTTTTGACCGTCGCCAAGGAATTATGATTTAGCTCCTCGGTCATGTTCTTTAACTTCCTTTAAAGGGTCCTTTCCAATGAGCGGACTGCCCTCACGAACGCCCTAGCGCCCTGCCTCGCAGGATATGCCCTCGAGACCATTGTCCCGTAAGAAGGGTGATAGTTGAAGGGGAGCAAGAGCATGGGGTCGGACGACCAGTAGAGATCAAAATTGGCATAAGCATCACGGGAATGACGGTTCATCATCAATTCGATGACTACTGATGTATCTCTTTCGTCAGGTTTAGGGAGACGCCAATCAGTATAGTTGCCTAGTCGTAAATTCTTGCAGTACTCCTCGGCCTCCGCGAAGGTGACCTCCTTGCCATTATCACCCTTCTGCCACATTATTTTCCGAATCGTGTCGGTAACCGTCCCATCGCCGTTATCCACAAACCTGGCCGCCGCAGTTATATGGGATTGGCCAAGAAGCGGCAGGACGAAGGCTATGCAGATGAGCAAGAGTCGCCACGTATTTCGCATCCCGATATCCCTCCCACGAGCTTGCAAATGACTCCTAACTTGAGGTCTTCCCAAATCCCCCTGACCCTCCAGGGAGAAGCTTGGCAATAACCCAGGCTACGGCGTAAAGCCCGCCGAGGAGGACGACATCCGTTGGGCCCACGGGCAAGTCGCATTGATACGCAACCCAGAAACCAAGGAACGCCACGGCGCCGCCGACCAGTGAGGCCAAGGTTGAGAACTGACGCATATTGCGGGCGAACAAGTGTGCCGTCAACGCCGGAATCAGCAAAAATCCGAAGGCGATCAGCGGACCGACGCTGAGCACCGCCATCGAGACGGTCAGGCCGATCAGCAGATAGAGCAAAACGTCCCAGAAAATTACCTTCTTGCCAAGGGTAATCGCCATCTCGCGGTCAAACGAGACCAGGAGCAATTCTTTGTAAAAGAATCCCAGGGCAACGAGGACGAGCATAAGCGTGGTCGCGGTCAGGGCGAGATCGAAATTGGAGATAGTGATGACCTCCCCTTTCAACAGGTCGAGCCAGCCGATTTCCCCGTAAGGGTTTTTGGCCAGCAACAGAATATTCAAGGCCGCGGCCACGACGTACCCGGTGCCGAGTCGACCTTCGGGCAGGCCGCGACCGCGTCGTTCCAGAAAGGCCAGCAACAGGATGGCGGTCAGGGAGAAGGTTATTGAGCCGACAAAGGCCAGCGTGTGGGCGCTGGATGAGCCATGATCATTCAGATGAAATCCGAACCACAAGGGAAGGGAAAGGGCGATGGCCACGCCCGTGGAGGAGATTTGGGGGAGGGTTACGCCCATGAACACCAGCCGGCGCAGCACCAGAAACACTCCGACGAGGGGACAGGCAAACCCGACAAGTACGCTGGTATAAACCGAGTTGCGCAGGAGAAAATCAGGCGAAAGTATCAGCCGTAACGTATCCATATCAGCCCATCCCCTTTGCAAAAATCCGCGCCAGCCGTTCAGGCGTGAGCAGTTCCGCGGCTGTGCCGCAGAGCACTTTGCCGTGGTGCATCCAGATGACTTGCTCGGCGTGCTCGCGCACCAGGGCATAATCGTGGGTGGCTAATAAGACCGTAATCTTCCACTTCTCGATGATCTGCGAGATGAAATCCAGCACTGCCTGGGTTGCGGCAGGATCGACGCCCGCGGTCGGTTCGTCAAGCATCAGGACGTCCGGCCGCGTCGTCAAGGCGCGGGCGATGAGCACGCGTTGTTTCTGGCCTCCGGAGAGTTCAGCAAACCGCTGACGGGCAAACTCCTCCGCACCCACCACCCGCAGGCATTCGCGGGTGAACGCCCGCTCGCTTGGCGGAATAAAACGGCCCGGGCGGATGCGTCCATAAGCGCCCATCAGAGCAACGTCCAGCCCCGTCAGCAGATAAATCGAATCGAACTGGATGGCTTGAGGAACGTAGCCAAACCGGGGCGGTGCGCCTGCCGGCGTGGCGATGTCGATTCGCCCGGCAAGGGGCGGAATCAATCCAAGCAGGGTCTTGAGGAGGGTTGATTTGCCTGAGCCGTTGGCGCCGAGAATGGCGGTGAAGCTATCACGGGCAATCGAGAGCGAAATCCCGGACATCACCGGCTGGCCGTTGTAGCCGATGCTCAAGTTTTCCAGGGTGATCAGGGCTTCATTCATAGCTTCATTCATATCATATGTTTAGCAAGAGGGGTCCACCCGGACAACGCCCAGGGTGGACCCTTTCTGTGTGGATTTATTGCCCCTTTTGGACGGCAGCGACCAGCGTATGAATGATGTAGTCCATCATTTTAATGTAAGTCTCCGTATTGGGGAGAGCGCCCGGCATAATCGGCAGATTTATCAAAGTGGCGCCGGACTGGGCGGCGATGAGCTTCGGCACCTTTTCGGGAAACTGCGGCTCGCGCACCACGATGGGAGCATGCACAGCCCTCAACATGGCGATCGTTTCCTCAATGTGGCGTGGGGTTGGGTCGATACCCGGCCTCAGTTCAATGGTGCCTAAATACTCCATGCCGAAGCGCTCCGCAAAGTATGGCCAATGCTCGTGATAGGATACGAACTTCACCCCCTGGAGCGGTTGGGCTTCCTGTTTCCACTCGGCAATCTTGGCGTTGAGCTGGGCGAGATAGGCATCCCGGTTGCGCTTGAATTCTGCTTTATATTGGGGGGCAAAGTCTGCCAGGGCGTTGTAGATGGTGCCAATCGCGGTCTTCGCCAACACCGGATCGAGCAGGTAGTGCGGGTTGCCGTAAGGATGAACATCGCCGGCGGTGTGATCGGTTGACTTGGGTACATCCCGTGGGACGATACCCTGCGAACAGTCCACATAGCCCGGCTGGCCTTTCTGGATGCGGGGATTTTTGCTGGCTTCCAGCAAGGCCGGCAGGAAGGCGTGCTCACAATCCAACCCCACCAGGAGTACCATATCCGCCTGATTCAGCATCGGCACGAAGCTCGGTTTCATCGGCACCCCATGGGTGTCTTCCACGCCCGTGGCCAGACTGTTAACCTCGAGCTGGTCTCCACCAATGTTGCGGGCCAGGTCTGCCAGGTCGGTCAGTGTGGCAACAACGCGGATTTTGGCGGCTTGCGCTGTGGTTGCCCCGGCACCCAAGACCCCAAAGAACAGAATGAGCCATAACAGAAGGCATAGTTTAGATTTCATGTTAGATTCCTTTTTCCAGAGTTATCGTTCTTGCCAGCCATGGGCATGAGACCCTATGATCCAGGCCCATTGCAGATAAACGGCATTATCGGGCTTCAGGGTGCTAACCACGGGCGGGGCGTTTCCGTCCAGCCCCTCATATACGCCCTTCCCATAAGGTTGAGTGTGGGTATATTGCAGGCGCAACTCATTCCAGTGGCTGAGGTACCAGGTGATATACGGAGAATAGGCGTAGGTTTGCTGGTGCTTGTCCTGGGCGTTCTGCACATATTGAAACTCAAACCCGGCGGTCCACTGTCGGTGGAACCGGTACGCGAGATAAGAGTAAAGACCGCAAGAGGGCACGTTGATGTTGGGAAAGGGAGCGCCGTCGGGCGCGGTGACGTTATACCGGTTTCGGCTGAAGAGCACTTCCGTCCCCCAGGTGAGGCTCTTGAATTGATTGTTGCGCAGCGGCTGGTAGCGCACCATAAAATCTGCATCCAGCAGGCGGCGCTCCCGTTCCGTGAGCATATTGCCGTTGGGTTGCAGAAACGCGCCACCCCGGTCTAATTCGTTGGGACAGAACTCCCAGGAAAAGCCGGGCTCGATAGCGATGTTATCTGTCACGTCAAAATACGTGGAGGCTCGGCCCCAAAAGTTAAACGCAGTGAATTTGCGGTAATCGCCGGGAGCACTGGGAGTGCCGAAATCGTTTGGCTGGCCGCCGAAGGAATCACCCACGCCCACGGTCAGGCTGACGTAATGGGGGATCGGCACAAGCCAGTTGATCTGGACCCCGTCCGTCCGGTCTTCGCCGCCGATGTATTGATCGAGCGCCAGCGGCCGCCACACGAAGGGCAGTTCATGATCGTGGATGTAGGCCAGCCGGCCGAACTCGGCGAAGAAACGACCCCCCTTGACCGTCAGGTTCCAGGGCAAAGAGGTCGTAACAATGGCGGCCTCTTCGAACCCAGCGGTGGCCTCGCCGGTAACCGGGTCGGCAGAGGCATTGAGCACCGCGTAACCGCGGGCAAACGGATCGACCGAGGCGGCAATATTCAATTCCATCGAACGCTGGAAGAAGTCCCACCCGCCGGGCCGGGGGCTGGTAGCCGGGGCGAGTACGGAGGTAGCCTTTGCCGAACGGCTGCGATAACCGCCGATGGACTCACCCACGAAGCCGATGGCAGGATTGAACTTGCTCAGAAGCTCCTGCCTCTGCGCTTCGACTACCTGGCCCACCTGGTCCTTCAACTCTTTTACCTCTTCCTGCAACACCAGCGTCTGAGTCGGTGGGGCAGCCGCGGCGGCAGCAGTCTTGGGGGCCTCGGCCTCCTTAGGTGGCGCTGCTGCCTGTTTTGCCGAAGGCTTTTGCAGTTCCATTTCCGCCTTTAACTCTTTGATGAGCCTTTGCTGCTCCTTAATGGTCTCCTCCTGTTTTTTGGCGGTTTCCTCGAGGATTCTTATACGGTCTTCCAAGGTTTGACTCTGGGCCAGGGCAACACTCACCGGTCCAAGGATCATGGCCAAGGCAAACCAAACCATCAGGGCTCTTCTAGGCATAGCTTTCCCCCCTAGATAGCAATTCACCATAATCGCACCCTTTCCTTTCTCGGGTGGGGCAGATCAATTTAATGGTGTTGGAAGTTTGGCTATCTAAAGGGAAATTGGCGGGCCGCGCGGGCCAGAGATCAGAATATCGGGATTGGCAATTACTGAGGTGAAGGCACTATCGCAGAACCGTTGGACCGGAAGGACATGGTTCATGGATAGAGAAATGGTGGGGACCGCAAAATAACGGGAACTCAAAGCTGCCTGGCAGATGGGACAGGTGGCGGCATCGTGATGGGAATGATGTTCCTCCTCTTCTGACTCGGCAGCCTCGATTCGAACCGGAGCTACTTGTTCAACCCCCAAGGCGGCGGAGGTAATGAATCCTTCCAGGAGGTGCTCACATTGATGAACCAGGGGGAAGTAGAATTGAGCCAGGAGGGCGATCAGGCAGATGAGGAAGCCCAGGCGAGTTTTCAGCGCTCCGGATGGAATCCAAACTTCGCCTTTTCTGCCGCGGTGGTCTCGGTGCTGGCCCATCATGACGCCTTACCGGCTGAGTATATCCACAGATGCAACCGAGTTGCAAGCTATTTTGCTCTCAGGTAATCCAATCCTCTAGACCTACAACCAAAAATCGAACTGAAACTCGGCACATTCATTTCTATACGCAGCGTCTTAAGTAATTGAACACAAGCGCCTGACGGTTTCATTTCCCAGGCGCCATTGAGAGAATATTCTCTCCACGACTTCCACGATGTCTGTCAAAGTTTGGAAATATTGATTA
>Ga0326728_10007958_pt1 | contig 26693 bp, 25 predicted proteins | sample MB3enrmetagenome_FD_207602 | JGI IMG/M metagenome (GOLD analysis project Ga0326728, IMG submission 207602) | Lab enriched peat soil microbial communities from McLean, Ithaca, NY, United States - MB31MN | ecosystem: Environmental > Terrestrial > Soil > Wetlands > Peat | place: USA: New York...
AAATGGGCTCTGTGAACTCTGTGTCGAAACCGATACCCAAAAAGAACAAAGAGCAAAACCAGTATCCAACAAAACAAGGTCAAGGAACAAGCACAAAACAACTACATTATTCATCTCAGCAAAAAATGAAGTGAGTGCGCATGGAAAAAAGAGCCTTCTGTGGGCTTCGCCATGGATACCGGCACATGCGCCCACGAGGCCAATAAAGGCGGTAATACGGCATCAGCCGTCGATACGGCCGCCAGCGGGATACAATTGTCTTTTTTGGACAAGCATCCGCTATCAGTTGACGGGCCGTTCGCCGGATTCGGCATCTACTTTCTCACTTCGCCCTAACTCGTCATCCGCCCGCTGTTTCCTGAAGTGCCGGTGCACTCCTTCAACGCTGTCAGTAATGCCGGCTGCAACACCAGGAGTCCGGGCTTTTGTGATGTAGAACCACAGGCCGCCTAGAACTAGCCAGCCCACAAAGATGTAGATAAACCAGCTATATGGGGCGCCCGAGGCCGCATTCGAATAGATGCTTCCCACTATGGGTATCAGCAATATTAGTATGGTCACCGCCGATAGGGCCACATGATGCTTTTTCAGCTCTTTCTCCCTGTAGAGGTACAGAGGGGCCGATATGGAGATCAGCGCATATGTCACGATAAAGCCATAGGTCGCTATCGTTCCTACCCAGCCGTAAATATCAAACAGTCCGCCGCCGTTCAATATCAATATTAACGGTATGACCGTGGCTACGATCACCGATACCGTAATGGCCACGTGCGGTGTTCTATTTGTTTCATGGGTCCGGCCCACGTTCGATGGCACTACCCCGTGTTGGCCCATTAAGAACAGTATCCTCGCCCCCGCGTTCGTGCATGCGAGGAAGCAAGCCCAAAAGCTGATCATCGCGCCGATGGAGATGAGCGGACCGAGCAGGCTCACGCCATTGCTGCTGGCGATGTTAGCCAGCGGTGCCGCCGCATTACTCAATGCCGGGGAATTGTCCTGGAAGCCAAAGACCTCTGTGTAAGACAGCAACACGAAGAACACGCCCACTAGCACGGTACTGGTTAGCACCGCCCGGGGTATGGTCTTCAAGGGTGATTTGGCCTCGTCCCCCAGAGAGGTAGCGCTCTCGAAGCCGCAAAAGCTAAAGAAGGCGAGGACCAGCCCGATCCCGAGGCTCGAGATCGAGACACCCTGAAGCGAGAGCTGTATGTGATCGACCACAAAGCCGTTTTTAGCCAGGACGACGATCGCCAGAATGACCATCAGCGTCACGGAGATCGCCTCGAAGGTCAGCATGATCCTGGCGGAGAGCTTTATATCCTTAAAAGCGATGTACCAGGCGATAAATGCCCCTATCAGCCCGATAAGTACGGCCGGCAGAGCGATCCCGAGATATGCAAGCAGCACGTTGGCATAGTTGATGAAGCCGCAGAGCACCGCGGCTGCCGTAAGCAGGTACGCCAGCACCATGGCCCAGCCTGAGATCACGCCGGTGTTCGTTCCCAGCCCTTTGACGATAAAAGCATAGAGATTTCCGGGAGATGCGGATCTTTTCGTGAACTGGTTAATGTTCAAGGCCACGAGGATGCAGGCCACGGTGGCGAATACGTATGTCAGCCAGGTACCGTTACCGGCGAACCCTGCTACAAGGGGGATCACTAGAGCCGGGGTGACACTCGGTCCGATACCTGCGATGGACTGGGCCAGCACCTCGATCGAGGATAGATAGGATTTTCTAAGCCCGGATGAATTGTTGTTCTCATTTTTTACGTCATCACTCATTCGAAAGACTCCTTTTTTTAGGATTTTAATTTTTAATTACGGCAAGTTCAACAGGATGTTGGACCTGATGGTCGATTTCCCGATGCGGCTTTTCCATAGATGGCAAATCGTGAGTTACCTATTGAGAAGGAATTAATAAAAATGCTAACAAAAGGGCAATAATAGTCCAGTTGATTCGGATAATGATAGTTTATAGGCAAATTTTACTAGAACTGTAGTAGCACCGCCAGGTGAGGTATTGTAGGCATTTTATGCCTTAAAGCCAGCCATATTATATCAGTTAGGCTAAGCTTGTGGCGTTCACCATACCGGAGATGAATATATGAACGCGATCGAGACTCATGGGCTAACAAGGCAATATGGTACGGCCTTTGCAGTAAAGGACCTTAACCTCAAAGTTCGCCCGGGCACCGTATATGGTTTTTTAGGGCCCAACGGGGCCGGAAAGTCAACTACCATAAAAATGCTCATGGGATTTGCCCGCCCTACCAGCGGTACGGCCAGTATCATGGGACTTGATGTTAAAACTGATTATCTCGAGATAAGAAAAATAACAGGCTATCTTCCTGAGCAGCCGGCATTTTATGAGGATATGACAGGCAGGGATAACCTGGAATATTTTGGCGATCTGATCGGATTAAAAAACCTGGATAAGCGTATGAATGAAGTTTTTTCGCAGGTAGGCCTGGAAGGCCGATATAAGGATAAAGTGAAAACGTATTCACATGGCATGAGACAGCGGCTGGGCATTGCCATCGCCCTGTTGGGCGACCCGAAGCTCTTAATCATGGACGAGCCCACGACTGGCCTCGACCCGCAAGGCTCGCATGATATCCGGGAATTAATTAAAAAATTTAAAAAAGATAATATCACGATATTCCTTTCATCGCATCAGCTGCATGAGGTGCAGGAGATATGCGATACGGTGGGGATCATAAGAGAGGGGGGACTTATTGCCGAAGGCTCCATTGACGACTTCCTCAGGGGCATCGAGGGTAATAAGCCGATCATGGAGTTTACCGTATCGAGTTTCGAAGACGCCCAGGTCAGGCTGGTAGAAAGCATCAAGGGTGTCCGAGGCGTGACGGCGGGCAATGGCACATTGAAAGTGGCCATTGAGGACCCTTCAGTCACAGAAGACGTGACCGTAGCCCTCGTTAATGCCGGCGTCCGGATACGGGGTGTCCGTGAGGTCATGCCGACGCTAGAGGATGCATTCCTCAAGGCCATACGCGAGAGTCAGGAGGGAGAACAGGCATGACGCTGGAAAAAGAAGTTAGGGAGATTCAGATCATCGCCGTAAAGGAGATCATGGATAATGTCAGATCGAAGCGCTTTATATTCATAGGATTCATTTATTTCGTCCTGGCGCTGCTTTTAGCGGGCATAATAGCGATGGAATATGGATTTATGACCGATATGTACCCGGGCCAATCCACACCGGTGGACGTGCTCACGCTGCTGAACTCGTTCAGCTTCATACTGATGCTCCTGGCCGTCGTTATTGCTGCGGATACTATTTCGATCGAAAAAAGGTACCGGACGATCTACCAGCTATTATCCAAGCCGGTGGAAAGGCGTTCCGTCATACTGGGCAAGTTCGAGGGCTGCCTGGCGATCATGGCGCTGTTATTCATGCTCAGCGCTCTGAGCGCTCTAGCTGTGACGGCAGTATTCACAGGCCTGTACCCGACCATGGCTAACCTCGGAGACGTATTCGCGTCAATACTTACAATGGCCCTATTATTTGCGGTCTATATTGCACTTGGCATATTGGTCTCGACGATAACGAAGAATCCTCTTGTCTCGATCATCATCGGCGTCGTGGCATGGCTTGGCCTGACGTTCATCGACGTACTGGGTAATGCTTTAGGCGGCCTCGGGACAGATTTTGTAGGAGGCAGGGAAGACCTTATCAGTACGTTCGATTTCTACCCACTGTACGCCAAGGTATTGGTGTGGATAGACCCGTCCAGCCACAATATCGTGAACCAGCTATTGACGGACGCAGGACCGGTCACAAATGGTCTGCCGATCTGGGCGAATTTGGTGATGCTACTTGTGACATTAGGCGTACTGCTAGGGGCATCCATCGTCATATTCGATAAACAAGACCTTTAAACGATTCAATCGTTTAGCCGACTGCGGGAGCTTATAAGACCCCGGCCTTCTGCCAGGTAGAGACCATAGACTATGAGCAGGCCGCCTAGTAACGTAAATTCGGTCAGGCTTTCTCCCAGTACGACGGCGGCCAGTAAGACGCCGGATAAGGGCGTGACGTAGAGGGACAGTGCGACGGTCGTGGCTGACAGTTTTTCCAGGCTATGGTTATAGACCAGGAACGCGATAGTTGAGCAGAAGACGGTGAGGAAGCAGATCGATATCCAGGTAAGCCCGGTAAACGCTAGTGGGGACGTATGCGGTGACGCAAGGTAGAAGGGCAGGAATTCGAGCGATGCGATCAGGAAAACATAGCTCAATACAGTAAGGGCCGAATATTTTTCAGCGATCTTCTTTCCCAGGACCGTATATAGCGCCCAAAAGAATGCCGATGCCAGCGCAATTCCATCACCCATAATATGCGGCGAGAAGCCGAGCTTGCCATTGGTCATGATTATGGCCAACCCCAGAAGCGCCACGACGGCGCCGAGAACCTTATCCTTCGTCGGCCTTTCGCCGGACATGGACATGGATAACAGCATGACGCCAAACGTAGACAGGCTGGATATCAGGGTAAAGTTAGTGACCGTCGTCAGGTCAAGCGACCAGGCCTGCGTGTAGATCGTGGCGGAAATGCCGACGGTCGCGAGCAAGACCATGAGCGGCAGATCTTTAATGTCAATTACCAGCGCACTCCTTCCTTTCAAGGCCAGTGTCGCTATGATTAGCAATGGCGTCGCCAGGGCGAACCTGAGAGTTACGATCTCTATCGTGCTTAGCTGGCCATAGGCTTCCTTGACCGCCACTCCTGAGGCACCCCAGAACGCGTTGATAACGATCAGGCCGATAATGAGCCATGACATGCTGTTCTGATTAATGTTTTTTACGCGGTCTTCGTACATGGGACCCACCTGAATAGGTCAAGGCTAATACTCTTATTATTCGATATCGTATCGGATTGGGACAAGACGATTATTTTATAAAGTACTTCCTTTCCCGGCAATGGCCGATTTAATAAAAAGATGGCCGGAGGTGAATTGACGGCCATCATATGGCGAACAATCGTTGATAATTGTACTTACAAGTTGATGTCTTCCTTCCACCTAGTGACCCGCTTCTCGAACTGGATCATGATCATATTAACGATGATGCCGAGCAATGCAACGGTCACGATGCCGGCATACATCTTGGATATCTGGAACGTCCCTTCCGCCTCAATGATCATGAATCCCAGGCCCGAACTCGCGCCTATCATTTCCGCCCCGATGAGCATGAAGAACGAGAACGCTGCTCCCATGCGTATGCCCGTAAGGACTGTGGGCAACGAGGCGGGTAGCAGCACCTTCCAGAATAGCTGTAACTTACTCAGTCCCGCCGTACGGGCCACCTTGATCAGGATCGGGTCGACATTCCGGATACCCGTCACGGTATTAAAGAGTACCGGCCACTGGCAAACCCAGTAGATGATGGCGATCTTCGATATCTCGCCGATGCCCAGGAGCGCCATGAAGACAGGGAATAGCGTGAACGGGTTAGCCTGGCCAAGCACCTGCAGGAGCGGGTCCACGGCCGTCTCGAAGTTCTTGAACCACCCGCCGAGCAGGAATCCCAGCGGCAGCGCCACAAGCAGCGCCAGTCCGAACCCAAAGATGACACGACTCAGGCTCGCTAACGTCTGCGTGATCAGCTCTCCGGACAGCGTCAGTTTCACCATTTCAATAAAAACGACCGAAGGCGGAGGTATGAATATTGCGTTCACCAGCCCAATAGTCGGCGCCAATTGCCATATGATCAGGAAAATGACGATCGCTGCCGACTTGTGTATGATAGTTTTGAGCAAGCCTAAAACATCGAAAGACGCCGGCTTGTTTACATTAGTGGAGTTACTTGCTTCCATGGTATCACTTCGAGCCGAGGCTTACCGGTACTGGTAACGGCGCCACCGGTGTTCTTCCGCTTCCCAGGCCGCAATCTTCGATGGTGCATTTACTGCAGATCTCCTGCGACTTGACAACTTCTTCCTTTAATAGCGCCATAAGCTCATGTCGTGTCTTCGTGAACTCGGGACTGACCTTCACGTCATCTGAGTAGCGGGCCTCACGGGAGATCGGCACTTCGACGATCTTCTTTACGACCCCCGGCCTCGCCGTCATTACCGCAACTCGGTCGGCAAGGAAGACTGCCTCTTCGATGCTGTGCGTAACGAAGACAACTGTCTTTTGTGTCTGGTCCCGGATCCTGAGCAGGTCGGTCTGCAGGATCTCCCGGGTCTGGGCGTCCAGAGCGGCGAACGGCTCGTCCATTAAAAGCACCTCGGGCTCAATGGCAAGTGCCCTGGCAATGGCCACGCGCTGCTTCATGCCCCCGCTTAATTCAAAGGGATAGCGGTCCTCGAACCCCGATAGGCCTACGAGCGATAGGTATTTTTTTGCAAGATCCGCACGGGCTTTTTTTTCAATTTTTTTTGCCTCAAGTCCGAAGGATACGTTGCTCAGGGCGGTCCTCCAGGCGAAGAGCGCATACTGCTGGAAGACGACCCCCCGGTCCAGACCCGGGCCTGCGATGGGCTTTCCATCGATCGTGATCTCTCCCTCGTCCGGCTTTGTCAGTCCGGCCAGCATGTCCAGAAATGTCGACTTGCCACAGCCGCTAGGCCCGAGAATGACTAAAAACTCACCCTTATTTATACTCAGGCTAAAGCCGTCCAGGGCGACAAAATCGCAATTGCCGGCGGCATTTCTATTCGTTCTGTTGCTTCGTATCCTGAACGTTTTTCGAACGTTCAGTGCTTCGATCTTGGCCATAGTATCAATCCGATTTTTAGATATGCATTTGACCTTAAGCGACGAACTTATAAGACGATATACAAATCAGCAATTGTTGACGATTCGGTCTGTATTTCCGGGATTTTGCGGCAATTTTTTCTTGTAATATACTTAAAAGGAGTACGCCGATGTGGACACATCATAAAAAAGAAAAATTGGGGTGCCCCTTGCTGGCGACACCCGTCGAGTTAAGCGATAGGAGGCTTTATTACGATGGCATGGGCGCCATGGACGGAGAGGGCATTGAGGAAGTACCGTTCTGCGCAGGCATCGTTGAAGTCGTGGATGCAGAGGGCATGGACATGGGTGGTGTACCTGTCTGTGCAGATATGGTCGGCGCCATGGACGCGTCGGTTCCCCAGTCTGATAACTCGTATGTCGTGTTCCCCATATTGTCCTGGACATTGAACTCTACAGGTACGGGTACGTTTTGTGATACCCAATAGGTATATTGCTGGTTTCCGGAGCTGCCCGTATATATTGTCGTCGCATACGTCGTATTTCCAATTGTCAAGCTATCGCTACCGGTCGCAACTAGCTGTGCTGCGGAGAACTGTGGCGAGGCCAGGTCTTCTCCCGCGAAGCTCGAGTAATTGGCCGGGGCGATATCCGAGTCATACGTCAGATTGCCCATCTTATACACGGTCTCATGGATCTTTAGAATGCTATTATTCAAAGGATTGCTCCAGATATCGAAATATACCAGCGATTGCGGCCGCATGTCCTGGGTAATATTCACGTGAAGGACCGGCTGCCCGTTGAGGGTCTCATTTGTATACTTATACGTATGGACCATGCTCATACCGATCATATCCGACGAGGTGATATTATATTGATACCAGGCGAATTGCGAGTGGTCGAAGAGCGAGCTTGACGTAACACCGGGGGTAGAGGAAGGTACCGGCGTTACGGTAGATATTGGTGTAGCCGTAGCAGGAGCGGCCGTAGGCCCGTTTGAGCTGGAGGTGCATCCCGAGACGGTAATAATAGCTAATATCGATACCATCAAGATCATAAACGATACAATACTTTTCTTCATGCGAATTCCCTCAAGGTTTGATAGTTCCTGAAGGAAGTAATTACACACTTGATAATAAGCATGAATATTGCGGCTTTTTGTGCCAGCTTTATTTATGATTTACGCTAATTGAGGCATTAAATAGCCGGCTCATGACCATGCTAGGAGAAAGATGCTGATAAAACCGAGGCTGGAAGACCGATGGCCGATAAAAAGTAAATGCCAACGATTACAAGTATCACTCCTGCGATCCTTCGGAGCACATGGGAATATCGGGATATTTTTCTAACCTGTCCGGAAAATGTGCTGGATAAATATGCGGCGAGCAGTAGCGGGACCGAGAAACCCAGGGAATATGCCATTAGCAATAGTCCGCCATATGCTGTGTCCCCCTGGCGGGCCACGACCATTAGAATGGATGCCAGAATGGGGCCGATGCAGGGCATCCACACCATGCCCATGCTGGCACCGAGCAATAGCCCTCCTAACAGGCCTTTTTCTTCGGCTGAATGTGCTTGCGACCGGTACACTGGTATCTGCTGAAAAATGCAGAGCAAAAGGCTTTCGAGGGGGTCAAAGAGCAGGATGAGCCCCATGAATGTGATCAGTATCCCCGAAAAGATCTTTATGTATCCGATATAATAGAATAGTATGTCGCCCAGTGTGGCAGACACGACAGCCATGGCCGTAAAGATCAAAGCAAAACCCATAACGATAGCTAGGGGAGCCAGCCTGTTTTTTTCGGTCGAATAGGCCATGACCCCGGGAATGAGCGGAAGGCTGCACGGCGATGCGATACTTACGAGCCCTGCAAAAAATGCCGCAGAGAACGTTGCCATTTCCAATTTCTCAATCCTTCCTGTGAATCGATCTCGCTTTCGATATTAATGAATGAAAAGTAAGGGCAATATAATACTATGTTTAGCGGAAGCTCATTTATTATTAATCGTCAACTTGACCGGGCGATTAATTAATGCAATTTTGGCCTATTTCGAAAAGTGTTAATAGATAGTTTAAAGTTTAAGCTTATGCAGCCACGGCCCTACGTCTTATATCTCATTATATTGTTTACTATCCTGGCGGTAAGCATCAGCGGATGTGCCAGCTCGTCGCTAGAGACGACAGGACAAACGTTTAACAATACGAGCGTAACCATGCAGGATGTCGACTCGGCGCTTTCCAATGGGCCGGTCTTTTTGGAGTTCGGTGCGAGCTGGTGCGAGTATTGCCAGGAGGAAAAGCCTATAATCCAGAACCTGGAGAAAAAGTATGGAAGCGTCACGTTCATCAATGTGGATTCGGATACGGATTGGAAACTGGATGGCCAGTTTATAGTGAATGGCATACCGCAAATGGACTTGATCGTGAGGAAAAACCCGGATGGAAGCTACCTATATGTGGATGCATATGGCAACACAACCATCGACATGCCACCTTCTAGAATAATCGGCTACACCGAGGAGTCTGATCTCGAGAAAGTCCTGGATGCGGCAATAGCCGCTAGAGAGTCAGGCTCATGAAAAAATGGCTTTTCCCCAAAAAGGTCCACGTACCTTTCAACCGCCCTGTTGAAGACCCTCTTCCCTTTTTCTGAAATAAGGCAAAGCAGACCTTAAATGGGAAGACCCAAAAAATTAGGAAGTATCATTCGTATCGTTCCATGCATTCTGGAACTCGTCTGTATAAAGGTCAGAGGGCGTGTACTGGCCGGGCTTGATTACTCCCTGGACTGTCATCTCATTGAGCCAGTCCTGGAGCTGGGTAGTGTTTATAGCGCCGCTATAGCTGTAATAGTGAGCGATCGCGCCGCCCTGGCAGAGCCCCAGCCTCTGGGCCGTTATGTTACCCGCCTCCTGCCGGTTATCATCAGCCCACCGTTCCGCATCCTTGTAGGCAATGATGAACTGATCGACTGTCTCCGGGTGCTGCTGGATAAAGCTGTCCGTAAATACGATAAGCGACATCCCGCCTGCGGAGCCCATCGCGTCAGCGCTGGTAGCTATAGGCCTTGCATGAATGCGGTACTCGCTGCAGCCGTAGAACGCTGGCTGCAGGCAGGCCACGTCGATGAGGCCCTGTATAAGCGCCTCCTGCTGGTTCTGCTCCGGTATGACGACATACTCGATCTTGTCAGGAGATATGTTATATTTTTGTAAAAGGGCATTGGTCTGCAGCTGGGAGTCACCGCCCATAGTATTAATGCCTATTTTTATGACAGTGCTGCTGTTGTTTATGGATGCGAAGGTCGTGAGATCGCTATTATTGGTCACGTCCCAGTGTAGGTATTCCTTGTCAGGGTCGCCATCCGTCGCTGAGACCCCGCTCTGGGCCACGGCCGTCACGTTCACGCCCGACATGAGCAGTTCTACCAGCGTCATGGGATCGGTGTCTAGCACGTCTACCTGTCCTATGGCGAGCGCCGTCGGCTGCTGCGAGGTCACGGTCTGGCCTACGTCCACAAAGTTCAGGCCGGCGTCCTTGAAGAAGCCCTGTGTAACCCCTATGAAAAATGCAGTCCCCGAACAATCGTTATTGACGCTAGCTAAAATTGTATTGTTGCTATTGTTCGTATTGTTTACAGTAGTCCCGCTATTACTCCCGCCATCAGCCAAATAATAGACGGCAACGGCGATGGCCAGGATAATAACTATGACTGATATTATGCTCAGCACTACCTTCACATTGGCCTTTTTATCTTTCATATTTACTTTCCTCTTTTACCGATCCCGGTTATTTATCGTAAAGACCATAGTTCGTTATACGGTCAGTGACCGTCACGTTCACTTCAACTGACTGATTGGATGTATCGTTAGTGAGCACATTCTCAGTATAAGTCTGGTTATTATACCAATTTTCTTGAGGGTTTATTATGAGGGACGTGCCGTTGTATATTATATAAGCCACCCCATTGTTATCTACGCTCAATATACTTAACCCGGTTGAGTTGGAGGTAAAGGGGAACTGATAGATGCCAGTGGTATTCAACGTTGTTCCGTGACAACCCGACGGTCCCACAGTGTCCCCTTCTTGAAACACAGCTTTCAAACTATTATTGACCGGAGGAAGTGCCTGATACTGCTGTATATATGCTGCTATTTGTGTGGCGTTATAAGTGGGATATCCCAGGAACTGGTAAGCAATAGTAGTATTATTACTTCCCTCCAGTGTCGCGATGGTCTGAATAGAATGCACCACAAATGCATACTGGTTAGTATTCAGCTCTGTCAATTGTTCGTCATTACTTCTAAGCGCCAACGCGAGGAGAATAGCCGCCAGCACGACGACGATAATCACTGCTACGATCAATACTGGTTTCAATTTCATTATCGTTCACTTCATATACAGGCCATTCACGGTTATCCGATTCTTTAAAACACATGATATATTAATCATAACGATACGGGCCATAAGCGCCTATATCTTTACCATTATTATCTTCACTTTGTTTTGAACCACTTACGATGAAGGTATCGGCATAGTCATGTTCGCCGATTGGCTTGATACGGTACATGAATCATTAGTATCTTCCCCTGGAACGGCATCGACAAGATATATCGTGGTTGGATAAGGAATCCAGTGGCAGAATGGGCCTCCTGGCAGGATCAGCGTAATCGGATTGTTTGGATCGTCGGCCAGGACCGATCCATTATCCTTGAGGGCTAGAATGCCATTCTCGGATTGATTCTGATCATACACGGCGTAGTATCCGCCTAACCCTGTAACGTTGTAGGCATAGTCCCCCGCTGAGTCTCCCGTCGGCAGGCCCGCCTTTTCCAGTATCTTGATCAGTGGGACACCGATGTAATTGTCAGACACGGTCAGGCCTTCATTGTTGGGATGGCTGACATTGTCCATTTTGACCAGACCGAGGGCCACGATATCCAAATAGGAGAGGGTTACCGTACCATTCGTGCCTCCGATGACCTGGATCGAATAGCTCGAATTATTCAGTAGTCCGGCGCCCAGATCTTCTACTGTAGCAGTGGCGGTGCAGCCCGAGACTACGGTAATAGCAAGCACAACAATTATTGTAAGAGCCATGGATAGCACAATACTATGCTTCATATCGGTCACTACATAACAAAAAAGCGGCCTATAGGATAATATCCTGGTGTTTAAGGCCACATGCGCCTGCTTATTTCGAAATAATGATATTGGAGGCATTTATTGCCAGTATTTTCCAGTTACCGGAATGCATACTTTTAATTCCTTGTTCTTTAATGCATAAATGTCTAAGATACGGGAGTAATGGAATATGGAAAGCTATCTTTTATTGAAAGCATCGCTGCTCACAGAAGGCCTTCGCGCTTCTCTGGAAAGCCTCCGTGGCGTTGGTTCCCTCTACAAGGAGCAGAACCACGGCCTCTTCGGCTGGGACTTCGAGAACCACGTCGACGTCAAATACCCCGACGACTTCTTGCTGCCCGATGGTACGGTCGTCCAGTTCCGCATGAACTCGCGATCGCCTTATCACGTTGAATCCATCGATGGAAGGCTGGCTATATATTTCAACGACCGGGAACTCACGGATGTCAGTTGGATCAAGCGCCCCGGGTATTATGACAGGAAGACATCTGCAGGCAACGATATGATCAAGATAGGTCAGGTCGGCGGAAAGGACAATATGTTCTTCTGCTACCAGAACTATTGCTCTCACTTCGCGAAGAACCAGCAATGCGCCTTCTGTAACCTTGTCTCTACCTCGAAAACCTATGGCTCGGTCCTCAGGCGAAAGGGCCTCGACGATATCGGGGAAGTGGCCAGCGCTGCCTGGAAAGAAGGCGCCGTTAGACATGTTGACATCACGGGCGGATGCTCCAGCCCGAAAATAGAGGTTAAAGTCGTATCCGAGCTTCTGGGATCCATCCGTGTACATACCGGCTTTGACACAATACCAGGCATACTCCTGCCCTCGCCTGCCAAAGGCGAAGCCATCGATCGCTACCACGAAGCAGGCATCGCTGCGCTCGGGTACAGCATGGAGATCTGGGACGAAAAATACTATAAAGCGATCTGTCCTGGCAAAGCCGAAAGCACGTCCCATGGGGAGTTTATCGAATCCATCAAGAAAGCGGTCAAAGTCTTCGGTGAAGGCAATATATTCGTAATGTTCGTCATGGGCCTGGAACCCAAAGAGACGTTCCTGGAAGGGATCAGAGAATTGTCTTCACTGGGAGTCAACTTTGCCCCGTATATCTGGGCTCCCAACCCGGGCTCAAAGCTCTGGGGCCACCGGACGCCCTTCGCAGAATGGTATGAGGAAACGACGCTCGAAGCGGCCGATATAGTGCGCGCGAGCGGAGTGCCCTCTGGAGATAAAAACAGCTGCTACCAGTGCGACGGTAATACGCTACTGGCCGATGCCTTAAGGTTAAAAGGTAGCGTATAAGATCGCTTAGATGGATTTCCATACCTTGGCGAGCGATTGGCCCTTCACGTGAATGTCGAACTCCAGCAGATATCCGAAGGGAGTCGTGGTGGCCTCAAAGCCCCGGGCATTGAGCCGATCATTCATCGCGAGGATCGTATGCTCCGCGAACTCGACACTGGATTTACTGTCAGACAGGTGGGCGAATGAGTGGAGCACGATCCTGCGCCTGCCCGTCTTTTTTGCGAGCCATTCTATATACTCGGCCGCTTTTTTGATTTTCTTATCGCCGGATTCCTCATCGTCCTTTTCAACGTTGACATATATAACCAGGGCATCGTCAATGGTTTCTTCCTTATCGACCATGGGCATTTGCTCGACCGTCTTGCTGAACGTCTTATACCAGAATTTTACGGTATCGAACATTAGTAACTTCAACATGATCACTTATCGGTATGGCTTTTGAAAGACCAGGCCGTAGTGATAGGGCCTGAGGTTAAGCCTTTTGATAAAATAAAATCCGCTTGCTACGGCCCATTCAATACACCGCTCGGGCCTGGGCCGGATCTGCATCGGAGGGCCTCGGGGCGTTGATGCGTCATAGTTCCAGTGAATGATCCCGGCCTTGCCGCCTGACTCTAATATCCTGTAGGCCTCTTTTAGCAATTCTTCGGGGAATTCCAGGTGCAAAATATTAAAAAGCATGGCATAGCTCACGCTGCCATCGGCCAGCCCGGAGCCGCTCTCCGCAAAATCCCTAAGCTCCGCCACCACGTTATTTATGCCACTCTCTGTGGACCTGGTGGAAACTTTTTTAATCATTTCGGGCTCGATGTCGAAAGCATATATCTTACCGCAGATAACTCGAGCCGTGGGGATAGTGAATGTCCCATAACCGCACCCAAACTCGGCCACGTTCCCTACGGTATCGTCAATCCCCATAGAATGAAGGATCTCAGGCGGCTTAAAAAACCCTTCCCAAGTAAGCTCATCTGGCATTCCGCTTTCCCGGGCCTTCATGAGAAATGTTGTCATTCGATCCACGATATAATGGTGTTGGTTAAGGCAATAAAACAGCCTGACCCTGTGGAAGAATAGAGGCGGAAATAGCCATTACTGGCAATTTAATAACATATTAGGATAACATTGCAAGTGTGATAATATGGTAAAACAAGATAGAAGGGATGGATTTTGCCTTCGGCAGGAAGCATGAAAGCCGGAAGTATACGAAAAAAGAACTGACAGAGCTGATCGGCCGAAGCGATGCCATAATACGGGAGGCGAGAGGCAGATGGACGATGGCCTGGTAGCCCTAAGAGCCAGAAATCCTACGCTGGACGAATTTTTTTCCTGCGGACAGACCTATGGATCACAGGAAGAGCTCAACGACCACCAGTGGGCTTGGGGTGATGATGATGAAGACCTTAGGCGGTTCATCCGAGGTGGACTGGCGGCAAAATGAGATAAAAGATAAGTCTCCATTCGAAATTACTCATCTATTTTTTATTACGGCTTATACGCGCCTGCAGGAATATCTAATTAAAGATTAAATATCAAGCAGTGAGAATCGTTTTTTAAAAAAAGATTATATGTCACTCCCATACGTGTGCTCTTCTGTCGATGACTCGTTGGGCTTTGTGAGTTGATCTCGGTATGGTGTTGGGCGGTAGCACAATAATATTGGCGGTGACGCCAAGGCGTGCCTTGATCTCCTTTGCCACGATATCCTTAACTTCCTCCTCAGGCTTATCAATAGCCTCCAGCTCAACAGTCAAATTATCCAGATGCTGAGAACGATCCACAATAATACGGTACTCCCCGGTCAGGAAAGACTTACTGCGGACAACAGCTTCCACATCACTCGGGAACACGTTAACACTCTTAATAATAAGCATATCATCCGTCCTTCCCACGATGCCATCCAGCCGCTTGAATGTCCGGCCGCACTCACACTTCTCATTGGTATAGGTGACTATGTCACCGGTCTTGAACCTAATGAGTGGCCGGGCGCGCTTCTTAAGCGTAGTCAGAACCATTTCGCCCCTCTCTCCTTCTCCGACGGGCTCCCCGGTCTTGGGATCGAGCACCTCGACCAGCATATGATCCTCCTCGATATGGATACCGGACTTGTAAGTACATGAGCCGGCGCAGGCCCCGAATATATCTGACAGGCCGTAGTACTCGTAAAGGTTCGCCCCCCACAGCTCCTCGATCTTTTCCCGGGTCTCCCTTATTCCTCCGCCAGGCTCCCCGGAGCAGATAATATTCCTGATACTCAGGTCTTTTTTAGGGTCGAGACCCATCTTTACAGCAGTCTCACCCAGATACCACGCATAAGACGGCGTCGTCCATGTCCAGTTAGGATTAAACTGCTTTATGATCGTAATAAGCCGCTCTGAAGGCACAGTACCCGCATGAATACTAAGCGCCCCAAGCTTCTGCGCCCCCAGAACACATGGACCGCCAATGAATAATGAAAAGTTGAGAGCATGGATATACCGATCAGTATTCCTCATGCCGCTGCGCCAGAACAGGCGAGCCTGACAATCAATAAAATCGTCAAAATCCTGTGCCGTGAACGGCGAAGCCGTCGGCACTCCTGTAGAACCACTCGAAGCAGAAATATACACAATATCCTTTTCAGGCACAGCTACCATATCACCAAAAGGCAGGTTAGTCTCCTGGCGCTCTCTCTGAGTCTGCTTAGTAACAAAAGGAAGCTTCTTCACGTCGTCCAGCGTTTTCAAATCCACGTCAGGCAGATAGTCGTGGTAGAATGGAGACCCCTTCCGCGCGAACTCGATCTCTTTCCTTAAAAGCTTGAGCTGGTACTGCTCCAGTTCCTTCCTGGGCATTGTCTCTAACTTCTTATCCCAATACTTATTCTCGACCATATTTTAACCTCGATCAGTGGTTATAATACTACATAATGGCCTCAGATGCTACCGTCTGAGCCCTATTATTGCAGCATGGCTTCCGCATGGACAAGCGCTTCTGTAAAATAGGCATAGAAAACACCGATCACCCGGACGATGCCCGAGTAAATGTAATCGGATACCCTTACGCCCATTAAACCTAATTATCATCAAAGCCATTTTCCATATTTATATGGGTATGACAAGGCAATTCTTGCCCTTGATAATACAAAAATTTCCGATGGCATATGGGCAAAAACGAAAAATAAATAATATACTTTTACATTTCCCCTAATTCATTGATCTACCGGCCTTGATATCCCATCGGATCTCTTCGCCCAAAGATCGACGGGCAGAGGCCATCTTGTCGAGAAGCTGGTGGGCGTACTCCCGGAGATACATGTTATCGATCTTTTCCACTTGAAGCTCGATCTCATGTTGCCGTACGAGCAAATTTTCAAGCTCGACGAGAGCCTGACCCCTGCTCGTATTTTGCCAACTGCCTTTTATCGACGTTAGGGCGACGTTCAGTCGTTTCAAGCCGATCTTTAGCCTCTGGTGCTCAGGCCGCCTAAATTCTTCCTCGGCGAATTTTTCGCAAGCGGAAAATCGCTCTTCGATACCATTTTCGATATATGCGTCTTTTAAATTCGTTCTGTCGTCCGATTCGTCATCGAACGCAAAAATGATCCCTTCTTTCGTTTGACATTTTTAGTCCTCAAGCTCAATATAAATTAAGGATATATATTCTTGCGCATCCAGGCACAGTTTGACGCTTTACAAAAAATGAATGTAGTTTTATGGGGAAGTATAACGGCAAAAGTAGCCGATGTTTATACCTTAATATATAATCGGTCGGCCACAAGATACATAATCATGGTCTTTAAATGAGGGCGTTATCAGTGAGCATTAATAAGAAACTCTCTATAATATCATTTAGTGGCAATTTCGACAAGACGATAGCAGTCTTTACACTGGCGACGGGCGCAGCTGCCGTGGGATATGAAGTGAACCTCTTCTTCACGTTCTGGGGATTGAACACTATAAAACTCAAAAAGGGAAGGTCTGCCCTGGGCAAGGGAATACTAGACAGGGTTTTTAACGTGCTTATGGGAGGATTCAAGAACCTGCCCCTGTCAAGGCTTAACTTTTTGGGCATCAGCCCCAGACTTATGACGCACATGATGAGGAAAAACAACGTTGCGACGCTGCCAGAGCTAGTGGAAGCAGCAAAAACCCTGAATGTGAACTTTTACGCCTGCGAGATGGCTATGCACATTCTTGGCTTAAAAAAAGAAGACTTGATACCCGAGGTAAAAGAGGTGCTCGGCGTAGCAAAGTTCCTTGAGAAAGCGGAAGGCGGAGAGGTGCTTTTTATATGAGTGTAAAAAAACTTGACATCACAAAAGAACACTGTCCCATGACATGCGTCAAGGCCAAGATCGAGCTTGATAAGCTTAAGCCTGGCGACAGGCTCGAGGTGCTATTGACCGAGGGAGAGCCGCTAGAGATGGTGCCCAAGACTGCGATAGATCAGGGATACAGGGTCATAGAGACAAGTCCCGCAGGCGGCAAGAACCATAAAGTCATAATAGAAAAGTAATAAAGAACCCCTTTTTTTTATCAAAAGTTAGTAACTTAATGTTCACGGCATAAGACCGATATTTTAGCTAAGAAAGTTTTCGCATTCATCTTGAAGAAGAGTATTGCGGCGCCTTCTTAATAGTGGCAATATTTACCTATATTATCACAAAAATAGGATACCATTTAATTGGAGATAGCTATAATTATTACTCGTAGTAATATTATTATTAATCGGCGTACCATAGCCGTAAAATTGTTATTTTAATGAATTTTTGTATATAAAACGATATACGAAATATTACAAAATAATCGCTAATTATATATAACAATAAAAAAAGGTTATGTATGGTGTATTACACCAGGTGACAATTATGGATAAGTTTGACAAGACTATGAAGATGATGAAGGATATGAGCCAGAACGAGAAAATGATGAAGATGCAGATGTACATGGATATGTGTAGCTGTCCAAAATGTCCATCCTATATGGATTGTAGTAAGATGGACAGCGATGCGATGTTCTGCCTGAAGGGCCCCAGCATGATGTGCTCTGAGCCGATGAACGCCTGCAACTGCAAGACGTGCATGGTCGAAAAGGATCTCATGATGAAGGACCAGATGTATTGCATGAATGGCTCTGAGTTCGAGAACCGCTACATGCAAAAAATGACGTAAATACCGATAGTCAAAAACAATCTTTTTTTAGGCTTTTTAAACTTGTATGTTGTTCATCCCTCGAAACATTTTATCTCAGGTATTGTACAGACGACGTTTGCCGATTTAGCTTGACAAACTATTATATGATCAGCTGGCAACCGATAAGTTTACGGAACCGCTATATCGTTTAAAATAAAAAAGATGGGGTAAAATACCCCAGTATATTCTACGTAGTATTCTCTAGGAGGTCGCATTAGCAGTTTCTAGGTCGCTAGCGTTTCCCCATATATCCGAGAACTCTGTCGTGTATAGGTCGGAAGGCGTATACTGTCCCTGTTTAATATCTCCGTCAGCTACCATTGCATTAATCCAGGCTTGAAGCTCTGTATCATTGACTGCGCCATCCCAGCTATAGTAGTGGACATTAGTATCATTGGCCAGGCCGATCCAGTTGCCTGTCTGGCTCGCCGCCGGGACGGGGTTGCTATTAGCCCAAACTTCGGCCGAATGGTAAGCTTCAGCGAATTTTCTCACCGTGTCCGGGTTGCTCTTTATGAAAGCATCCGTGAAGGTCAGAAGGCTAGTTCCAGCATTCGCCCCAAACGCTTGTGTGCTTGTGAAGTATATCCTCACGCCGCCACCGACGTCTGTGGGTTTCGAGTCATGTTCGGCGGCTGAGTAGAATGGCGGGTGTAGGCAGGCCACGTCGATGAGGCCCTGATCCAGCGCCTGTAGCTGGTTCGGGTCCGGGATGACCACGTACTGAATATCGCTCTGGGGGATATTATTCTCCCTTAGCCATGCATTAGTCTCCAGGTCAGTACATAGGCCAAGCCCACCGACCCCGATCTTGACTGGCCGCCCGTTCTGCTGGACGAACGTAATTATGTCGCTCGCGTTATATAGAGGGCTGTTATTCAAGACGAGCCAGTGCATATGCTCCTTACTCACGTTCTCCGGGCTCGGCGCTGGCTCCTGGCCGCTCTGAAGGACACCCTGGATCTGCGCATTGGCTTCCAGCAGTTGTATGATCGAGTTAGGGTGGCCGTCATAAACATTAGTCTGGCCACTGATCAGCGCCGCAGGCTGTAAATCCCAGGACAGTGCACCCGCGTCAATGAAATTGATACCAGAATTATTGAAGAAGCTTTCCACTTCTCCAACTACCCATGGGGTGGCTGAACAGTCCTTATTGACGTTCGCAACTATAGTATTGGTCTCCAACGCAGAGCCGACTGAGCCAGATACGGATGAGCCTTTCTGCCCTAATAGGAAGGTAGCTCCCGCTGCTATAGCAATTATCGCTATAATAACAATAGCCGCTCCAATTATAATATGTGTATTTTTTACTGCCATAAAACTATTCTCTCCTTTACGTTCATCGATTTATAATAATGACGGGGCCTCTACAAAGGCCCCGCGTACTTAGCTATAATGTCCTCCATCAGCGTAGTTCCCCCACGGTACCCCACATAAGATCGCTCGACGATGGCACGATCAAGTATTGGGAACGATATACTCAGATGCAGCGCGTTGTTAAACTCGGGCGTGAAGTGCTTCTCCAGGGAGCTCGCCAGCAGGACCAGGTAGCTCCGGTTATTTTTCAGCAGCAGCCTGATCTTGTGAGTATCCGACTCGAAGAACACATCCGGCTTTACGGCGCAGTCGATATTTTCTGAAAGCTCCTTCAGGATCTCTGGCCGCTTATCCTCCGGGGGATTGTCCGTGATGATGACCAGTTCGGGCAGGTATCCCACCTCGTTCGCGATGTACTTGGTGAAGCCGATGGCAGTGGCGCTGTCACCTACAACAGCCGTGTAGGCATGCGGAAGGCCAATAAGCAAGGCATCGCCGAAATACTCGGCGTTCCTGTAGGCCTTGCGCTCCTCCTGCTCGATCACGCTCCGCACCTTCGCCGAAGGTATCTTCAGCTTCTTCGCCACTTTTATCAGGAGTTCCGTCGTTTGCTTGGGACCTATGGGCACACTTGGGAATGCCAGATACGGCGTTCCGAACTGTTCCTTGAGCTTTTCTGCGGTGTCATGGCCCACCCATGGGTTCAGCACGATGTTGAGCTCGGCGGCCGGTATTTGCTTAAGCTTTGCAGGCCCGTCGAACTCGCCGAATATCACGTTCGCCTCGACACCGATCCTGGCGAACAATTCCTTGATCCGCTCGAGGTCGCCCTTCCAGAATACGTGCTGGAACGGTATTACGCCAAGGACGTTAATCAGGTACTTCTGCTTCGGCAGCGGCTCCAGGTACTGGTCGATCACGGAGTCGAAAAACTTCTCGAACCCCGTATAGGTGTTGCCGGCGAACCCGGAGGTGTTCACGGATATGACCGGTATCTTGTTATCGGTCTTCTCCTTGAACTCCTTTACAACGGCGTCGATGTCGTCGCCTATAAGCGCCGGCACGCAACCGTTTATAACCACGAAGAGATCGCCCTCCATCAGCTCGGTGGTTGCCTTGAGCACCTTCCTGAGCCGGTCCTCGGCGCCGAAGATGACATGCTGCTCCACTAGTGAAGTACACGGAGTGCTGGTACCGCCCTGCCCTCCGGGCGCGTTCTCGCCGCCTGCGTAGAACTGGCCGAAAAGCTGGCCGATGCCACATCCGCCGCCAGAGTGTAATATCGGCACTGAGCCGTAGAGCCCGACGACTGCCGCGTAGGCTCCCGCGAGTGAGCACGAGTACCTGGGCGCTTCCTGAACTTCCGGGTAAGGGTTTTCTAGTGTTTTCTCATTTACTTCAGAGCTTGACATTTCCATACCTCAGACTTCCTCTTCTTCCAGGTAATACAGCGGGTTCGGCTGCTTGAAGTACCAGTCCTTGATGCCGGTCTTCGTCTTCGCCATCATCGTCTTCTGCCATGAGCTACTCTTCCATGCCTGTAGCAGGAAATTACCGTAGGCAACTGCACCGGCATAGGCGCTCTGCTGGCTCCAGGGCATAGGGTCGCCCCTAAGCGCATGCACCCGCGTGGCGCCCTTGTTCCGCTTATACGCCGTGCCCTGGAATGGGCAGGTCAGCGTCATGTCAGGGTTGAGCAGCTTGTTAATATGAGCCTGCTCCGCGGCCTGGAAAGTATTAACGAGTATATTGAAATTGCCAACCTTCTCGACCACCTTCTCCAGGTCCTCCAGGATCAGGTTATCGTAGTCCTGCGCCAGTGCAGCAGACGACTTGATGCCAAGCTCATCGAAGTACGGTAGCTGAGCCAGAAGCCTGCCCTGCCCGAGCGCGCCAAGGACCTCGACCTTTTGGCCGTTACCCTTGATGCCTTCGAACTCTTTGCGGATAGCCTTCAGCTTCGGGCCCCACTTCTGGTGCTCTTCCTCGATGACCTTCTCAGCCTCTTTCTCCTTGCCGGTGTACTCCGCGATCTTACGGAGCCAGCCGTCGGTATTCTCGAAGCCCATGGGCGACGGGTACATGAAGTACGGTACCCCGTATTCCTGCTCCAGGCCCCGGGAAATATAGTCCGTGTAAGTCGGGCAGAGCGGGGCGGTCACGGCTGCCTCTGACAGTTCCTCGAACTGCGATACAGTGGCGAACTCGGGGACGAAGTTGGGCCTTAGCCCCATCCGCTTTAGAAGGTTCGTGACCTCGATACGGTCCTGCCATGTGTAGGAAAGCATGCTGGCGACGTTGACCAAGTCTTCCTGCTTCTTCTCGGGCTTCTTGACCAGGTATTTGAGCACTCCATGCCAGAAGGCATCGTAGCCCGTCTGAACCAAGCGCGATCGTATGCCCTCGCAGTGGATGGGCACTATCTTCGCCTTAACCTCAGGCTGCACGTCATTGACGGCTCCCTCAATATCCTCGCCGATAATGCCCGACGCGCAGGAGGTGAGGATGAAGATCGCCTTTGGATCATATCTCTTCTGAGCCTCCTTTATGGCCCAGCGCAGCTTGTCTCGAGCCCCATAGACCACGTCCTTTTCGGATATGCCCGTGGTCATCCAGTGCAGGTCAAAATCCGGCCTGCCCATCGATGCGGGTATCCCTCTAAAGAGCTCCTTGTACCCAAGGGACGATGACGAGCAGCCTACCGGTGCATGGTAGATGATCGCCGCTTCCCGAATGGAACTGATGCGCACCGTCAAATAGAAGTTAAGTGTGCATCCCGCCGACTGCTGGAACTTGCGCTCCCTTGTCTTCAGATTGCCCGCCCGGGCATCCTTTATCAGATCCGTGACAGGGCCATAGTAGACGTTTATGCCGTTGGCTCTCTGCTCCCTGTTGGGGCAGGTATTCTCTTCCAGGTTTAGTTTCTTATCAATTAAATGGACATCATGATCCGCATGCATAATATTACCCTCTTCACTCCGGTTACACTTTCGATACAGCCTTTACTCTCGATGCCGTCCTGGTTTTCGAGATAGCCTTCGGCCTCTGCACAGCCGCTTCGGCCTCCGGCACTATACAGTGCAGATCGCAAGGGGCATTCGAAGACTCGTTACTACCGATCAACCGGTCTGACCAGCTTTCCGCCCACGTCTTCAACTGATCAACTTCCAGCGGGACCGGCACGTACTTACTCTGATTATCGTAAATCTTCCTGGCCAGTTTGCGGTATACCTCGGCCTGCTCCGACTTAGGCTCGCCCTCGATCACAGTCTTACCCTGGAGCTCGCACTTCGTTACAGTGATGGACCGGGGCACATAATCGGCGATGGTAGTCTTCGTTTTTTCGCTGAAGTCGGTGATGATATCCCGATGGACCGGGAGACTGATCGAGTTAGCGATGATACCGCTGAACAGGGCTCCTCCGCTATTCGAGTACTTCTTAATCCCCTTGAACAGGTTATTCGCAGCATATATCGCCATGAAATCCGAAGACGAAACAGTGTACACCTGCTCTGCCACGCCCTCTTTTATCGGCGTACCAAAGCCACCGCATACAACATCGCCCAGTACATCATAAATGACGACGTCGGGGGCATATGTCTCGAAGACCTTTCTCTGCTTCAACAGTTCTATAGCAGTGATGATACCCCGACCGGCACAGCCGACTCCAGGCTCAGGGCCACCGGCCTCGACGCAAAGTACGCCATTAAAACCCTCGTGGATGATATCATCTGTCTCTATCCTCTTGCCGCTGCGCAGCGTGTCCAGGACAGTTGGTATAAACTTGCCGCCCCTGAGAGTGTTAGTAGAGTCACTCTTCGGATCGCAGCCGATCTGCATCACCTTATAGCCAAGTTCGGATAAGGCTGCACTGATATTGGAAGACGTTGTGGATTTGCCAATGCCACCCTTACCATAAATGGCAATGTTGCGTATCTTGGTCATTATATCACTCACAGACGAAAAAGCCACGACGGTTTCCATTATCTGGCGAAAATGCCGTGCCATGGTCCGCCAGAGGTGAACAGGACTGACACTGATCATATCAAATTGGCTCTATCGTCACTTTTCTCTTAAGCAGCAGTAGATAAATAAACTGGGAAAAAAGCAAGAATGGACCGATACTTTAGTTTATTTTGGCTATTCAGGCAACCTTTACCTCTTGTAACTGATTTTCGAAAGCTCGGAGAGCTATCCGTTTTAAGAAGTCATCACATTAAAAAGCGGATGAGCGAAAATGCTCATCCTGAGATTAATCCTTAGAACGGCCGGGCGATCTTACTCAAGAGGTCTTCCAGCAGGTCTACGCCGCCCATGAACCCGAAGTAGGAACGCCGCATTAGAAGGCGGTCGAATGCAGGCCATGAGACCGAAAGATGCATAGCAGAATATTTTTCCGCCGCGATGTACTTCTCCATCGAGCTACCCAGGATCACAAGGCTATCATACTGGTCCAGTATGTTCTCGATCTTGAAGGCATCGATCTCGAAATAGACATCGGGCTTCTCTGAACTCGACAGGTTCTCAGTTAGCTTTTTCAGGATGTCTTTCCGGTACTCCTCCGGCGGGTTATCTGTCAGGATAATGACGGATGGGAGCAAGCCGCAGTCGTTGGTCAGGTAGCGGACGAGCCCAATAGCGATGTTCGACTCCGCTACGACTGCAAAGTACGAATCGGTGAGGCCCATGTATAGGCCAACACCCACATAGTTGAAGAACTTCCAGGATTCTTTAACGGTTCGATCGAGGCTCTTCCGCAGCTTTTTCTCTGGTATCCCGACTTTTTCGCCGATACGGCGCAAGAAAGCTTCCGTGTCCCTCGGCCCGATAGGCAGGCCTTGCTGGACTATAAATGGCGTGCCGAATTTTTCCTCCAGCTTTTTCGCGGTCTCCACGCCCAACCAGGGGTTGATAACGATGTTCAATTCCGCCTGTGGTATGCTCCTCAGGCATTCCACTCCCCGGATATCTCCAAATATCGGGTTGACGTCCAGGCCGATAAGCTCGAGGGTCTCCTTAACGGCCCGAAGATCGCCCTTCCAGAAGACGTGCTGGCAGGGCATGATGCCCAGAAGGTTGACCCGACCCTTCTTTACCTTTGCCGGCTTGAGGTATTGATCGATGACAGCATCTAAGAATAGCTCGTAACCCTTGTAGGAATTTCCGGTGAAACCGGCCGTTTCCACAAGGATGGCCGGGACTTCATGGGTCCGGTTATAGTCGCTTACCACACTCTGCATGTCATCCCCTATCATATTGGGGATACATCCGGGGATAACCACCAGCAGCTCCGAGTTCAATATTTTATCTGTCGAATCCAGCAGGTCCTTGAGCTTTTCCTCGCCGCCGAAGACCACGTTTTTCTCCAGCAAGTATGAGCATGGAGTCTGCATCGCGCCAAAATCACCAAGGACGCCCCCGCCGCTTCCGGCGACGAGACCAAAGAAGTTCGCCCAGCTACAGCCAGGCCCAGTGTGCAGGACAGGCGTGAGCCCCGTGATTCCGATGGAGGTCACGTAGGCCCCTCCGAGGGCACATGAGTGCCGGGGCGATTCCAGGACGTTCAACTCCGTCCCCTCGTTTTCCACGAGAGTCTCAGGCATTGGTCCCAACCTCCTTGCCTCTGGCGGGGCCACACTTCTTATTCGCCTTATCGCAGGCCGACGGGTCGCAGTCGCGATTACAGGTTTTACCGATAAGGCCCTTCGGCGGATGCAGCTTTGCCGCCTGTAAGTTCTCCTTTACAAAGTACAGTGGATCGACATCATACCACCAGGACTTATAAGGGTCTTCGGTAGTATCGGATATGATCTTGCTCAGGGCCATGTTCTTGAAGGCCCGCAGACACATATTGCCGTAGGCTATGGCGCCATTGTAGCCAACCTGGGTCCTGGAAGGGTGGTTGTCGCCCCGTAGGAAGTGTATCGTGCCCATCGCCTTCTGTGTCTCGAACTTGCTACCCTTGAAGGGGGCCTGCAGGATCAGGTCCGGGTCAAGCTTGTGGAACATATTCACGTAGTCCGCTGCCTGGAATGTGGAGATGAGCAGAACGAAGTCGCCGATCTCCTTGATGAGCCCGTCGAACACATCGGTGGCCAGTGAGTCATAGTCGACAGCACAGGCACCGGAGACTTCAAGTCCCAGCTCGTTTAAAAAACCCGCGTGCGCGATGACCCGACCCTGGCCGACCGCTCCGATAGCCGTGAGCTTCTCGCCGTTCGGCTTAAGCTTCCTGCGTATATCCTCGAAATCGCTCTTGAGCGCTTCGAACTTCGGTCCGATGTGCTTATGTTCTTCCGCGATGACTTCTTCGACCAGCTTCTCCTTACCCGTGTACTCGGCGATCTTACGCAGCCATTCATCGGTATTGTGAATGCCCATCGGAACGATCTCCCGGAAGTAGGGGACTCCATACTGTTGCTCCAGGCCTTTCATGATGTAGTCCCCGAACGTAATACATAGCGGAGCCGTGACGGCGGCCTCGGACATTATTTCCAGCTCGTTGACAGTGGCGAACTCTGGAACAAAGTTCGCGCGTAGCCCTAGCTTTCCCAGTAGTCTTGAGATTTCCGCCTTATCCCTCCATGTGTAGGAGAACATGTTGGTGACGTTCACCAGATCTTCCTGCTTCTTCTTTGGCTCCTCCACGATATATTTCAGGATAGCATGCCACATGGCGTCGTAGCCGGTCTGCAGGACACGGGACCGAAAGCCTTCACAATGTATAGGCGCTATCTTTGCCCGGACCTTCGGCCGGACTTCCCCCACGGCGCCCTCGACATCATCCCCGATGATGCCTGAGGCACAGGAGGTCATGAGGAAAATGGCCTTCGGGTGGTATCGGTTATCGATCTCGACGAGGGCCTTCTTAAGCTTCTCAGCGCCCCCGTATACGATCTCCTTTTCCGTCAGGTTCGTGCTCAGGCTGTGCAGGCTAAAGTTCTCCGGCCGTCCGTCGGTCACGGGGATATGCCGAAAAAGCTCATGCGACGCATGCTGGCTTACCGAGCACCCGATGGGCGCGTGGCT